>MDTA01172963.1_pt1 | contig 10474 bp, 11 predicted proteins | sample 811151 | NCBI WGS metagenome assembly MDTA01 (sample SAMN05326648, study PRJNA326480) | marine metagenome | isolation source: seawater | place: Indian Ocean: South | collected 2010 | reverse complement strand
TTGGAAATAATGCTGAATTTCATGTTCAGAACTATGGTGCAGGAATAGAAGATCGTCTAACAGGAGATCATGAAACACAAAAGTTTGATACTTTTTCTTATGGCGTTAGTGATAGAGGAGCTTCAATTAGAATACCTTGGCAAGTTGAAGTAGACAAAAAAGGTTATCTAGAGGATAGAAGACCAAACGCAAACGCAGATCCGTATGTAATTGCTACAGTAATGATAGATACTGTTTGTTCTGCGGCCTCAAACTAATTAACCTGAGGTATTTGTAGCTACTATCTCTTCGATTTTTTGTTGGAAAGAATTTATGTTGTTGTTGAAAGAATCTAGTGCTGCAGCTCTTCGCTCGCCTGTATCTGATGAAGTCAAACCTTCTAGTAACTCTTGAGAATCAATATAAATAAGTTCAGACAGAGCTTTTAGCTCTTCATGACTTTTGATTAAGCCCGCAAATGTTGAAGGTGGTCCCGGTTCAGAGACAGTAGAAACAAACTGTTGTGCATCTTCAATAAATGCTGCAAATTCGTCTTTAGCTTCTTGGTAAGTTACTTCTTCATTGTCCCATCTATCATTTGCTTCTAGAACAGTAGTTGCAAGATCAATTGACTGAATTTTTTCAGAAGAGATTTCTTCGAGATAAGATATTACTTCTGTTGGTAAAGTAGTTGTTGTAGTTGTTGTAGTTTCTTCTTCTATTTCTTCAGGCTCATCAATAGTTACTTCATCTTGTTCTGGATTTACAATATCAAGATTGTTGTCATTTGAAACTCTATTTATAAAAGTATAAGTTGTAGCTATCATTCCAATTAAAACTAATGGGAGAACTAACCTACCAGGTTTAGGATCATCGTTAAACGACTGCATATTTATAGTTTATCAAAAATCTTATTTATATCAGCTTTTATGGACGACCAATCTTGTTCTTCATTTTTTGTTATTGAAATAAAGCCAGGACCATAAAAAACAGAAGTTACTCCATTAATTTTATATAGTTCATCTGAAAATTCATTTTCAGATAAATCTATAACTACTTTTATTGCATTTGGATTAGGTGTATCAACAATTTCCATAATTAAAAGTATTTTAATATTGAAAACATTATTATATGACAGTATGAACTATCAAAATTTTGATGTACAATTATCTGATTTAAGTGCAAGCAAAAAAAATTTTGCAAGCATTCTGAGTTTATATTTGTTTTCTCTTGGAACAATATTTCTGGGATATTCATTCTATCTTTTGCTTGAATCAATTGGAATAATTGAAAAGAATATTATTTCTTGGAACGGTCAAGGGCTCTTATGGTTTGTTGTATTATTTTGTGTCTCTATATTTATTCTATTTTTACCGATAGAGTTCTTTGCAGTATTTAAAGTCTACAACACAACATTTAAAGATTTAATTCTAAATGTAATATTTGTAATTTTTACATCATTATTTTTTTTATTGTTATTCCAATATTTTATATCAGGTAACAACTTGATAATCAACGAAGTTATTGACATTGGCAAAGCGGTATCATTTGCAGGTTTTATTACAATTCCTCTTGTTTTATTTTTATTGCATAGTCTTTTTAGAAAAAACAATGTGTCTAATAATTTTGCCTACAGCTTGATTTTGTTTGTTTGGGTAATGACTACTCAAATTTTCCTTTAATTCTTACATTTCTCCAACAGGTTTAATTCCTAGCATATTCATTAATGATGTTGAATATTGAGTAAATATCCATGTTATTTTAAGTTTGCTTAATTTTTTGTCTAGATCAACATTATTTAAAATGTTTTCTGATTGATACATAGTATTAAATAAATTTGATAATTCATATAAATAATCTGCAATATGATGAGGCTCACTGTTACGAAGGGATTGATTAAAGTAAATTTCTATTCGCAAAAACGCCCTAAATAAATCTAGGTCACATTGTTCAATTGAATCAAAATCTATAGGAGAGTTTTCAATGTCGATATTTGTTTCTTGTAATAATTTTTTTGCTCTTACAAGTGCATACTGTATGTAAAGACCAGTTTTACCTGTGGTGCTAGTGAATCTATCTAGATCAAACTTGTAATCGGTTTTTCTGTTTGTAATTAAATCACTATATGTCAGAACAGTATTTGCTAAAGTTTCAATTGATTCATCACTCAATTCATCATTTATTTTTTTTAAATAATCACATGTTTCGTTGAATAAATCTATTAATTTTTTTGTACCTCCTTCCCTTGTTTTAAAGGGATTTCCTTTTTCGTCATTTATTGTGCCGAATGAAATATGACTGTAACTTTTATCATCAAATTCAAAATATTTAACTGATGAAATTAGTTGTTCAAAATGTAGAGACTGTCTTTTATCTACAACGTAAAGAATATCATCAAAAGAAATATTTTCTAATCTGTGTTTTACAGTTGCTAAGTCAGTTGTCAAGTATAAATACGACCCATCAGACTTTGTTATTAGTATTTTTGGGTCTTTATTTTGATTACTTACAAAAGCACCTTCATCAATAGATATTTTACGGTTACTTTCCAAATCTATGATCATATCTGGAATGAGATAGTTGACATCACTTTCACCCAGCCATAAGTCAAATGAATGGTCGAGTTTTTTTAGCATATCCTTTATGGAGTTTATTGATATTTCTTTTATCTCCTTCCACATTGAAATTATCTTTTTATCTCCTTCATTAAGTTTTTTATTAATTCGTTTACACAATTCTTGAAATTTTTTATTTTCAAAATATAAACTTGATGCTGAAGGATAAATTTTTTCTAATTTATCGATATTAAGTGAATTTATGTTAATTTTTTTTTCTATACAATAACCAATTATTTGTGCAATTGGCATTCCCCAGTCTCCTAGATGTATATCACTTTTTGTTGTGTTGCCAGCAATTTGGTTTATATTATATAAGCTTCGACCAATGTTTAATGACCTAAGGTGCCCAACATGTAATGGTTTCCCAATATTTGGACCTCCATAGTCAAGGATTATCACCTTTGGATTTTTTGATTTCAAATATTTTTTAAAGTTTATACCAATGTCTACAAATTTATTTAAATTTAATTTAATATTTATGAAGTTATTTTCTGTAATTTCATATTCTTCAATATTTCTATCTTTTTCAATAGCTTTTTTTACTGATAAAGATAACTCATTAAGTTTTTCAAAATTTTTATATTTTACAAGATTGTTTATTTGGAAATCATAAGATTTGTTTTTTGTAATTGTGAACTCTATTGATTCAACTAGTCCGTAATTACTAAACAAAGTTTCTAGTTCTATTTTTAGATCTTTAAGTTTGTACATTTATTTATATATATATTGTTTAATAAAGTAAATTATATATAAAAAATTGTCGATTAAATAACGTCTGAACAATCTCTTTGGTTCTTGAATTAATCTTAAAGCCCATTCAAGTCCTATGTTCGCAACAAATTCAGGTGCTTTAATTTTAGTTCCGGCTACCCAATCAAAAACCCCCCCGATTCCAACAAAATTTGAATTCATAGTATATTTTTTTTGTACACTATGAATAAATTTTTCTTGTTTGGGAAATCCTAAAGATACCCAGACAATGTCTGGTTGCAATTTTACTATTTCTTGTAAATGCTTTTCACTAATCAACTCTTCATAGCTTAAAAAAGGGGGACAGGAATAACCCAGAATATTAATTTCAGGAAAATCATTTTTTAATTTCGTGATTAACTTTTTTGTAACTTTTTCTTGATTTCCGAAAAAATAGTGGGAGGTTTTATTCTTTATTCCTCTTTGTATAGTATTTAAAAAAAGTTTATATCCATCAACCCTTTTTTGATTATTTTTATACAAAATATTTGAAGATTTACTAATAGGAAATCCATCAGGACATTTTATATCAAACTCACTTAAAATAGAATTTAGTTCTTTATCTCTATAACATCTAACAAGTGTATTTGCATTACAAACAGCAACTGACAGCCTTTTATAATTAACTAGCCTATTACTTACATCTTCAATAGTTGTTGAAGAAATATCAGTTTTTAATATTCGAACAGTATCCATCAATGAAACTATTATATAAATAAATAACTTAATAAATAAAAAATTGAGATTATTTCTTTTGCGCCTGTAGCTTAACTGGATAGAGCATCTGACTTCGGATCAGAGGGTTGGGGGTTCGAATCCCTCCAGGCGTGCTACAAAACTAATAATTTTTTTTATTCTATTATCCAAAGTAAACTCGTTTAGATCTTTATGTATATAATCTTTTTTAGTTGAATTCAAAATTGAATTTATAAAATCTGTGGTATCGTCTTTTTCAAAATAGACAATATTTTCTGACTCAGGAAGATTTCTGTGGGATGGATAATTAACTGCAATAACTTTTAAATTTGCAGCCATGTATTCAAAGTATTTTAATGGAGAAGTATAAAATTTAGAATGATCATCATCATTATTAATTAGAATTCCTATCTCTGAAGTTTTCATCTCTTCTATTGATTCCATGTGGTTTAAATATCCTTTTACAAATATGTTATTTACTCCCTTTTCATCTATGTGTTTTTTTATTCTATCGCTTTCACTTTTAGGACCACCAATCAAAAATAATTTAAAGTTTTCAAGTTCACTACTTTCAAATGAATTTATTAAAAAGTCAATTCCTCTAGATTTATTAAATCTTGTTAAGTTTCCAACAAAAACAACTTTTTTTGGCTCCTTTTTGTTTATATGCATGAAATAGTCTGAGTCAAAGCCATTATGTAAAATTATGTTATTTTGGTGATCACTTTTGAGTTTGAATTTTGATTTTAATAATGGACTTGTAAATATTATGTAAGATCTCTTTTTGTTTTTCATACGCGAAATTACAAAGTTTCTTGTTCTTGTATATTGGTGACATTCAAATATAACAGGGATATTTTTCATAGATAAGAAGAAAAACACCCAATCTGATCTTGTAAAAAAAATTGTTTCATTTTTTTCTTTTATCAAAAAAGTATTAACGAATGACCATAAGAAATGACTTAAATAAAAAAAATATTTGTTTAGGAAATTAACTTTTCCGAATGGGAATCTATGATTTTTTATTTCAATATCAAAGTTTTCCTTAATATCGTAAAAGTCTTTTATATCATTTGCTGTAAATACCTTTTTTTTTCTATTTGGGAAAATAAGTTTTACCTTGAAACCATTTCTTATAAAATATTTTATTGTTGAAATTGATTGAATCGAATTTGCAGTTTCGTCTGGAAAGTATTGATATGTAATATATACAAGATTCAATTTATTCACTTAAATTTAATTTCTTCATTTTTATATAGATTAAAAATGAAATAACATAAAACAAAAGAGTTTAGATATAATATAGAATCACTCTTTAGTAAGTTCAAAATAAGAAAAATTAAACTGTAGCTATAAATGTAATTTGAATAATTATTTTTAAAAATTTTCAATGAAAAATATAAAATACCTAATATTCCAAATAATCCAATAAATATTAAAAGATCTAATAATGAAGAATGAGGCAAGTAAAGTCCATCATTGAATTTTGTTTCATGTCCTAAATAGTATTCTCCAAGCTGACTAGGTCCATACCCAAATAAAAGCTCAAATAAGTTTGGATCATATTTTGCAATAAAAATCCCCCACTTTTCGGACCTGTTAATAATCACAGAAACAAAACTTATTATTGATATAACATTAGGAATATATTTTATATCACCACCATAGGTATAGTTATCAAGCAAAAAATTCAACGATGTTGATAAAAAGTCTTGTTCTTCATTTTTTTCTAAAACTAGACCAAAATTCATTTCTTCTGCTGCCGAAATTCCCCATTGATTTTCTGTTAATTCAGGATTTAATTCAGCTGAAAGAGTTGCATGATATAACAATCCTTTCGTTGTATAGTCTACAAAATAATACCTATTTAAAAAGAAGAACAATATAAAGATAGCACTAAATAGAAGTGAAATTATTAATATCTTATTTTTAAATTGAATATATTTATTTAGAAAATAAATTATTAATAAACCTAACCCTGACACGATTGCAGCTACGTTATTAGCTCGAATAATTCCATATATTATTGGTATGAATAGAATTATTTGAAAAAAATTGAACTGAAACTTTTTTAATTGATAAATTAATACTAGGAATACCAATGTAAAAACTAAATATTCTCCTACAGCTTCTGCACTTGCTGATAGTCCTCTCCAAGTATTTCCCTCGATACTATTTATATATTTCATCCCAAATTTATTTAAACCAAAATAGTAATATGTAAAAAAACTTATTATTGGATTGACTGCTGAAAAAACTCCCAGAATTACCATGATCCCAGCAGAAATAAGAAAATTATTTTTTAATAAATCAAGGTCTATTCGATTAATTGAATCTTTAAATATTTTATTTAGACCTATCAAAAAAAGATAAACTAGAGCTATCCAAAATATTTGTGAATAGTATGTCTGTGATGAATTCATTAAGCCCTTTAATTTATCAACATCAAAATATAAATTTACATTTTCTGAGTTAATTAAAAACATTATTGAGAAGATTAAATACAAAATTGTAAATTTAATATTTATATTTTTTTCAAATAAAGATATCAAGCCTAAAATCGAAATCAAAATAAAAAAGAAATTTAAGTTCAGAGTATTGTATGTTCCAACAAATAAAAACAAATATGGAAAGTAATTTAATAATTTTAAATATCTTGTCTTAAGTAAATCAAAGACAATTTGAAAAACAAAAAATATGGTAACTATTAAAGACAATATTAGAAAGTTAGAGGTTGTGATTGTAGAATCAAAATTCTGATTCAAAGATTTATAAAATTGATTCTCACCACTGAAATGTAATATTGTTGTTAGTAAAACAATTATAAATATTGAAGGTGTGACATATCTAAAATTATTTTCTTCTCTTGACTTTGGAATTAAATAAATAACAAACAACCAAAAAAATGATTGAATTAATAAATCCAAATTTAAGTTTGTACCTATATAAACTTTTATTTTCGATTGAACAATATCTACACCATTTATTTTTCCATGACATTTAATTCTTGAACTTGCATCTGGCAAATATTCGACATCAAAATTATCAAAATTTTTTGACATCACATTAATATATGAAAATTCACACGTATTTGTTTGATAGTACCCAACATTTTCCTCACTCAATGTTTGAATTTCTAATGTTGACATTTCATAAAAGTTCAACCAAGGGATAACAATTAATAAAATTAAAATTATTGAATTTTGTATGATACTTTTTTTTATTTTATTGATGTTTTTCTCCTGTTTAAGACAAGTTTTCCAAAATTGTAGATTACAAATACGCCAAATAAAGTAAAAAATAACCATTGCTCCAAGTTTGAAGATTCTAATAGGCTATTTCCCCAGCCTCCGTTTACATAATTGGCACATTCTAACCACGAATTTACATTTATTACATTTCCTTCAAGATCGTAAAGTGTAAGTGTTTTAAAGTTTGAATCATTCTGAAATACAAAATTTGGATCATTACTAATTGCCATAGGATCGAACACAGTATCGGAATCTCCGCAAATTTCTAAAATTTTTTGATTTTGGTTCATGATAAATTATTTCATAGAATTCAATAAAATCTATGATATTTACCTAAATTATTAATTGAAAGAAATTATTATAAATTTAAATTTAGTTATAAAATTAAATTTATGTCTTCAGATCCAGGATATTTTGGCCCACATTCTATGATGTGGAAAGTTAATAAAGAAATAACTGTTTTATTTGGCGGTGCGAGAGCTCTTTTGATGCATGCAGCTCATCCACTTATTGCAGCTGGAGCAAGACAAACATCTTTTTATCAAAGAGATCCTTGGAAGAGATTAATAAGAACTTTGTCACTTCAAAATTCTGTGACATTTGGAACCAAATTGGAGGCAAATGATAGTGCTATTCGAATAAACAAACTACACGAGGTCATAAAAGGAAAAGATGAGGTTACAGGTGGTTATTATGATGCTTTAGATCATGAGCAGCTTCTTTGGGTACATGCTTGTTTACAACTCTCTTCAATTTATTTTTATGAAAAAACTGTAAAAAAACTAAGTGATAACGAAAAGAACATGTATCACGAAGAAAATTTGCTTGCCGCAAAGATGGTACTAATTGACATAAGTCAGGTACCTAAAACACACAAACTTTTAAAAGAGTGGGTTATAGATAAGAGTAAGAAGGAAAACTTTCTTAAACTTACAGATGTTGCAGAGGATGTTAAAAATATAATTTCAGGAGGGCCAGTACCAAAACATATAAAACCAATATGGCCTTTTATCTCTTTTACTGCATTCCATACTCTTCCTCAAGAATTTAAATACATTTACGGTATAAAAACTACAGCAATAAAGAAAGTAATACTAGGCTTTAATTTATTTTTCTTAAAGTTAACAAGACCTTTTTTACCACCTTTTTTTAGATTAATACCGCCAGCGAGGTGGGCTAATCAAAGATTAACAAAAAATCCAAATTTAAAATTTAGTGATAAAGCAAATATATAATTTTCATATGTCCAACGAGCCACATATAAACATTAATTCATTAAGTGAAAAATTTAAGACAAATTTATATGAAAGTATTTCAAAAATTGAAAATCTTGTAAACGATTTAGAAAAAATTTCAGAAGATAGAGCCATTCAAGATACTAACAAAGAGATAATAAGTAATTTAAACAATGTTGTTGATGACTTAAGAGGGTATTTTACATTGAGTGAAGAGGAATAATTCCATCTAAGATACACAGTAATGTAATATAGTTGATGTTATATTTGGGTCGGTAGCTCAATTGGTAGAGCAGGAGCCTTTTAAGCTCAAGGTCGTGGGTTCGATTCCCACCCGACCCACTTTTACTTTCCTTTCATATCCTTTTTAAAAATAACAAGCATCGTTGTGAGTAAAATTTTAATATCAAGAAATAAATTCCAATTCTCAATGTACTCTAGATCATATTTATACCATGTTTCAAAACTTGAAGTATTTCGTTCATTAATTTGTAACAAACCGGTAATTCCTGGAAGAACATTTAATCTCCTTAAATAATTATGGTCATAAAAAAAGTTGTCTTCAGGGAATAATGGCCTGGGTCCTACAAGTGACATATCGCCTTTTAATACATTTATAATTTGAGGTAGTTCGTCTAAGCTATATTTCCTGAGAAACTTGGCACCTTTTATAAATCTAGGATCTTTACTCATTTTAAATAAAGGTCCAGATTTTTCATTCATTGAGCTTAAGTCTTCTCTCTGCTTATGGGCATTTCTCTCCATTGTTCTGAATTTATATAACGTAAAGTGATTACCGTGAAGCCCTACCCTTATTTGTTCATTAATTATTGGTGTTCCGTCATTAAAAAATATGACCATACTAACGACTAAAAATATTGGCATAAAAAAGATAAACATTATGGTTGCAATTAAAATATCAAAGATTCTTTTTAATATGTAATTGCTACCATACTGAATGTCATTATTGATGTAATACAAATTCCTATTGCTTAATATTTTTTGTCTGAATATGAAGTTATTGTTAAATTTTAAGGGGTTTTCAGTAATCAACAATATTTTTTTGTTCAGATTTAAAAGATAGATTTCAAAGTCACTAGATATTTTTGAAATATTGTCAAAGTTAATAACAACAATATTTACTTTGTCATTTTTGGTTGACTCTTCAATTTTTTCCATTATTAAGGTTTCATCAAAATTGTCTTCAAATTGAAAATTTTTTAATTGGTTTCTAAAAGTTAAAATCCTTAATTCCCTAAATATTGAACTTTCCTCTAAGCCAAAAGATATGAAATTTTCATCTGAAGGATTTCTTCCTAAAATACTTGAAATGAGTTCACTATTTCTAAAAAGGACAAGTATAAATGGAACAATCAAAGTAAAAATTAAAGTGTAAAGTCTGGAAACAGATGAAAATCGAAAAATTTGTAAAAATGATAATAAGCTTGTTGACCAAATTAAAAAAATATAAAAATATTCATCGAGTATGGACTTATTTGGTGCAAGATCCAAATCATTTACCATCGAATAATTTTTTGAATTATATAAAACTACCAAGAAAACAAATATGAATAACGCAAGATAGATATCAATTTTAATGAATGACCTAGGAATAAATTCATAAAATCTTGATCTATCATCTAGCAGATTATCAATAATTATGTTGAAACCCTGTTTATAATCTCCAATTAAAAAATTATCAAAATAATAAATTGTTACTGCTGTGAGTAAGGTCTGTAACAACAAGAACCTTAAGCCATATTTGAGTAATCTGTTTAATTTCATCAGTTATCATAATAATATTTTTTAAATCGGAAATAATAAATTTATATTATACTTTTTTGAATACGGGGGCGTGGTAAAGTCTGGAGTTTACGCCTGCCTGTCACGCAGGAGGTCGCGGGTTCGAATCCCGTCGTCCCCGCTAAAGGCCAGATAGCTCAGT
>MDTA01113546.1_pt1 | contig 10476 bp, 9 predicted proteins | sample 811151 | NCBI WGS metagenome assembly MDTA01 (sample SAMN05326648, study PRJNA326480) | marine metagenome | isolation source: seawater | place: Indian Ocean: South | collected 2010 | reverse complement strand
ATATATTATATTTATAACCTTTTATTATTACTGATTTTATTTCTTAATATTTTACTATTTTTAATCTCTTCTAGTTTTATCAAACCTTGTTTAGTGTCACTAGCAATCCTTGCTGGATCTGAATTTTGTAATCTTAACTTAAAAAGCCAATAAACAAATGATTCTTCATCACTGACTGAGAATGAAGTATTAAAAATATCTATTTGATACTCCATTCTAAATATTTGCCAAAGATGCTCTCTAGAATCACCATAAATAATATTATAAACCGATTTTATCTCTTCTACATTTGATAGCATACCAGAAGATATTTTCTTCTTTATTTCGGAGTATTCCACAGATGCTATTAGAGCTTGTTCTACGATTACTCCATAAAAATAAGACAAATGAGCTCTAAACTTTTCGTATCCAAGAAAATCATTTAGGTCTGTTTCCGATATGCCACCATTATGATCAGATTCATTAATCCATTTCCAAAATTCTTCATTAGTTGATAAATTTTTTGATTGACTAGCAAGTCTTATTGCTAATGTTTTCCAATTAAAAGCTTCTCCGCAAATTAGATAATTTATTTGATTTGTAGAAAACTTTTCATTTGAAAGTTTCCATTCTCGAATTACATCAAATAATAATTGTTTCCAATTTTTCTTATCCTTATTAATATTTTTATCAAGTTGAAATATAACTTTTTGTATAAGTTTTTCGTCAGATAAATATGTTATCTGATTATTTCTTATTTTTTCTTTGGTCTCTCTCAATTTTTCTTCTTTCAGAACGTGATAATTTTCTTCCAGAGGAAGAATGAGTAGGTATGTTAGAAAGGCTAGAAACATGAGAAACTTGTTCATTATTCTTAGCGTTACTCATTACAGATGGTTGGTTGGAAAACTGACTTATTTTGCCTTGATTACCTGAAGCATATTGAAGAGAAGCATTAAAAAACAACATACTTACGCTACTTCTTATAGTCTCATTAAGATTCGTGAACATTGCAAATCCTGTTCTTTTATAAGCGACCAAAGGATCTCTTTGACCTGCTGCTTCTAGTCCTATACCTTGCCTCATATTATCCATTGAAGTCAAATGCTCAACCCAATTTTCATCTATTGATTTCAATAATACTGCTTTAGAAAATTCTGAAATAATTTTATCGCCAATATTTTCTTCTCTGGAAAGGTAAAGTTTCTCAGTAAATTCATGTAATGATTCTTTCAAATCTATTTTACTATCAAAATAAGGATTAATTTCTCCTTCAGTAATCTCATTTTTAGGTATAATTCTAGTAATATCTCTATAAAAACTTGAATCTATTTCAGTGCTTTCATCAACTATTAAATCTATTTCTTCATTTATATAATTTAATACTAAATTCTTATAATCTTCCCCGGACAAAGCATGATCTCTTAGCTTGTAAATTACATCTCTCTGTGTATTCATAACATCATCATAATCAACTAAATATTTTCTTATCTCAAAATTTTGCGCTTCAACTTTGGTTTGAGCAGTTTCAACTGATTTTGAAACTATTCTATTTTCTATAGGAATATCATCCTCCCATCGGAGCAGATTCATAGCACCTTTTATCCTATCACCCCCAAAACGCTTAACTATTTCATCTTCAGTAGAAAGATAGAACTGAGTCTCTCCGGGATCTCCTTGCCTGCCACACCTTCCTCTGAGCTGGTTATCTATTCTTCTAGATTCATGTCTTTCAGTCCCGATAACAAATAGCCCACCATTTTCAACAACAAAATTATGTTTTTCCTCCCAATCTTTATCAGGCTGTTTCTGATTATTAGGTTTTCCGCCAAGAATTATATCTGTTCCTCTTCCTGCCATATTAGTGGCAACAGTTACCGCACCAGGGATACCTGCTTCTTCAATAATTTGTGCTTCTTTTTCATGAAATTTTGCATTTAATACGTTATGTAAAATATTTCTTTTTGATAATAAATTAGATAGATGCTCAGATTTTTCTATAGTTGTTGTTCCAATCAGAACAGGCCTAGAAACCTTATTTAATTCGCTAACTTTTTCAACTATTGCATTCCATTTAGCATTCTCATTTATATAAATATGGTCACCATAATCAACTCTTAAACTTTCCTTATTTGTTGGTACTTCTATAACCTCCAATCCATAAATTTTTTCCATTTCTTCCGCCTCTGTACTTGCTGTTCCCGTCATTCCAGACAATTTTTCGTACATTCTAAAATAGTTTTGTAAAGTTATTGTTGCATAAGTTATAGATTCTCTCTGAATGGATAAATTTTCCTTAGCTTCTAATGCTTGATGTAAACCATCTGAAAATCTTCTTCCTGTCATCAATCTTCCAGTAAATTCGTCCACAATGATTATTTGACTATTTTGTATTACATATTCTCTATTTTTTTCATAAACAAATTCCGCCCTAATTGCATTTTCAGAAAAATGAGATAATACATTATTTTCAGGAGAATACAGGTTGTTTATTCCTAGAATATTTTCAATATTTTTTATCCCAATTTCTGTTAAGGAGATATTTTTTCTTTTTTCTTCTATTTCAAAATCCTTACCTTGCTGCAATCTTTTTGCAAGTCTAGAAAATCTTTTATATTCTCCAGCTTGCTCTTTAGCAGGACCGGAAATAATCAGTGGTGTTCTTGCTTCATCAATAAGTATATTATCTACCTCGTCAACTATTGCAAAATTTCTAGATTTTTGAACTTTCTGCTCATAGTTATCTACCATATTATCTCTAAGATAATCAAAACCAAATTCATTATTTGTACCGTAAGTGATATCACATTCATATGCTTCTTTTCTTGAACATATATAAAAAGATCCATCTATTTCTAAATCACTTTTCTTATTATCATCAGAAATTAAAATTAGTGATTTATTATTCTGAAGGCATCCAACTGACAAACCTAAAAATTGATATATTTTTCCCATCCATTCAGCATCTCTTTTTGCCAAGTAATCATTAACTGTAATTAAATGAACACCATCCGAAGAAAGAGCATTTAGATAAGTTGGCAAAGTTGCTACAAGAGTTTTTCCCTCCCCTGTTCTCATTTCAGCGATTTTACCTTGGTGGAGAATTATTCCTCCTATGATTTGGACATCAAAATGCCTCATTCTCAAGACTCTTTTTGCAGCCTCTCTAACTAATGAAAAAGCTTCTGGTAGAATATCATCTAGTGAAGATCCATTACTAAGATCAACTTTTAATTTTTCTGTATAAACTTTTAGTTCATTTTCAGTTAATAAATTAAACTCCTCTTCTAAAGCATTAACTTTTTCTAGTATGGGCTTTAACTTTCCCAATGCTTTTTCATTGGAATCACCTAGTAATTTATTTAATATATTTAACATATTAATATTGTAAATGAAAAAAAAATTTACGTGTTGTATTTATAATTGCAAGAAATTATTAATGAGTGAATAGTTGTCCTACTGATTTTCCTTCATGAATTCTTCTTATTGCCTCGCCCAATAATGGAGCAATTGATATAACCTTAATCTTCTCATGCTGTTTTTTAGCATTGATAGGAACAGTATCGGTAACAACAAACTCTTTTATGTATGAATTTTTTACTAATTTATTTGCTGAATCTCCAGGCAATACTCCATGGGTTGCAACAGCATAAATGTCCTTAGCACCTGCTTTGTGAATAGCCTCTGCCGCCGCTATCATTGTTTCGCCGCTACTTATTTCATCATCAAACAATATTATATTTTTTGATGAGACATCACCTATAACATTTAAACTTTGAACTTTGTCATTATTTCCCATTCTTCTTTTTTCCACAATCGCCAATGGTACATTTATCCAATTTGCAAAATCTCTTGCCTTTTTTGAGATTCCTATATCAGTAGCAACAACTACACAATCTTGTATCGACTTATCTTCAAAATATTCTACTAAGTTAGGCATCGCGGTTAATTCATCTACAGGAACCTTAAAGAATCCTTGAACTTGGCCAGCATGTAAATCAACCATTACAACCCTATCTGCTCCCGCCGTCTCAAGCAAGTCAGCTACTAGTCTTCCTGTAATTGGAACTCTGGGTTGATCTTTTTTATCTGTTCTTGCATAACTATAAAATGGAACTACTGCAGTTATCCTACCAGCAGATGCACGCTTTGCTGCATCTATCATTATAAGAAGTTCCATAATATTATCATTTACGGGTTCAACTGTAGATTGAAGTATAAAAACATCTTTTTGGCGAACATTCTCTAATATTTTCACAAATGTATTATCATTAGCAAATTTGAAAACTTCAATTTTTCCTACATCTTGATCTAAATATTTACAAATATCATGAACCAAAACGCCATGTGAATTACCAGAGAAAATTACAGGTTTACCGTTAAATCCATTCATTATTTTTACCCTTACTAAAATTTAACTTGCTGATGATATTACTAACAGTACTTAATCTATCATTTATAGAAATTAATGTAAAACAATATTCTCACCCATATACTAAATTGAAAATAAAGTTTAAAATTTAAAATACATAATTTATATTCAAAGGAAAAAATGGAAGTATATCTAGCTACACCAAGAGGTTTTTGTGCAGGAGTAGACCTAGCTGTTGACATAGTCAAAATAGCTGTGGAAAAATATGGAAAACCTGTGTATGTAAAGCATCAGATAGTACATAATCCAAAAGTAGTTGATGACGTAGAAAAAATGGGTGCAATAACAGTAGAACAAGTAAGTGAAGTTCCAAATAACTCAGTTGTAGTATTCAGTGCTCATGGTTCTCCACCCAAAGATTATGAAGATGCTAAAAAGAAAAACTTAAGGGTTCTAGATGCTACTTGTCCTCTAGTCACAAGAGTGCATAATGAAGCAAAAAAATACAAAAAAGAGGGTAAAAAAATCATCTTAGTTGGCCATAAAGGGCACCAAGAAGTAATCGGAACAACTGGGCAATCTGATATGGAATTAATAGATGATAGAGATGATTGGGTTTTGCCAAATTATGGAAATGATGAACAAATAGCAGTCTTAACTCAAACTACCCTTTCGGTTGATGACACATCAAAAACAATAAAAAAAATTTTAGACTCAAAACCCGATGCTATTATAAGAAATGACATATGTTATGCTACAACTAATCGCCAACAAGCTGCTATTGAATTAGCTGACCTTACTGAACTTGTACTTGTCATAGGGGCTAGTAATAGCTCTAATTGCAATCGATTAAGAGATGTTGCTATAAAAAAAGGAGTGCCAGCATACTTAATTAATGGTCCTGAGGAATTGGACATGGATTGGTTAAAAAACGTGAGTAAGATAGGAATTACTTCAGGAGCATCTACGCCAGAAAAACAGGTTCAATCTGTAATTAGGACAATTAATCCAAAAAAAATACATAATGTAGGGCCAGGTGAGAGAAAAACAATTTTTTCTCTTCCCAAAAAAGTAAAAGAAGTTTTTTCAGAGGAAAAATAATGAAAATAGTATCAGTAGAGTGCTTAGTTTTGGACGAAGAATATCCATACGTTGTAATAAATACCGATGAAGGAATAATCGGTTTTGGAGAGTGTTTCAGAAGATCTCCTTACGTTACAAAAACTGTTATAGAAACTGTTTTTACGCCATTAATTATCGGAAAATCTCCTTTTAGCAACAATGAAATATGGGAAGAAATGATTAATTCTGCTGCAACAATGGGTCCACTAGGAACATTACTAACTGCTGCGTCTGGTATAGATATAGCTTTATGGGATATAAAAGGTAAAGTTCTCAATCAGCCAATTCATAAATTAATAGGTGGGAAACAAAAAGATAAAATTTCTTTATATGCCAGTTCACTTAGGAGGGATCTTTCTCCTAAAGAAGAAGCTGTTAGAGTTGGTAAGTTTTTGGACAAAGGTTTCATGGCTTACAAAATGCATTCAGCTAATCCTTCAAAAATAGATGACACTCTAAATGATAATACTATTAATACAGTAAAAGAAATTAGAAAAGAACTAGGTAATCAGGTTGAAATCATGGTTGATGTCAACGGTGCTTACTCTGTTTCACATGCTATAGAAATAGGTAAGCAGCTTGAAGACTTAAATGTTTTTCATTTCGAAGAACCAGTAAAATCCATGAAAGACATGGAGGGTTTATCCAGAGTTTCAGAAAAATTAGATATACCTATTGCTGCTGGAGAAAACGCATTTACAAGATGGGAACATATGAGATTATTTGAGTATGGCAAGCCAGATATAATGCAACCCGATGTAGTAAAAGTTGGCGGAATAACTGAACACTTAAGAATAGAAAGTGCCCTTACGTCTAAAAATGCTATTCTTACAACTCACAACACACAACCCTATGGTTCTACAGCTGCTCATGCTCACATTATTTCAACTAGTAATAATTATCCATATTATCAAGAATATAATATTGAAAAAGTATCAATTAAGGACAATGATTCAATTCTAGACGAAAAATTTGAACCGATTGATGGTTCAATTAAAGTACCTGAATCACCAGGCTTAGGATTAGCATATAACCTAAATAAAATGAGAGAGAGATCTGTTGATAAGCCTACGAAATTAGTAGATCCAAGAAAATAACCTATGAAAAACAAAAGAATCAGAACAATGATTACAATGTTGTTTTTTTTATTTTTAATTTCTTGTTCACAGATTAATGATAATAATGATGAAATAAAACTAAATCAATCAAAGCATCCCGTAGACTGTAAAGAGTGGGATGGTAAAACTTTTGAAAAAATAAATATCGAAGTTTTTTTCAAAAACAACTCCAGTAAAGTTATATCAGTTGAACTTGCGAATGAGCAAAAAGAAATATCTACAGGTCTAATGTGCAGAAAAGAAATCAAAGAATCTTCAGGCATGCTATTTGAGTTTCAAGCAGAGCAAAATATTGGCTTTTGGATGCTTAATGTTAATTTCCCTATAGATATTTTATATCTTATAAAAAAGAAAGATAAATTATTCATTGAAGATTATAAACAAATGGAATCATGTATTAATGATGAAAATTTATCATATACCGAATATGAGAATAAATGTAGATTAGAATCACTGAAATACAGGCCAAAAAAAATGTATAATTATGCTTTAGAAATAAATAAAAACTCCTTAAATATCGAGAGTATAGTTTATATTAGAATTCTTAGTTCCAAATAACTGAAAGACAACTACATTGAATGAGAATAATGACAATAGATTACTTCTAATTATCACTGATGGGCTTGGATTTAACCCATCCACATCTGAAAAAATCATAATAAAGGTTTGGGATAATTTATCATCTATAGAAAAAAATCAACTTTTCAATTTGTACAAAAAAAATAATTTAGATCAAAGTTTATATCTTGCCCCTTTATATCCTATTTCTTCCGAAATTTTTAACGAAAATCACAATTTAGATTTTATGATTTCCATCTTAGAAAAAATTACAAAAATACGCTCAGAAATTCCTACATCACTCTTAAAAAAAATCAATAAAAAAATTTATACTATTTCAGAAGAATTTAAATATGTGCCTTGGTCATCGAATTGTGAAAATTTAGCAGAAATAAGAAATAATAATCACTCAATACCTACTAAAGCTTCTGGTATATGGGTCGGCTATGAAGACATTAAACCAACAGTTCAAGGCAATTCGGAAACTGGACATCAACAAATAGGGAATCTGACACTTGCTAGTCAAATTCCTTTAGAAATTTCTGAATCTATAAAAAATAAAAGCTTTTATGAAAACTCTAATCTAAATTCATGTATAAATAAAGCGATACAAAATAATACTAAAATTAATTTCTCTTTTCTTCTTTCAGGAACAAATGGATCGAATGGAAGGGTTCATAGTGCATGGAACCATTTAGAAGCTTTTCTAAAATTAGTATTTATCGAATACAAACTTCCTCCAGAGAAAGTTCAGATGCAGGCAATTCTTGATTGTAGAGATTCGGGAAATTTTAGTTCAATAAAAAATTCTGATAAAGAAGAAGGGTTTTTATATGTATTAAAAAATTTACTAAAAAAGTATCATGCAATTAAAAGCCTCTGCTGGATAGTAGGAAGATCCTCAGCTATGGACAGAGACTTCAGAGAAGAGGCAGCTTATTCTGACTTCTTGCATCTAACGGGACAAAAATATCAGCCTGCAAAAAGTTTTTCTGATGCAATTAGTTTTATTGAAACGCAACACTTAAGAGGAACTAACGATCAAAGTATACCTCCGATATCGATACTAAGAGACAATAATGAAGCTCCAATCATTAATACTAATGACTCATTTATAAATCTTAACTTTAGGTCCGATCGTCAAAGAATTAAGACAGCATGGCTATCAGATTCCAAAAAATATTTGTTGAATGAAGCAAAAAGCAGAGGTAAAAATTGGAAAGCAGATTGGCTAGGACATGGACTAAACTTAAATATATGTACCCTAGCTGAATATGACCCTTATTTTGAAGAAAAATCTCATGTAAAAGTAGCATATAAGATAAATCCACTTGATGATAATTTACTATATCAATGGAAAAATATTACTCAAAATAAAACATATACACTAATCGGTGAAAGCGTAAAATCCGCACATGTTGGATATTTTATACGAGGAAGAAGAGAGGAGAAGAAAGATAAAAATGAATTCAGAAAAATCATACCATCCCATAGTGTAAATGAGGGAGTAAAATCAGATACTGATTTTTATCTATTCCCAGAAATGAGAAACAAAGAGATAACACAGGAAGTATTGAATGAGATAAACTCAACAAATCATAATTTAATAATCTGCAACCTAGCATCAACTGATATGATTGGACACTGTTTGCCTGAAAAATACGAAGAGGCTAAAATAGCTTATAAATCAGTAGAAAAATCAATTTGCTTAATGGTAGAAGCAGCTGAAATAAATAATATTCCCATTATTATTACTTCTGATCATGGTAATATCGAAGATCATGATTCATCTCACAGTGCTAATGAGATACTTACAACTATAATTTTTAATAAAAAAACAAAATTAAGTCATTTCCCAGCTAGATTATTTGATATTGGACCTACAATTCTTGAGATATTTGGAATAAAAAACCCTACAAAAAATAAGTTAAATCTAGATAAAAAATTCTTAGGTAAAAGTATAATAAAGTTTAAATAATTAAGAAACTGACTTTACCAAGCCGTTTCTCCGCCATCTACCACAAGCTCAGTACCTGTTACCCATGATGATTCGTCTGAAGCAAGATAAAGTATTCCATATGCAATGTCTTCTGGTAAACCTAATCTACCTAATGGAGTCATATTTAGACGATAGTCTCTTATTTCTTCCTTTGAATGAATATCTAAAGTCATTGGTGTATCTGTAAAGCCAGGGTTAATAGAATTAACTCTAATGTTATCTTTGCCATATTGGACTGCAGCCCCCTTACTAAATGTTCTAGCTGCACCTTTCGAAGCATGATAGGCTGCTCCTGCAGGAGAACCTACAATACCAAATATTGAAGAAACGTTTACTATTGATCCTCCTCCAATATTTCTCATATGAGGAATTACCGCTCTAGTTCCAAGCATAATTGCGGTAGAATTGACAGCAAAAACATCATTCCAATTACTTAGAGTTGTTTCTTCTACTACAGCTCTACCCTTGGCCCCAGAAAGACCAGCATTATTAACTAATATATTTATTTTGCCCCATTTCTTTATTACTTCATCAACTAATTTGTCCCATTCTTTTTCATCAGCCACATTAATTTTTATAAATATTGCGTTTCCATTATTTAAATTAATTTCATCTTGAAGAGTTGTTCCTTTATCTATATCCAAATCTGCAATCACAACCTTTGATCCTTCTTGAGAAAATATCCTAGTTGCTGCTTCGCCAATACCAGAAGCTCCTCCTGTAATAATTGAAACTTTATCTTTTAACCTTGAACTCATATTTAACTCCATAACTTAGGTATCTCTAAATTATCATAGTTTGTTATTTTTATATAAACATTTCAGCAAAAAAAAATTATATTTTACATATTATAGTATTATTATGTTTTTTTTCAGACGTAAAAATAAAAAACCAATATATTATGGCTGGTGGGTTGCAATAGCAGGATCTTTCAACATGATGATAAGTTCAGGTCCAACCTTTCAAGCTGCTAGTACTCTATTTAGAGCAATAGAAGATGAATTCGGATGGTCAAGGGCATTAGTCTCCGGAGTAGCATCTTTCGGTAGATTTGGAGGAGCATTATTTGGACCATTAGAAGGATGGCTAACAGATAAATTCGGATCCGGTAAAATGATATTATTTGGATTTACATTTGCAGGTATAGGCATGATAATTTTCTCAAAAATATCTGGACCCATAATGTATTATTTCTCCTTTTTTATTGTATCTTTAGGTTTCTCAATGGGAGGATTTGTACCTTCAATGCACTCAGTAAACTCTTGGATGTCACAAAAAAGGGCAACTGGAATGGCAATTGTAATTTCAGGATCAAGCTTAGGTGGAGT
>MDTA01054008.1_pt1 | contig 10476 bp, 10 predicted proteins | sample 811151 | NCBI WGS metagenome assembly MDTA01 (sample SAMN05326648, study PRJNA326480) | marine metagenome | isolation source: seawater | place: Indian Ocean: South | collected 2010 | reverse complement strand
CGGGCAAATGGTCAAGTTCGAAAAACTCATCAGACGTAATACCCAACTCGGCGCCTGGGACGCCCGGCACCGTTGGGCGCCCACCCGTCGCGATGAGTACGTGTTCCGCGCTGATTTCACGACCGTCAATGGATACGCGGTGACTGTCCAGAAACCGTGCGTGCCCCTGGACATGTTCGACGCTGTTACCTGCCAGGGTATTGGCGTAGATCTGATTCAGTCGCGCGACGTACGCGTCGCGTCCCTCTTTAAGCACAGCCCAGTCAAAGCCATCACGTTTGACGTTGATTCCATACCCGGGGGCATCATCCACCGCATGCGCCAGCGAGGCGCCGAACCACATGACCTTCTTCGGTACACATCCAACGTTCACGCAAGTACCACCCAGGCGACCATGTTCGGCGACAACAACTTTTGCCCCGTAGGACGAGGCTCGGTTTGCGGTGGCAATGCCACCGCTGCCCGCACCCAGTACCAACAAATCCACTTGATCGGCCATTGAACTTCCTTTGCGTGTTTGATGTGGCGCGCCATCACGGCATGCCGTGAACTTGGGAGAGGTATGGGTGTTACACCCCAATAACAACCGCAATCAACAGCCGCACGCACACCACTCCTAAATGGGAGCGCCATGATCGACAAAGGCAGGAAGCGTTCGTTACATCAGTGGCGTTACCGCGTGCACGGTGTGTGCGGCAGGCACACCGTGCTCATCATTTCTGCTGAAAACAGAACAGGCCGGTGTCCGTCAAGGCAGGACCACTTCATCCATCTGGTCGTCATGCCTGTCCGGCGTCGGCAAGTAGGTTCCGCGAGTTGAGAGGTCTGTCACCGTCACAGCCGGACCACTCTGCCAGTCGATGATGGCATGCGCGCGGGAAACATCATGGAAGTCAGGGTCAACAACGACATCGCTTTCCGGATGTCGGCCAATCATGTTGCGCCCTCCTGAAGCGAGTGGATGACACCGTTCTGGTCAACCAGGCACGGATGTCCTACATCCATGATGCGGAACATGTGACTCGCAAACATGATGTCGACACCGCCGCTAGCCGGTATGGTCAATGTGACTGTCTCGCCGATTGGCAGGCTTGAAAATTCTCCCAGGAGTCTTGCGGTCCCAGAGGGCGAACGCTAACGCACAGGGTCATTAGGTGATGGAAAGATGGTGAGGTCCGGGTGGTTGTCAGTGTCTTCCAACCCGGTCTTGCGCTCATAGATGTAGTCCAGCAGCTTCTTACGGAAACTCAGGTACTGCAGGTATTTGTTCAGCAGTACATGTTTGTGATGCTCGAACCGTTTGTCGCGGCTGCGCAGTTCGGCGAAGATGGTGCGCCAGTGATGGTCGCGGGAGACGGCTTTCAGGTCCAGCTCAGCCAGGAAGTGTTCGACGCCCTCAGGGTTTTCCATCGAATCCACATCAATCTGCTAACGGGCCTGAGTGACCAGTTTTCCATTGGTCACAGCGCGTTTTTCCTGGTGGGCGCCTACGGCACCGCGATCACCATGCAATACACGGATTTGGGCGCGTACGGCGGGCTTGCGCTGGCGGCGGTTGGCTCGTTTGTTGCCGGTTTTCTGTTTGGCTGGCCGGCACTGCGACTGTCGATGGTGCACCTGGCGCTCACCACTTGGGGGCTGGCGCTCGCCGTCCCGCAACTGCTGAAGTCGCGCTTCCTGGAACCACTCACGGGTGGCGTGCAGGGGATCTATCTCGAGCGACCAGAGCCTCCAGCGGGCGTTCCCCTCAGCGACGATCAATGGTGGTACCTCGTGGTACTGATTACTTTGCTGGTGGCCATTACCCTCGCGGGCAATCTGATACACAGCCGTACGGGTCGGGCCCTGGTCGCTATTCGCGACAACGAGATTGCAGCGGCGCCCATGGGCATCAACGTTTCTGCCTACAAGACCCTCATCTTTGGCTTCAGCGCGGCTCTGGCGGGCATAGCCGGCGGGTTTGTTGCCTTGTTTATCGACTTCGTCGCGCCCGACAGTTACACCTTCATGTTTGGCGCATTGCTCCTGATTGGAGCGGTCGCAGGCGGGTTACAGTCCGCGTGGGGTGCCATTTTGGGCGGCCTGTTCGTGCAGTTTCTGCCGGACCTTTCTTCGTCAGCCTCAACGATGTTGACGATGCCGGCGCAAGGATTTGTTCTGCTGGCGTTGATTTATCTATTCCCTATGGGCATCGCGGGTGAGATCACGCATCGCTTGCCGTGCATGAATCGGCCCAGGCCCGAACACACCGACACACAAGCCTAAACTGGTTGTACATCCCCGCAAAAATATCAAATACTTCGTCCCGCCAAGCATGCGGCTGTCTGCGCCCTTATCAGACTAAAATACCAAATCAAACCAAAAAGCATCGGCAAGATGCCCCAGCCGCAGTCGGGCCATGTAGCGCGTCGCGGCAACACGCCGCCCTTCAAGAGGCGGGACAGGAGGATATGTGACTACGCGAAGTCGTGCCGCTTTGGCATGCGTCAGCCTATCCGAACTGGCGGACGAGTTTGCTACTCGCGTCGACTCTCGCGCAGGGTAAGTCTAATGGCCGCGCTTCTAGATGTTCGCGACGTAGTCGTAAAGTTCGGTGGAATTGTTGCCTTGGATGGCGTGACCTTCGAAATCGACGAAGGTCAGATCGTTGGCCTCATCGGGCCTAACGGTGCTGGCAAAACCACCTTGTTCAATTGCCTTTCGCGTCTGTATACGCCCAACTCGGGTGAAATCGCGTTCAAAGGGCAGTCCATCCTGGATCTGAAACCCAACAAGATTGCAGCACTGGGCATTGGCCGCACGTTTCAGAACCTCGCGTTGTTCCCCACGCTGACAGTACTCGACAACGTCATGGTCGGCGGGCATTGCCGCACGCGCAGCGATTTTTTCTCGAATGCGTTCCGCCTGCCGTGGGTAAGACGTGAAGAAGGCGAGTTGATGGCGCAGGCGATGGAGCTGATCAGTTTCATGGGCCTGGACGAGCACTTGTATACGCCCGTCGGGGCGCTACCGTTCCCCTACCAAAAACGCGTGGAACTTGCGCGCGCATTGGCGAGCCAACCAGAAATCCTGCTGCTGGATGAGCCCGCTGGCGGTCTCAACCACGAAGAGCTCGATCAATTGATGCTGCAAATTCGTCAGATAAGAGACGAGCGTGGTGTCACCATCTTGCTGGTTGAGCACCACATGAGCTTGGTCATGCAGGTGTCCGAAAAAGTGGTCGCCATCGACTTCGGTCGGAAGATTGCTGATGGCACCCCTGAAGAAGTGCAGAAAGACCCGAAGGTAATCGAGGCCTACTTGGGGACGGCGGACTGATGGCATTTTTGGAAGTCAGTGACCTGAAGGCCTTTTATGGTCAAACCGAAGCACTACACGGTTTGGACTTCAGTCTCGAAGAGGGATCCATTACAGCCATCCTGGGCGCTAACGGCGCCGGCAAGACAACCACCCTGCGTGCTATATGCCAAATGGTTAAAACCGAGGGGACGGTGCGTTTCGATGGAAACGATTTGACGCAAATGGCGACCGAAAGAGTCGTACGTCTCGGCATCGGGCACGTACCAGAGGGCCGCGGGACGTTTGTGCGCCAGACGGTCGAGGAAAACCTGCAGCTAGGCGCCTACACGCGTTCGAAGAAGGCGGAGATCCTGGAAGACATCGAGCGGGTGTATGAATATTTCCCGCGCCTGCGTGAACGCAGCAGCCAGCAGGCTGGCACATTGTCGGGTGGTGAGCAGCAAATGCTCGCTATTGGCCGGGCACTGATGTTACGTCCCCGCTTGATGCTACTGGATGAGCCGAGTTTTGGCCTCGCACCTCTGATTGTCCAGGAGATCTATCAGATCATGCGACGTATCCGCGAGCAGGAAGGCACGTCGATGCTGCTGGTGGAACAAAACGCCAATATTGCTCTCAGTCTTGCCGATCACGCCTATCTGCTGGAAACGGGAGACGTGGTTATGTCAGGCAAAAGCCAGACGATTCGCGACGACGAAAACGTTCGCCGCAGCTACCTCGGATACTAGCCATGGAACTCTTCTTACAACTAACGTTTGCGGGTCTCGCCATCGGTTCGGTCTATTCGTGCGTCGCGCTGGCCGTCGTCATGATTTATCAGGCAACCGACCACTTCAATTTTGCCCAGGGTGAGATGGCAATGTTCTCGACGTTTATCGCGTGGACATTCATTGGACTCGGGTTACCCATCTGGGCCGCGTTTGTGCTGGCCGTTGCGGCGTCGTTTGTCGCCGGCATCATCATCGAACGTACGGTGATCAAGCCGGTCGAGAACGCCCCCATCCTGAATCAGGTCGTTGTTTTTATCGCAATGTTGATGATCTTCAACAACGTCGCAGGATGGATCTGGGAGTTCACCATCAAGCCGTTTCCCAGCATCTTCCCCGAAGATATGGGCTTCAAGTCACAGCTGATTGGCCCACACCACCTTGGTGTCATCATGCTGACATTGTTTGTCCTGTTGATCGTGTTCCTGTTCTTCCGCTTCACGCGCGTTGGACTGGCGATGCGCGCAGCAGCTGCGAACCCTGACTCGGCGCGTCTGGTCGGCATTTCAGTCGGGTGGATGCTCGCGCTAGGTTGGGGTCTCGCAGCCGCCGTCGGCGCCGTGGGTGGCATCCTCGTAGCACCCATCGTTTACCTTGAGCCGAATATGATGAGCGGAGTGCTGCTTTACGGTTTTGCCGGCGCGCTGCTTGGTGGCGTATCGAGCCCCGGTGGCGCCGTGCTGGGTGGCATCCTGGTGGGCGTCTTCGAGAACTGGCTTGGTGGATACGTACCCGGTGGAGGAGAGTTAAAACTCACGTTTGCACTCATCCTGATTATCGCGGTGTTGTTGTTCAAGCCGGCGGGTTTGTTTGGCCGCGTTGTTGTGAAGCGGGTCTGACGTCATGCAAAGACCCAATCCTATAACCGCCGATTTGTTTATCAGTTTCCTGGTGACTCTGGGCATTGCCATTACCCTGCCCCAGGTACTGCCCGACTTCATCACTTACCAGTTGACGCTGGCCATGGCCTGGGGTACGGCCATGCTGGGTCTCAATCTACTGACGGGTTACAACGGTCAGTTCTCAATTGGACACAGTGCGTTCTTCGCGACGGGCGCCTACTCTTCCGCGATTTTCATATCGCACTTTGGCTGGGGGCCTTACGAGGCCATCGTTGTTGCAGCTGCCATCTCATTTGTGTTTGGCTTCTTGTTTGGCCTGCCCGCGCTGCGCCTCGAGGGCCTGTACCTCGCGCTGGCAACCTTCAGTCTGGCGGTGGCGACACCTCAGCTACTCAAGTTTGACGCGTTCGAAGAATGGACTGGTGGTGTACAAGGTATCTATGTGCCGAAGCCCGAGCCGTTGCTCGAAGGCCTGAGCCCTGACCAGTCTCTCTATTACGTGGCACTGGCAATCATCGCGTTCCTGATGGTAGTGACTTGGTGTCTGCTGAAGAGCCGCTCGGGTCGCTCTATGATGGCTATTCGAGATAATCCAATTGCGGCTGAGACGATGGGTATCAATCTGCCGCTGGTCAAAACTGCAACATTCGGTATCAGTGCGATGTACGCCGGTATCGGTGGCGCGCTGTTTACCTACGCGAGTGAGTTTGTATCGCCAGATGCGTTCAACTTTTTTATCGCCGTTTACATCTTTGTCGGCTCCGTAATCGGCGGCATCGTCTCCATCCCGGGGGCAATCTTCGGTGGCCTGTTTATTGTCTTCATGCCGAACTTGGCGCAAGACATCAGCCTGGCCTATCCGTGGGTGCCTCCACCGTGGGCCATCTTCGGTCTGTTGCTGATGATCGCAATTTATTTTGTGCCATTCGGCATTTGGGGAGGCATCGGGCGTCTACGGGCGTACATGCAGCGTAAGCGGTAGCAAACAGCACCACGGCTTAAAAACGCACGGAATTTCCGGGCACAACAAACGACTAGGAGAGAAGCTATGAAGATTCGTACATTGGTCGCCTCCCTCGCTGTAGGGATACTCGCGGCCGCGACGGCCGGCGCCCAAACGGTCGGCGTTACGGACACCTCCATCAAAATTGGTAACACAAACCCATACTCAGGGCCGGCGTCGGTCTACTCGGTTATCGGCAAATCGATCAGCAAATACTTTGAAGTGCTGAATGGCGCGGGTGGTATTAACGGTCGTCAGATCGAGTTTATTTCCCTGGACGACGGTTACAGTCCGCCGCGCACGGTTGAGCAGGTGCGTCGTCTGGTCGAGCGCGATAAGGTGGCCCTGTTGTTCCAGACTTTGGGCACGCCAACCAACTCCGCAGTGCATCGTTATGTCAACGCGAAGAAGGTTCCGCACCTGTTTGTCGCAACCGGCGCATCCAAGTGGGGCCAGCCTAAGAAATATCCGTGGACCATGGGTTACCAGCCCACGTATGACGTTGAGGGTGAGATCTACGCCAACTACGTACTGGATACGGTAAAAGATCCGAAGATCGCCATCCTGTTCCAGAACGATGACTACGGCAAAGACTATCGCGACGGATTCCTGCGCGGACTGGGCGACAAGAAAGACGATCTTGTGGTTAAGATGCTGCCGTACGAAGTGACAGACCCAACGATCGACGCACAGTTGCTGGAACTGGCCGCATCGGGAGCAAATGTTTTCTTCAACATCACAATTCCGAAGTTTGCTGCCCAAGCGATTAAGAAGTCTTGCGAAATTGGTTGGAAGCCGCTGCACCTGCTGAACAACGTATCTTCCTCCGTGGGCTCCACGCTTAAGCCAGCCGGACTTGAGTGCTCCAAAGGCTTGATCACCGCGCAGTACCAGAAAGACCCGACCGACCCGCAGTGGGCAAATGACGCGGGTTACAAGGAGTGGACTGCGTTCATGGACAAGCACATGCCTAGCGGCGACAAAGGTGACGTCAATTACGCGTACGGTTACAACGTTGCCAAGCTCATGCACGGCATGTTGCAAGGCTGCAAAGACCTGAGCCGTCCCGGCATCATGAAATGCGCTGCGAGCCTGACTGACGTTGAGCTGCCCATGTTGCTGCCAGGTATCAAGGTCAACACCAGCGCCACCGACTTCTACCCCATCCAAGCGGAGCAACTGTCGAAGTTTGACGGTGAGAAGTGGTTACTGTTCGGCGAGGTTATTGACGCCGGCAGCAAGTAACGCCTCAGTCACAAGTGCTTGAAACGAAGAGGCCGCCGGTTCAGACGGCGGCCTCTTTTTTGCGCCAGGTCAGCTGGCACCCTGTACGAGTTGCGCTACTGATTGCGCTCCCCTCAGGCTGAGGCTTCGTTCATGCTGGTTCCGGCGACTGGGGCTTTGCGTGGCTCACCACCGTTACTGCCGTGGTCGGAGTGTGCGTTGGCCGAAACGAACTCGGGATATGCCGGCATACCACACTCGGCCATGTCCAAACCGTCATACTCCTGCTCTTCCGTTACGCGAATACCGGCGATCATCTTGATGACAAACCAGACCAACAGGCTGGCCACGAAGACAAAACCGAAGATCGCAGCGAGACCAGTCAACTGACCTTTGAGCGTTGCATCTGGAGTAGACAGCAACACCGCCAGGACACCCCAGATACCCGCGGAGCCGTGTACGGAAATAGCGCCAACCGGGTCGTCGATACGCATCCGCTCCAGGCCAAGAATGGAGAACACCACCAGGACGCCGCCAATCGCACCAATGGTGGTTGCGAGCAGCGGTGAAGGTGCGCTTGGCGCTGCGGTGATTGACACCAGACCGGCTAATGCGCCGTTCAACGCCATCGTAAGATCGGCCTTGCCAAACATGAGGCGAGCCGTCAGCAGCGCTGCGACAAGTCCACCAGCGGCAGCCGTGTTCGTGTTCAGGAAGACCGTCGCAACCGCATCCGCCGCGCCTTTACTGGACATTGAAAGCTCGGAACCACCGTTGAAACCGAACCATCCGAACCAGAGAATCAGCGTGCCGATTGTCGCCAGCGGCAGGTTTGCGCCGGGGAGCGCCCGAATCTCACCGTTCTTGCCATATTTTCCCGCACGTGGTCCGAGCAACAGGACGCCAGCCAGAGCCGCCGCGGCGCCAGCCATATGGACGATGCCAGAGCCCGCGTAGTCGGAATAGCCACGGTCAGCCAAGAACCCGCCGCCCCACGACCAGTGCCCCTGAATCGGGTAGATGACCGCAGTGAAGACTGCGGCGAAGCCCAGAAATGCCCATAGCTTCATGCGCTCAGCAACTGCACCGGAGACAATCGACATGGCTGTCGCGACAAACACGACCTGGAAAAAGAAATCGGCGTGCAGCGCATGGGTGGGGCCGTCATCCCCCACCATGGAGACCCCATCCTCACCAGCGATGCCGGCTAGCAGGAAGCCGGTGCCCACGACGCTGTTACCCGGACCATACATCAGGTTGTAACCCACGATCAGGTAGGTGATACAGGCCAACGAGTACAGCGAGACGTTTTTGGTCAGGATTTCCGTAGTATTCTTGGTGCGAACAAGACCTGCTTCGAGCATCGAAAAACCCGCAGCCATCCACATCACCAGCCCCCCAGCCAGCAGAAACCACAGCGTGTTCAGTACATAACGTAATTCAACGACCGGCTCCATTTATCGTCCTCCAAAAGACTTAAAGCAAAGAAGTTGTGTGGCCGGTTTTCGGCCCCTCGCTTGAGTCCTTTGCGAACATCATGCCAACGCGCAAATTCGGGGATAAACCTCGCCATTTTGGGCGATGTTCGCGGGCGAAGCACCTGTTCGCCCCGATGCGGTGCGAACACAGGCGGCATTTCACAATGGACAGCACCAATCTGGGTCGCATAACAAAGAGCGTGTAGTCGGGCCCCCAAGATGCGAGAATCGCGCGCCATGTCTGATGCCTTCATCACCGATTCCGACGCGCTGCTGCGCGCTGAACGGTTGCAGTCGCACCGTGGCGACCGCGAGTTGTTTACCGATCTGAACCTGACCTTGAGTGCTGGCGAAGCGGTACAGATTGTGGGACCTAACGGCTGCGGCAAAACCACGTTGTTGCGGGTGTTGTGCGGTTTGGTGCAGCCGAGCGCGGGCCAGGTCAGTTGGCGCGGCGCCGCAATTGAGAAAGACCGTGCGGCCTTACATCGAGAGCTCTGTTATCTCGGATACGCGGGCGGAGTAAAACTCGAATTGAGTCCCGTCGAGAATCTGCGGTGTGCGGTTGCCATGCAGGCGGAAGTGCCAACTCTCGACGTCTGGGAAGCGCTGGACCAGGTTGGTCTTTACGGGTTTGAAGAAGTGCCGGGTTACAAACTATCAGCCGGACAGCGCCGGCGCGTGTCGCTGGCCCGCTTATTACTGGCAGGTGCACCGCTTTGGATTCTCGATGAGCCGTTGACGGCCCTCGACGACCAGGGCACTGCATTGGTCGAACGATTACTCGATGCCCATGTCAGAGAAGGGGGCGTGCTGGTGCTGACAACGCATCAACCACTGCGCAATCCGCCATCCAACACACGCGCGTTGCGCCTGGACCAACAATAATGGGACGCGCGTTTCGGGCTGTGGTCGGCCGCGACCTCGCACTAGTATTCCGGCATACCAGCGACGCCACCAACCCACTTATATTCTTCCTGGTAGCGACCAGTGTTTTCCCGCTGGGCTTAAACCCGAAGCCCGAGCTGTTGCAATCCATTGCACCCGGCGTCATCTGGGTAAATGCTTTGCTCGCGACGCTGCTGGCGCTGGACAGTTTGTTCCGGACGGATTTCGACGACGGCACCCTGGAGCAAATGCTGTTGTCGCCTACGCCGGCTCCCATACTTGTCCTGGCCAAAGTGTTTGCGCACTGGCTGGTGACGGGCGTGCCGCTCATCGTATGTGCGCCGCTGCTGGCGATGATGTTGGGTCTCCCGGGCGAGGCGTATGGCGCGCTGCTTCTGACCCTGATACTTGGGACACCGTGCCTGAGTCTGATTGGAGCTATCGGCGTGGCGCTGACTGTCGGCTTACGTAGAGGCGGCGCACTGCTTGCGTTGCTGATTCTGCCGCTCTACGTGCCAGTTCTGATTTTTGGTGCACACGCCGTTGTTTTAGCGGCCGCGGGCATCCCGGTAACAGGTCAAATGCTTCTACTGGCCGCGATGCTGGTATTTGCTTTGACACTCGCGCCTTTTGCGGCTGCCGCGGCACTGCGGATCACAGTCGGTTAGGGCATATAATAGGCGGCTACTCAGACGCCGGAGGGGGTAAGCTCAATGGGGGTGTTTCGCCGCGCGTATGATGCGGTGTGGGCGTTTCTCTATAAGATGGCCTCCCCGCGCCATTTTTACCATCTTGCAAACAAGCTGATCCCGTGGCTCGGTATTGCAACCCTATTGCTGATGGCTCATGGGTTGTACGGCGGCTTTTTCGTCGCGCCACCGGACTACCAGCAGGGTGAAAGCTACCGAATCATCTTCATTCACGTGCCTAGCGCGTGGATGAGTATGTTTGCCTATGTTTTCATGGCGTTTTGT
>MDTA01183158.1_pt1 | contig 10477 bp, 8 predicted proteins | sample 811151 | NCBI WGS metagenome assembly MDTA01 (sample SAMN05326648, study PRJNA326480) | marine metagenome | isolation source: seawater | place: Indian Ocean: South | collected 2010 | reverse complement strand
CTGCGAGACCTGTGGCGAGCGGTTCACGACCTACGAGGTCGTGGAGGACGTCGTCCCAGACGTGATCAAGGAGAACGGCCGGACCGAGCCGTTCAATCGCGAGAAGGTCCTGCGCAGCGTCAGGCTTCCCTGTCAGAAGCGACCTGTGGGTATTGAGAACCTCACCGCGTTCGTGGACCGTCTGGAAGGCCAGGTCGCCGCCATGCCTGGCAGAACGGTGAAGAGCCGGGTCATCGGCGACTTGATCCTCGACTATCTGCGTGACCAGGACGCTGTAGCCTACGTCCGATACGCCTCGGTCTATCGCTCCTTCAACTCCGTGGACGAGTTCATGGACGAGCTGAAGAAGCTGCAGGACCAAAACCCCACCTCCCCGTCCAACAAGCCCACGGACCCGTGACCTCGATCCGCGAGGCGGAGGATCTGCGCTGGATGGCCGAGGCGCTGGCGCTCGCGGAGCGCGGGCGCGGCAGCACGCGCCCCAATCCTATGGTTGGCGCTGTCGTGGTTTTGGAAGGGGAGCGCGTGGGCTCTGGATTCCACGAGCGCGCTGGCGAGCCTCACGCGGAGATCCACGCCCTGCGCTCGGCCGGTGACGCCGCCCGTGGCGCGACGGTCTACGTGACCCTGGAGCCCTGCTGCTTCAGGGGACGGACAGGCCCCTGCACCGAGGCGCTGATTGAGGCTGGCGTCGCCCGCGTCGTCGTCGGCACACAAGATCCCAACCCTCGAGTCTCAGGCCAAGGCGTGCTTCGGCTCCGTGACGCGGGGATCGAGGTCACCACGGGCGTGATGGAGGAGGCCTGCTGGGAGCTGAACGTGATCTTCAACCATTGGATCACGACGAGACGTCCCCTGGTGGTCCTCAAGCTCGCGACGACCCTGGACGGCCGGATCGCGGCCGCGGGCGGCGCCAGTCAATGGATCACGGGCGCGCCCGCGCGCACGGAGGTGCACGCCATGCGCGCGCACCTCGACGCGGTGATGGTCGGGAGCGGCACGGCTCTAGCTGACGATCCGAGGCTCACGGCGCGCGACGTCGCGCTGCCAGGTGGACAGCCCGTGCGCGTCCTCGTGGACGGCGAGCTGCGCGTCCCCAATACCGCTGCCCTGTTCGAGGCTGAGGGCGACGTGATCGTCGCGACCCGTCAGACTAGCGGGACACGATACGAGGCCCTTCGAAGCGCGGGCGTGGAGCTCCTCACGCTCGACAATGGAGAGGGGCGTGTGGATCTGAGGGCGCTGTTCGAGGCCCTGGGCGCACGGAAGCCCAATCCCATTACCTCTGTCCTGGTCGAGGGCGGTGGCGGACTGTCGACGGCCTTGATCGAGGCCGACCTGGTCGACCGACTACATCTCTTCGTCGCGCCGACCCTCATGGGGGGCGACGGCCTGGCGGCGCTGGGCTCCCTGGGCGTCACCCATCCCGATGAAGCGCCGCGCTTCGAGCTTTTGCAGTTGAACACCGTGGGTGAGGATCTGGAGATCGTGCTCACGAGGAGGCGTTGATGTTTACAGGCTTGATTGAGGACGTCGGTGAGATCACCAAACTGGAGCCAATCCCGGGCGGCGTGCGGATGGAGATTCGGACGCATCTCAAGATCGAAGAGCTGGCCCTGGGTGACAGCATCGCGGTGGACGGAACGTGCCTGACAGCGGTGGAGTTTGGCGCCGACTCGTTCGCGGTCGATATGAGTGAAGAGACGCTGCGCTGCACACGATTCGCGGAGGCCCAGGTGGGTGAGGCCGTGAACCTGGAGCGCGCTCTAAGCTTTGGAGCGCGGCTGGGCGGCCACCTGGTTCAGGGACACGTGGACGCCGTCGGACGACTGACGAGCGTCGTCGAGGTCGGCGATGGGTACGAGGTGTCCTGGGAGCTCCCGGAGTCGCTGCTCCCTGAGGTCGTCCGTAAGGGCTCGATCACCATCGATGGCATCAGCCTGACCGTCGCTCGACTGGAGGGCCGGGAGGCGACGGCCGCGATCATCCCCCACACCGCGGAGCACACCACCGTCACAAGACGACCGCTGAACTGCCTCGTGAACGTTGAAAGCGACCTGATCGGGAAGTATGTTCGCCGGGTCCTGGGACAGCTGACGGGCGACACCCGAGCGAACCTGGGCGCGCTCTTTGACGACGAGGAGGCTCTCTCTTGAAGCTGCACCTATCCACGCGAATCCTCTGGCTGGCCCTCGCGATGCTCATGGGCTGCGGAGACGACGGCGGTGGCTCAGGAGACGGGGGTTCCGCCCCTACGCCATCCTCGACCGATAAGCTCACGGTTCAGGAGAGCATTGACCTGGAGGAGTTCGAGGCGCTCCTGGGTGAGAACGCTGACCTGGCTGCCCTGGCCGAAGGCCTCACGGTGGAGAGCGCGGGCATCCTGGAAGACACGTCCGGAAAGCGCCTGACCTGGGGTGAGGCGGTCACGGTGACCGGCGGACGACGCACTCTGATCCAGGCCTGTGATGGTGATTGCATCTCCGTCGTGCAGAGCATCTCAGGTGTCGCGGCCTCCTGGGAGGACGCGAACGGAGCCAGCGTGACGCCCTGGGTCGTGGGGAAGCCAGTGCTCCTTAAGGACCTGATCGGACACGACCTCAAGAACGGCTCGACGCTCACCCAGATGGGGGGCCTCTCCACGGCGATGGGCGGGCTGCAGCTCGACAGCGCCGACCCACCCGTTACGGATTTTAAGACGCGCCGCTTCGTCGCGCTCAACACCTTTGGCGATGTGTTTGGGCTTTCCATGAGCTCGATTACCGACGCGGTGAAGAGCCACGGTGGCTTCGATGAGATCGTGGAGATCCCCTACGCTCGCGAAGAGTCCGTGACCATCGCCCTGGAGGAGCTCGACGCCCATGACGCCATGGTCTGGCTCGCCCAGGGCGTGCGCGAGGAACGAAAGGCCAACTGGACCCAGAGCCGAACCGTCGGGCTCACGGTGAACCGAGGGGCATATGGTGAGGCCATGATGAGCCGGGACGCCCTGGCTGAGGCCGGCGACTTCAACGTGTCGGGTGGACCCGGGTTGGTCTTCCTCGCGGCGAGCCAGTCCTACTCGGACGGAAGCGAGGGGCAGCCCGACGAGGGGAGCATCTGGACCCGACTCCAGGACGGCGATCGCATCGTCGTCGGGGTCGAGGGTCACGCAGACGTGGACCGAATTCTCCTCGCAGCCAAGGCGTTCTTCGACATCTATATGGCCGGAAACACCAGCCTCGCGGACGCCCTGACAGCGGGTACGAATCAACTCGAGGGGACAGGCGCCCGCCTGGTCTCCTCCGCCACCGACGAGTCGGTCACCTGGCTGCGACGCTTCGATGATATCTGGGACGCTCTCGGATTCGAGGCGAAGTCGGGGCAGCTGATCGTGCCGATCACCGCCATCCCCTATTGCGGACAGCCGGGCGGCCAGCGCTCGCCAAAGCTGGAGAGCTATACCCAGCCGTTCATCAACGAGATCACCTTTGATGGGGCCTACCTCGAGGGCACACGACAGGTGGAGTTCAGCGAGTACACCGTGGACGTGACCATGCGGGCCATGCTCACCGGGGTAGAAAAGAACGACCGCATCTACGTCGAGGTGTTCGGAGACTTCGACAAGGAGTACCGCGAGTACCACGCCTGGTGCGAGGGCGTGATTCGGGATACCAACCTCCTGGAGAATGGTGGCAAGGAGCTCCAGTTCAACGGACCCTGCCACACGATCGAATACACGGATGACCTCGGTCAGGTCTGTGTCCTGAACAATCCCCAGATGTCGACCACCACGAGCGTGATGGCGACCCTCGAGCTGGTACCATGAGAAGAGAAACCGCAGCGCATGGAAGCCCACCGGAGATGGTGAGCGTAAGCGAAGACGCCACCGGAAAGCGCTTCGCCATCATCGTCGCCAACTGGCACACGGATATGACCTACGAGATGGTCCATGGGGCGCGCGAGTCTCTCCTGGAGCGCGGCGCGAAGGATGAGGACATCGTAGTCTACCCGGTGCCTGGCTCCTTCGAGGTGTCCCTCGCCGTGCTTCGCGCCTGCGAGAGCGACGAGTTCGACGCGGTCATCGCCATCGGCTGCATCATCCGGGGCGACACCCCTCACTTCGACTTCGTCGCCTCGGAGGTCTCTCGAGGGATCACCCTGGCGAGCCTCGAGACGGGCATCCCCGTAGGCTTCGGGATCCTCACGACGGAGAACGAGGAGCAGGCCCTCGAGCGCGCCGATCGAGGACGAGGCAACAAGGGCGCAGAGGCCGCGGTCGCGGCCCTGAGCATGGCGAACCTCCTCCCCGTAATCGATCAAGGGTAGTTCCATGGGAAGCCGACGAAGCGGACGAGAGATGGCGCTGCAGACCCTCTACGGGATCGAGTTTGGTCGCCGACCGTGGAAAGACGCGGTCACCGACATGCATAACCGCGCCCTGGAGCCCATCAGTGAGGACGAAGATCTCCAGATGATGGTGCGCGGAGACGACGAGGCACGCGAGTTCGCCGAAGGGCTGGTCGCCGGGGTCATGGAGCACCTGGAGTCCATCGACGCCTTGCTCGAGGACTGCTCGACCAACTGGAAGGTCGAGCGCATGGCCCGAGTGGATCGCAACCTGTTGAGGCTGGCGACCTATGAGCTTCGCTACCGAGAGGACATCCCGTCACGCGTGACCATCAATGAGGCGGTCGAGATCGCCAAGCAGTATGGCGAGAAGGAGTCCGGCGGGTTCATTAACGGGATTCTGGATCGCATCGCGACGATGGGACCCGCGTGACGTCCATCGAGCTGATCGCCTCGGATCTGACGACGCTAGACGCGCAGCGAGACGACCTTCTTGTCCTGGGTATCCTTGAGGATGAGCGCCCGCTTACAGGCCTGGCCGGGCTCGTCGACTGGCGTCTATGCGGGGCGTTGAGTCGCTGGATCGTCAGCGGCTTCGCGACCGGCTCCTGGGGCGAGAGCGTCCTGTACCCATCCAGCCACCGGCTGGGACAACGAGCGACTCTGGTTCTGGGGCTCGGGACTCGCCCCCAGCTGCGCACGGACCGGATCCATGACGCGGCGCGAAGGGCCTCCGAGGTGATGAAGGGCCTGGGATCGAAGCGAATGACCTGCGACCTGCTGGGGCTCGACCGTATGCCGACCCCGGTGGAGAACACGCTGCCAGGCCTCCTTGAGGTCCTCCAGACGTGCGAGCCGATCGAGCGGGCCACTTTCGCGGTTCAACCCGAGCAGTTCGATCTGGTCCGAGGGGTCATGGACAGGTTTGGCCGAAGAGGCTTTCCCCAGACCTCGTAACTCCATCTGCGCTTCGACCGCCGACCCCCAGCGCACCCCACACGGGGTGAACGACCATGGGCGCATCTCGAAGGATCGCGCCGCCCTCCAGTCCATCGGGATTGAAGGGCTCGGTTGCCAGGGTGTCGTGGTCCAGAATCAGGAGGCTGACAGCGCCCTGCACGGACTCCACAGCGAGCAACGAACGACGCGATAATGGGTCGTAGGCTCCGGCTACAAAGCCCAGAAAACCGCCTGGGGCGACGAGCCCGCCGATGACCCAGGAGTCACCATCGAATGTACCCGCGGCGAGCGCACCGTCGAGCGTCAGATAGGCGACATCGAGACCCGCCGAAGAGACTCCGCCGATGATCGCCATGAGGCCATGCGAGGCGCCTACCGAGAGAGAGGCCCCTTCGTCCTGACTCCAGTTCAAGACCGAAAGATCCAGGCTGTAGAGGTTCAGCGTTCCGCTGCCGAGCTTACCCGCTCCTCCGCTCTGTGGGTCCAGGGCGACGCCCGCGAGCCAGGCCTCGCCCGGCTCCGCAGCGCTCGCGAAGATGGCGCCCTGCATCAGGGCTTCGGGGACATCTCCTTGATCGTCCTCCTTCGCGAACTCTCCCGTCTCGGGGACGAAGCTCCATAGCGTGTTCGAAGGGGTGAGCTGGCCGCTCTCGAGGCTGAACCCGCTGGCCAATAAGACCCGCTTACTGACCGGGTCCCAGACAGCCGCCGCATGAGCGAGCGCGGGGACGGTCTTATCGGCGCCAGTCGCCACGGGCGAGAGCGGTGGAACGACCGAGATCCATGAGCCGTCTTCCTCCAGCCGCCAGACGTCCTGAAGAGGTTGGCTCTGGGCTGTGCGGGAGCCGCCAAAGAGCCACGTCGCGCCGTCCTTCTCGCGCAGGGCGACGGTCGCTCCCACTCGGGCGGGGATACCCGACCAGGGCTGCTCCAGGCTCCAGGCGCCTGCCGCGCCATCAAACGTGAACGTGCTGGCCCAGGACGCCAGCGGATGAGCCGATCCGGGCAAGACGGCCACGTCGCTCTTGGAGTCCTCCGACACAGCCAGACAACCGGCGAGGGGCCGCGCTGATTCAAGTTCGTAGCTCTCCGCCTGCCAAACCGCTCCACCGGAGAAGAAGCGCCACACAGTCGAGGTGGGGTCCGTCTGGAACGGCGGCTCCCCGGGCAGCTCCTTTCGTCCGCCAAACACGATCAGGTCATCGCCGACGACCGCCCCGCAGGGATCCCGCAAGAGCTCACTCAAGGAGTCATCGAGGACCGGTTCGACCCAGAGGTCCGGTTCTTCGATGGAGAGCGCTACGACAGCCGGGGCGCCTTCGGCGGCTCCGCCGAAGAGCCACAGCTCAGCGGTCGCTTCATAGTAGACGGCTCCGTGTCGCTCTCGGGCAGCTGGCCCTGCCTTGAGATACTCCCAGGTGCACGTGACCGGGCTGCCGACCTCGCCCCCCTGAAAGAACGTACCGAGCCAGGTGCCGCTCGCGTTGAGCCCACCCGCCATCACCACCTGGGAGTCACTCACGGGCGTCAAGCTGTGCCAAGCGACAGCCGATGGAGCTCCGCCGTCGCCCTGCTGGACGACCTCCTGCCAGGTCTGGTTCTCCGGGAAATAGGCCCACAGGTCCCCCTGGACGGGCCCGTTCTGCTCGGCGGTCTGGAATCCCCCAGAGACGAGCAACGCTCCCAGGGACGGGAGCCAGGCGACGGCGTGGCCCCAGCGAAGGCCAGGCCCCTCGTCGGCCAGGGGATCTACGAGCGTCCAGGAGCCCTCCTCCAGGTCATGGACCCAGAGATCACCGAGCGCGACTTGGACGTCTCCCGTCGGCGTCTGGCCCGCGTGAAGGCCACCGTACAACCAGACGGCAGAATCCGCTGCTGTCATGGGCCAGCGTCCCCGAGACGACGGCTGAGCCTGCGTGATGGCCGCCGCCGCCGGGTCGAAGGCCTTGACGACCCCTTCATCGATCTGTCCGTCACAGTCGTTGTCGAGACCATCGCAGCTGACCTCGCTGTCTTCGAAGCTCGTCACCACGGAGTAGGCGCACAGCCACTCACCGTCTATGCAGATAGCGCCTGTGTCCTCTTGGCCCTGGCAGCCCCCGCCGGTAAGGCAGTTCAGATCATTGGGGGCTCCGATGGCGTCCTCGTCCGTGAACCCGTCGCAATCATCATCAACACCATCACAGGTCTCGGCGACTCCGTTCTCAAGGTCGGCGCTGCAGAGCGCCGCCGGCTCTCCATTCAGGCCGACACCGCACACGACGGCGCCGGTCTCGCCGGAGCAGGCGCCTTGGCCTTTGCACGGCTCTCCGAGTTGGGCCCCGCCAGGCGCTGAGAGCCCCTCATCCACCAGACCGTCGCAGTCATCATCGAGCCCGTTGCAGCTGGTCCCCTCGCCGGGCTCGTAGCCCTCGACTCCGAGAAAGCTGCAATAGACAGAGTCCCCGTCACAGCCCACCTTGAGAGGCTCCAGGTTCGCGCAGACCCCAAACTTCGGACAGCTCAACTCAAGACCATCGGGCTCATCGATGAGCCCGTCGCAGTCATCGTCGATCCCATTGCAGGACTCCGAACCATTGGATGCGAGCGAGAGGGTGGAGCACGCGGCCGCGCCAGCGATGCAGACGACCGTTCCCCCCTCACATGTTCCTGTCCCGCATGCGGAGCCAAGCTCGACGCTCTCACCGGCGTGATCGACCCAGGAGATCCCCTCGTCGATCGCGCCATCGCAGTCGTTGTCCAGAGTGTCACAGAGCTCCGCTTCGCTCCCATCCAGCGAGCCGCCAGGCCCGGTCGAGCACACAGCGCTGGCCTGTCCCTCGACGAGCACGCACTCCACGACCCCGCCGTCGCTTGAGCCGCCTGTGAACGCGCAACTCCCAAGAGAGGCACAAGGCTCACCGACCGCGAGTTCGCCATCTGGGGTCGGCAGCGTCACGCCCTCATCGGTCTGTCCATCGCAGTCATCGTCCTTATTGTTGCAGGCCTCCTCGGCGCGCGCAGGATCGCCGTCGGTGCCCCCCTGGTTGACCGAGCAGATCGCCGACATCGTCTCAGCGCCACACTCCACGACCCCAGCGAGCCCGGCACAGACCCCGTGTCCCGAGCAGGCCTCTCCAAGCTCGGAGCTCCCGCCATCGGCGGACTCGTACACGATCCCCTCGTCCACGTAGCCGTCGCAGTCGTTGTCCAGGCCGTCGCAAGAGACCTCTCCCGTCGTGCCAGACTCATAACCAGGGACATCGTCGAAGACGCAGGTCCGAGCGGGTGGGTCCACGCTGGTATCGCAGGTCGCCCGCACCGCTGCCTCGGCCCCGCTGCACACGCCGGCGGTCGGGCACGCGAAGAGCGCGATGGCCTCTGGCTTGGTCTCGGTCGCGCCGTCGTCCGGATCGAATTGGTCCTCAATACAGTCGCGATCTACGTCCTGGCTCATGCTCTCCAGGGCATCATGGCGGTCGTTTATCGTCGGATCATTGTCCCCATCGGCGTCGAGCGGCTCACTGAAATCGGCGCCGACCTCCTGAAGATCATTCGGCCCATCACCGTCGGTATCCGCGTTGAACGGATGTGTGTTCAGCAGAGCCTCATGCACATTGAGGAGTCCATCACCGTCATCATCTGCCGCGGGATCCAGGCAGACCGCATTATGACAGAGGTTGGAGACGCACTGGTCGCTGGAGGCGCACACGACGCCATTGATTCGCTTGTCCTCCTCAGCGCAGCCACTAAGCCCCCCGAGCGAGACGATCGTCGCGATGATCCATGCGGTCGTTACCCGCGAGCGGATGGAGCCTGCTAGACTCACGTGATGAACTTCCTGTTGCGTAGGTGTGTCCGACCCGATGTCGGTAGAGACCTCACCTTGATGAGAATTCTCGAAGGTTTCAAGTCTCGCGTGCGCGCTCGCGCGGAACTCGCGCTCCTCGTCTGCGGCGTGAGCGTCCTTCTATCGGCCCCAGCATCGGCAGGCGAGCGTCCCTGCAAGCCTGTGGAGCGAGGACAGCGTGTCAGCGTCGATTTTCGATCGGTCTCGCTGGAGACCGTGGGTCGCTATGTGTCATGCGCCGCCGAGATCGGTCTGCTGTACTCTCCCGCCGCGCTACGAACCCGCGTCATCACCGTCGTCGCGCCGAACCCGGTCGACGCTCAGGGGCTGATTCGGGTCTTCGAGGCGGCCCTCCGAGGTCACAGCCTGTTCCTGGAGAAGCGCGGCGCCTACTACGTCGTTCGCGAAGACCCTCAGGTTCCGTCGAAGAGCCGCTCCACCAGCGGTCGGTAGCCCTGAACCGCGGTGCGCTGAAGATAGAAGTCCATACCCCGCTCACCGCCGAGCTCTTCACCTCCACCGGCGCGACCGGGTCCGCCGTGAACCAGCTGCGGCAAGACGGCCCCCGGGCTGGGAGCGCTCTCAGCGACCTTGGCGCTGCCCAAAGTGACGCGACCGCTCCAGGGCGCAAGCTCGAGCACCAGGTCGCGAGCGAAGGCGCGGTCATCGCTGTACACCGAGGCGACCAGGCTACCCCGGCCTCGAGCCACCAGCTCGCCCGCCTGGGCCACGCTCCCGTCATAGGGGAGGATCGTCGTCACGGGCCCGAAGACCTCTTCATTATGAACGAGATCCGCCGCCAGCGAGGCCTCGGGATCGGCCGTGCGCAACACATGGGTATCGACGAAAAAGCCCGTCTCGCCGGAGACACCGGCGAGCTGCTCAGGGCGCCCGGTCCCACGAACCCTCGAGGCGACGCTTGAGAAGCGATCAATGCCCCCCATGATGTCATCTCGCTGGCGAGCGTTGACCACGGGCCCCATACGAACCCCGTCGGTGAAGGGGTCTCCGATAGAGATGCGGCTGAGATCGGACGCGAGCGCGTCCGTAAAGTCATCCGCCACCTCGACCGGCACGAAGATCCTTCGGGTGGCTGTGCACTTCTGACCCGTCTTCTGGATCACCTCGCGGACCGCGTCCCGAACCAGCATGTCGAACACGTCATCACCAGCGGTGACGTCCGGTCCCAGGACCGCTGAGTTCACGCTGTCGGCCTCGACGTTCACAGGGATACCCTGCTCAATCACACGAGCGTGGGTGCGCAGATGATTTCCGACGCCGCTTGAGCCAGTGAAGGCGAGAACATCGCCCGTCTTCAGGCTCTCGATCATGCCCGTTGGGTGCCCGGCGAGGAAGGTG
>MDTA01172578.1_pt1 | contig 10477 bp, 9 predicted proteins | sample 811151 | NCBI WGS metagenome assembly MDTA01 (sample SAMN05326648, study PRJNA326480) | marine metagenome | isolation source: seawater | place: Indian Ocean: South | collected 2010 | reverse complement strand
TTCAAAAAAAATTTTATAAATTCTTTTCTATCAAAATATCAAAAAAATTCAAAATCTTTTCTAGAATTACTTTTAAAAAATAGATCTGTTGCTTTTATGGATGATGTAAACATCAAAAATACAGAATTTTTTTTGGATATAAATTTAAAAAATGTTCAAAAACTTCCGATTCCAGTTATTTTAGATAAAAAATCAATTAATAAAAATCATGATTTTAAAAAGACTTTGAGAGTTACCTGGGTTGGAAGAATAGAAGATTTTAAAACAAAATCTTTAGAAAAGGTCATTGGCGATTTAGAAAACATAAATCAATCATTAGGAACTCACATAATATTTAACTTAATTGGACAGGGAAAAGATTTAAATCAAATTAAAAATAAAACTTCTCTTTCAAGCTTGGATTATAGGTTTTTTGATTACTTAGAAATTTCTCAATTAAAAAAATTTTTAAAAGAAGAAACCGACTTGCTATTTGCTATGGGAACCTCTGCTTTAGAAGGCGGCAATTGTTCTGTTCCAACAATAGTTTTAGATATATCTCATACGAAACTTACTTCAAACTATAACTATAAATGGCTATATGAAATTGATGGTTATAATTTAGCAGAGGTAGTACATAAAAGGTTCCTAGGCACTGGTACTCACAAAATTGAAAATGTAATTAACGAAATATTTTCAAACAAAGTTCATATAGGAGAGTTATGCAAAAACTATGTAGAAATGAATCATGATTCTGAAAGTATTTTTAAAAATTTAGAATTATTTTTAAATGATTCCTCTTTGAGATGGGATGAACTTGTTTCTTCAAAAGTTTTAGAAAGTAATTTAATTTATAAGATATATAAATATTTATTAGGCTAAACTTTATTTTGTAAGGATTTTTTTAAGGTATTTTTTTTCTTCTTTTTCAAGAAAATAAAAGTAAACAACTAAATATAGCAAGCTTAGTAGAATTATCTTCTCAAAAAAATTCATTTGAAATAAACTTTCGAACAGTTTGTAAATTATTAAAATTAAAATAATCACAATAGTCTTAATGATTGTTTTTATCTCTATTTTGAAATAGAAATAACGCGTAGAAATGAAATAAAATATAATTGGAAAAAATAGAGATATAAATAACGCAATGAAGCTAAGGCCGACTAGGCCATATTCGTTAATAATTAAAATTCCCAAGTAAAATTTAATTAGCGCTAGGCCTGCAAATACAAGAGGCATCAAATGAGTTTTTCTTTCATATAAAATTCCTGCTGTAGTTATGTTTACGATACCGTAGATAAAGTAACTAATCATAAATATTGAAGAAATAAGAGATATCTCTTCCAAATTTGCTTCTTCAAATTGAATGAGAAGTGACGTTATTTCAAATGAAAAAACAATTCCTGGTATCAAAAAGATAATACCTACAATCATAAAATACGAAGTTATTTTTGAAAAAAAATCTTTTATATTTTTATCATTTCTATATTCCATCATCATTGGATTCCAAATCTGGCTGAAAGGTATAATCATTAAAACGTTTATTAAGGAGCCAATCCTTACAGATGCAGAATAAATTCCAACTTCAGAAATATTTAGATATCTTTCAATTATAAAACGGTCACTCCATTCTAAAAACATATGTCCAGCTGCAACTAATACCGAAGCAATTCCATAAACAATCAATTTCTTAGATTCTTCAAGATTAAATCTAAAGACAAAGTGTTTAAAAAAAATAATGCAAGATAAAATTATCAATATAATTAAATTTGAAATTGTCAAAGCAATGAATGAGTTCAGTATTTTATTTTCTGGAAAGAATTTTAAAGCTGCTATTATCAAAAAAAGGCTTAAAACCAACGAAAACAGATTTATCACAACAGAAGAAATTGCAAATCTTATAATTCTCAAAAATACAAGAAGATACTGAATAATTATTCCAATTGATCCCGAAACAAAACACCAAAAAATAGCTTCAGTTTCTATGACTTTGCGAAATAAAAAGAGGGAGAGATTGTCTTGAAGAAAATATCCTATCAAAGTCTGAGTTAAAGCTCCCAAGGAAATAATAATAAAACCTGTAGAAAAAATTACTTTTCTTTTTATTTCATTATCGTAATCAAAATATGATCTTGGCAATGCGGAAGTGATTCCTAAATAAAATATTGAAGATGCAATTATTCCTGAAATCAAAATTAATGAGTAAATACCAAACTCTTCTTGGGTTAGAAAAAAAGTCATTACAGGGATAAGAATAAAATTAAGGCCTGACTGAGCAATGCTGCCGAGACCATAGATAAAAGAGTTTTTAAATAATTCTTTAAGCTTTTTTTCTATGTTTTGAATCATTTAATTATTATATTTTGATACTTATTCAATGATACTTATTTTATTTTTACCTTTGATATAATTCTCGCCATGAAAGATGAAATATTTGTAAATGGCTTTCATAATCTTGAATTCTCTAAATTAAAGAATCTCACCATTTCAAAGAAAGAACTTCCCTCTCCAGAATTTTATAAAAGGCTTTATTCAGAAATTTACTCAAGTAAAAATTCTGAAATGATAGATGAAACGTTTATAAATGCAAAAGTATCTTTAGGTCAAAATTTTTATGAAATCATAAAAGATACTTTTAAAAATTTTTCAGAAATTAAAGTTCTCTCTTCAGGAGCAGGTTTTGGCATCTCAGAGGCATTTTTAGCTGAAAAAGGAATAAACATTTGCGCACAAGAATTTTTTAAATCACCTAATTTCTGGTCAGAAAAAGTTCCTTATTATAGCTCTCTAGATTCCTTTGACGATAACTCATTTGATCTAGTATTTGAAGCTTCAACTTTATATTGTTTCTCTGATGATAATTTAATTCAGCACTTAGATGAGCTTTGCAAACTTATAAAAAAAAATGGTTTCATTTTTATTTGGGAGCAAGAAAGCAGATCACTCTCTAAGTTATTAATAGCTAAAATTAAAAACTTTATTCTAAAGAACTTTAATCTCAATCTTTTCAAATATCACACGCTATGGGGTTTCCTAAGAACAAAAAATGAATTTGTAGAGTTTTTTCCGAGTTATATGAAATTAAGAAAAAGTTTCTATTATGATCAAGACCAAAGTTGTAATTTGCAATTAATAAAGTTCAGTCCAAGAATTTTTGGAAGACAGATTTTTTACAGAAGAGCAAAAAACCAACTGCATATTTTCCAAAAAAGTTAATATTCTCAGAATATCCTTCGCTATTAATAGTAAAATCACTTGATGAAAGTAGTAATTTTAGCTGGAGGTCTAGGAACGAGACTTTCTGAAGAAACTAATTCAATACCTAAACCAATGGTAGAAATTGGACAAATTCCAATGTTGATTCACATTATGAGACATTATTACCATTTTGGCTTTAAAGAGTTTGTGATTCTTCTAGGTTATAAAGGAAATTTAATCAAAGAATATTTCTTGAACTATCCGCATAACTCGAAAGAATTTTCAATTGACTTTAAGAATGGGAAAAAAGAACTGATTAATGATACTTCTGAAGATTGGAAAATTTCTTTTCTTGATACTGGCGAGAGTACTATGACGGGTGGAAGAATAAAAAGAGCTGAAAATATCATTGGTAATGAAGACTTTATGCTTACTTATGGAGATGGCTTATCAAACGTAAATTTAAAAGCTCTACAGGATTTTCATAAATCACATGGTAAAACAGCAACTATGACTAGCGTCTTGCCCACTGAACGATTTGGGGTTTTTACAAGCGAAAATGATAAGGTGACCTCTTTCGTGGAAAAACCAAATGATTCAAATTCATGGATAAATGGAGGATTCTTTATCTTTACCAATAGCATTTTTGACTATTTAAACTCAGATAATACTTCTTTAGAAAAAGAACCTCTTCAATCATTAGCCAATGAGGGCGAATTAATGACTTTCCGCCATAAAGAATTTTGGAAATGTATGGATACTCTAAAGGATAAAAATGAGCTTCAAGCCTTATGGGAATCTGGTAACCCTCCCTGGAAAATAAGGTGATGAATATATGTTTGGGAATATTTTCAAAGATAAAAATGTTTTGGTCACTGGTAATACTGGCTTTAAGGGGTCTTGGTTAAGTCAATGGTTGTTACAACTTGAAGCAAACGTTATAGGTCTTTCAAAAGATATACCAACTAATCCTTCTCTTTTTGAGATTCTAAATTTAGAAAAGAAGATATCTCATCATTTTTGTAATTTAAACGATAGTTCTTCTTTAGAAAATATTATTTTAGATAATAAACCAGACTTTATTTTCCATTTAGCAGCTCAGCCAATAGTCTCTGAATCTTTTATAAACCCTATTGAAACTATTTCTTCAAATACTTTAGGAACAGCTAATTTATTGAAAGTAATTTCTAAAGTAAATTGGAAATGCGCAGCTGTGATAATAACGAGCGATAAGTGCTATGAAAATGTTGAAAAAGAAGAAGGTTATAAAGAAAATGATCTTTTAGGCGGCAAAGATATATATAGCTCTTCAAAGGCTGCAGCAGAAATCCTTATAAGTTCTTTTTTTAGAACTTATTTAAAAAATAAAAATGATATTACTCTTGCAATTGGAAGAGCTGGAAATGTTATAGGCGGGGGAGATTGGGCAAAAGATAGGCTTATTGTTGACTCTATAAAATCGTGGAAAGTACAAAAACCTGTTTCTTTAAGAAATCCTCTTTCAACAAGACCTTGGCAACATGTTCTTGAACCCTTATCTGGATATCTTCATTTAGCAAAGTCGATATATGAAAAAAGAGATTTAAATGGTGAAGCCTTCAATTTTGGACCTGAAAATAATGATACAAGAACTGTTGAAGATGTTATTTTAGAAATGTCAAAATATTTCGAAATCAAAAATCCATATAAAATTATAAAGGAAGAAGACTTTCCTGAAGCTGGACTTTTGCAATTAGATATTTCAAAAGCAAATAATTTGCTTAAATGGTCACCGGTCTTAAATTTTAAAGAGATGATTAATTTTGTTTCAGAATGGTATTTTTCTTTTTTGAAGGGTGAAGATGACTTAGTTGATTTAACATTAAATCAAATCAAATCTTTTGAGAATAAAGCAGGAAATAAAAAATTATTATGGGCAAGACCTTAGTTGACTCTATAAGCTATACCCCTTTAAGGAAAATCCCAAATCCTTTAGGCGATGTTTGGCATGGCATCAAATCATCTGATAAAGAATTCAACGCTTTTGGAGAAGCATATTTTTCGTTTGTAAAAAAAGGAAAGATCAAAGGATGGAAAAAACATCGTTCAACAACTTTAAATTTAATCGTTCCATTGGGTGAAATACATTTTTTTGCTCATGACTCTAATATTGCTAATTTTGATAAGACCAAATTAAAAAAATTTATTTTAGGCGAAGAAAACTATTGCAGATTGACTATCCCTCCTGGAATTTGGCTTGCTTTTATGGGCATCAAGAACACAAATATGCTCTTAAATATTGCCGATTACCCCCATGATCCCGATGAAGCATCGAATACTCCTTTAGATACATTTAATTTTAATAATAATGATTAAACTCTCTAAATCATCAGTTGGAAAAGAAGAAAAAGCCGCTTTGAGTAGAGTAATTTCAAATAGCTACCTCGGAATGGGTCCTGAGGTTGAGTTGTTTGAAAAGGAACTTAAAGATTACATTAAGACTTCAAAAAAAGTTATCGCTGTTTCATCTGGAACAGCAGCTCTTCACCTTTCCTTGCAAGCTTGCGATATAAATTCAAATCACGAAGTTCTTGTTCCTAGTATTACTTATGTTGCATCATTTCAAGCAATTACCGCCTCTGGAGCAACGCCTGTTCCTTGCGACATAGATATTGACACTGGTTTCATAGATATTTTGGATGCAAAAAAAAGACTTTCTAGCAAAACGCGTGCAATCATGCCGGTCCATTATGCAAGTAATGCAGACCAAATGGGAAAAGTTTATGAGTTTGCAAAAAAAAATAATCTACGAGTTATTGAAGATGCCGCCCACAGTTTTGGATCCTATTTTGACAAATATATGGTTGGACATAAGGGCGACATAATTTGCTTTAGTTTTGATGGAATAAAAAATATCACTTGTGGAGAAGGTGGAGCAATCTTAACAGGAGACAAAAAGGTTTTTTCAAAGCTCAGAGATATAAGGCTTCTTGGAGTAAAAGGTGACTCAGCTAGAAGATATTCCAAAACAAGAAGCTGGCAATTTGATGTAGAAGAACAAGGCTGGAGATACCATCTAAGCGATCTTTTTGCTGCAATGGGTAGAGAGCAATTAAAAAAAATTGATTCATTTAAAGACAAAAGGAAGAAAGTAGTGAAATCATATATTTACAACTTAAAAAAAATTGATGGCTTACAGTTATTAAAAATTAATTATGAAAATAATCATCAACATATTTTTCCTTTACGAGTCTTGAATAAACAAAGAGATAAGCTAAAAAAATATCTTGAAGAAAAATCAATCCAAACAGGCTTTCATTACCAACCAAATCATTTGCTTTCTAAATTTAAGACAAAATATAGGCTTAAAAACAGCGAAATTTTTGGCGAAGAGATTTTATCTCTTCCTTTACATCCTGAACTTACCAAAAAAGACATTAATCATGTCATCAACTCTATTAAAAGTTTTTTTGATTAATGCCAAAAGTTTCAGTAATTGTAAATTGTCATAACGGAGAAGCATTTTTAAAAAATTCTTTAAATTCTGTATTTAACCAATCTTTTAAAGATTGGGAGATAATTTTCTTTAACAATGCTTCTAACGATAAAAGTGAAAAAATAGCAGAATCTTTTGGAAAAAAAATAAAAATATTCAATTCCTCATCCTTTATTAATCTAGGGAAGGCTAGGGCAGAAGCTGTAAGTCTCTCTACGGGAGAATGGCTGACTTTTATTGATACTGATGATTTATGGATGCCAAACAAGTTAGATTTACAGCTTTCAGAAATTGATAAAACAGATTTTGCTTTAGGTTATGCCGGGGTTATAGAAATAGATGAGAGAGGTAAGGCCTTTCGAAAACAAATTCCAAAATATTCTTCAGGTAATATTTTTTTAGAACAATTAAAAAACTTTGAAATCAATATGGTAACCCCAATCATAAATGCTAACTTTCTAGCTAAACATGGTTTGAATTTTGATCACAGATTCACCGCTTCAGAAGAATACAATTTGTTTATGAAAATTTGTGCTATTTCTCCGGTAAAAGTTCAAAAACAAGTATTGGGATCTTACAGAGTTTATGAAGAATCATTAACCAATCGTCATATCAAAAACTGGGCTTCTGAAAGATTCATAACTCTAGACTATTTAAAAATAAATCATGAAGAGCTTTTTAAGGATAATAAAGCAATTTTTGAGCAAGCTTTCATGCGAGGAGATTACTATAAATCTAGATACCTATTTAGCGAAGGGAGAATATTTGAAGGTCGACAAGTGCTTAGGAAAAGAGCTTTAAAATCAATTCATTTTTTTCTCTTATATCTTCTATCTTTTTCTAACATTGCCTGGAAATTGGTGCATCAAAGAAAGTTCAAAAATCTTATAAGTAAATATTTTAATTTTTAAAAAAATGTATATTTCACCAATTTTTCTTTTTAGCCTCCCTTGGATTTTTGGAATATTAACGGCATATGTTCTTGGAGCTAATTCTAATGATCTCTTTAAAATCTCTAATATCAGTATTTTAGCCCTCTCTTATCTAATCTTTATTTTTTTATTTTTTTTAATATTATTTAAGTCATATAGCCTTCAATCTAAAAATTTAGATAAATTCTTAATAGAAAAAATCAATTTCTTTGCCCTAAAAAATCTTCTCATACTAATTTTTTTATCTCATATATTTTATTTTATTTGTGCAACTATTTTTTTAGGAGGATTTCCTCTTTATTGGGTAATTATTGGAGATGGAAGAACATACGTTGATTTTGTTATTCCTTCGGTATCAGGATTTTTTAATATGATCAGATCATTCGGGTTAGTAGCTTGTTTACTTATTTTGATGTTTGGAGAAAGTGCGCATAAAAAATATGTATTCATAATCGGATCTTATTTTTTGATATCTTCCTTTTTACTTGAAACTAGTAGGGGAAATGGATTAGTAATGATACTTCATCCAATAGGTATGTACTTATTGTTGAGGAAGATACATCTCAAACAATTAATATTTAGCTTCCTTATGTTTTTTTTATTTATTTTACTGTTTAGCTTAATTCAAGTTCTCAGATACAGTGACTTTGATTTGGAGGTTTTAACAAATAATGCTGCATTTGTAGGTTTGGAAAATACAAATATATTTTTTCTTTTTTTAATTCCTTTTTTTCTTTACCTTTCGACTCCTATTATGAATATGGATTTAAATCTTTTAAATGCCCCTGATTTTTCGATCGGACTCAATTATTCTTTAACAAATATTTTACCTTCAGCAATTAAAAACCTTCTTGCTTTAAATCCGGATGAAAAATACGGTCTTTTGGCATCAGAAGCTTTTAATACAACATCGTTCTTAACTCCTTTCATTTTAGATTTTGGAGCAATAGGGGGCATTTTAATCGCATCTTTGTTCCTAATATTGACTGCTTGGATTTATACAAAGGCAAAAGAAGGTCATATTTTTTGTATTCTGATATGGCCTCCATTTTTTATGTCTTTGGTGCTGTCCTCATTCAATTTGTTCTTTTTAAGTCTTGTTGTAGTTATTTACCCTCTATTTACGCTTATACTTGCAAATCATTTATTTAAGGCACCTTTAAGAAAATCATGAAACCGTTTTTAATCGTCATCGGAACTAGACCTGAAGCTATCAAAATGGCGCCAATATGCCTAGAAATGAGAAAAAGAAAGATTAAATTTAAAATTCTTCTTACAGGACAACACAAAGAGATGGCGGAAAGTGTTTTGCCTTACTTTAACCTAAAACATCATATTAACTTGAATGTTATGAAGAAAAACCAGTCTTTGAGTAACCTCTCTTCTAATTTATTTACTAAGCTAGAACAAGTAATCTCAGTTAAAAATTTTCAAGGTGCTTTTGTTCAGGGGGATACAACATCTTCTTTTGTAGCAGGCATTGTTTCCTTTTATAATCAATTGCCAGTTTTTCATATAGAAGCAGGACTAAGGACAAACGATATTGATACACCTTTTCCTGAAGAATTTAACAGAAGAACCTTATCTTTAATTGCAAATCATAACTTTTGCCCTACTAAAACTTCAAAAAAAAATCTCTTAAATGAAGGGGTTCCTCTTCAAAAGGTTTCGGTAGTTGGAAATACCGTTGTAGACTCAGTCAACTTAATTAAAAATAAGATAGATAATCAAAAAACAACAAGAACAAGCAACCCCTCAAAAAAAGCCTTATATCCAAAAAACTTTAAGAAAATTCTGCTGACTATTCACAGAAGAGAAAATCATGGAACTAAACTTATAGAAGTTTTTAAGGCTGTCAAAAGACTATTGAAAAACGTCCCCATACATATTACTTTTCCAGTTCATCCTAATCCTAATGTAAGCAAGGTAGCAGAAAATTATTTCAAAAATACTGAAAATATTACTCTTACTAACCCCATGAATTATTTTGAGTTGATCAAGGTATTAGATGAAGTAGATTTAGTACTTTCTGATAGTGGAGGTCTTCAAGAAGAATCCCCTTCTTTTAATAAACCAATACTTATTTTGCGAGAATCTACGGAGCGTCCAGAAATATTAGAGGCAGGAGGAGGCATATTGGTCGGTACAAATGAGGATAGAGTTTATAATAAAACATTAGAACTTATTCAAAATCATACTTTATATAAAAAAATGTCAAATATAAAAAATCCATTTGGAGATGGCAATTCTTCAAAAAAAATCATAGACAAGGTAATTTCCCAATATGAAAAATAATTTTAGAGAAAAAATATGTGCTGATTATCTTAAGAAATGTAATTTTGAAAAGAATTTAAAAAATTACTATAAAAGTAAAACAGTTTTGGTTACTGGTGGAGCAGGGGCTATAGGTAGCAATTTGACTACCTGTTTATCTAGTCTTGTTGGAAAAAAAGGAAAAGTAATAGTTTTAGATAATCTTTCTGCCATAAAAGACGATAATCCATGGAATTTACCTTCCCTAGATAACTTGATTTTTGTTCAAGGAGACATTAGGAATGACTCTGATTTAAAAAGGGTGTTTAAAGAAAAGCCTGATATTGTTTTTCACTTAGCAGCTTTTTTTGCAAATCAAAATTCAGTAGACTTCCCCGAAAACTCTGCACTTGTAGATGTAATAGGGCATATAAAACTTCTTGAATATGCAACTCTTACAAAGGTTGAAAGATTTATTTATGCTTCAAGCGGTTGCGCAATTTATGGTTCCTATCCAAAACTTCCATTGAAAGAAGATTTCATTTCAATGCACCTTACGACTCCCTATCAGATAAATAAAATGACTGGAGAGATGTACTGTAATTTTTATCATCATCATTACGGTTTAAAGGTAGTGAAT
>MDTA01164082.1_pt1 | contig 10477 bp, 11 predicted proteins | sample 811151 | NCBI WGS metagenome assembly MDTA01 (sample SAMN05326648, study PRJNA326480) | marine metagenome | isolation source: seawater | place: Indian Ocean: South | collected 2010 | reverse complement strand
CTAGGTCTAAACCCGCCTGTCCGTTGTCGGCCGAAAGTACTCTCAAGCCTTCCCACTCTAATTTGCGGCGCAAAAGCTGGATGTTTACGGGTTCGTCATCGACAACGAGAATTGTTCGATCCGTGGCGGGGCGCTCGGTCATACTATTCAGAGGAAGGATTGCGAAGAGGCGTCATCGTTAGTTGCTTTGAAGTTTGTACGCCTTTAAAGTGTTTTTCATCAGCATGGCTACAGTCATAGGACCAACTCCCCCTGGGACTGGGGTGATCGCTGAAGCCAAAGGAGCCACCTCATCAAATTTGACATCGCCCACCAATTTGTATCCTTTTTTCTTGGAAGAGTCGTCGATGCGGTTGATTCCCACATCGATGACAACGGTCCCTTCTTTAACCATATCGCCAGTAACCATCTCTGGCTTGCCGATAGCCGCTACCAGCACGTCGGCCTGCCTAGTGATATCGACGAGATTTTTTGTTCTCGAATGGCAAATGGTTACAGTAGCATTGGCATTGGGATGCTTTTGCATGGCTAGAAGCGAAAATGTTTTTCCGACAATCAGACTTCTGCCGAGCACGACTACATGCTTGCCTTCGAGCGAAATGCCTTCCCGCCGGCATATCTCGATAATGCCTGCAGGGGTGCAAGAAACGAATCCAGTAGCGTCTTCCTGTACTACCCGGCCAGCATTTACCACATGAAATCCATCGACGTCTTTGTTTGGGTCGATTCGGTTGAAAGCCGCTTGTTCGTCCAGATGCTTCGGTAGGGGGGATTGTATTAGGATTCCGTTTACGCTGGAGTCTTGATTCAATTCATCGACTTTTGCGAAAAGCTCTTCCTGGGAGATATCCTCGTCGAATGTGAATAGCAGCGGCCGAATACCGATTTTCTCGGCCGTTCGGTTTTTGCCTCTGACGTAAGATACTGACGCAGGATCTTCACCAACCCGTATGAATGCGATACAGGGCTTCGCTCCATCGATGGCGGCAACTTCGCGAGTCAACTCGTCCACTATGTCGCTTGCTATCCGCTTTCCGTCTATCAATTTCATGTATACTAAATGATCTCGCTGTCGCCTTGGCCGAAAATCTAGTACTTCTTCTTCAAGCTTTCGGCCTGAAGGGCGAAGCCATTTATTTTCTCAATTTCATTTAGTTTGCCTGTGGCAATCAGTCGCTGATTGATGTAATCGCCGACTAGAACGAAATCCGAAAGTTGAGAATCGTCGAGGTAGGCCAGAGTCTTGTTGTCGTCGTTGATAATCTTGAACTGAAACCCGGAGCGTACGGACTCGAAAGCGTTGGTCGCTACGAGGACGCCCTCTAAGATTCTCGTTTGGGCGCTCGTATCGGGCAATTTGGGTCGATTGTGGGTTTCCGCTTGGGTAGGTTTTGGTCGCGCTGGACTGGATGGAGCTGGAGTGGTTCCGTCTTGGATATAGCCAAGTACGATCGTCTCCAGATTAACGTGACAATATCTGGGATCGATAGTGACGATTTCTGCCGTATCGGACTCGGTTGCGATGGTGAGAACTTCAGAATTTGGAGACGGAGCGATTAAATACTTCGAGCCGGGTAACGGAGCGAAGTCCTTGCCGAGATCTTGGCTATTCAGGTAGACGAGAAATTCACCTCTATAGTGGATTGGTCGCCAGCCGGGAATGGGTTCCATTCCTCCAGGCCACTCTGCGTTGACTGCAAGAGAGAGCGTTTCTAGGCTTCCGATAAGGACCGATTCCTTGTCGGGACTGATGTGCACATTAATCGCGTTCTGTGCGAACAATGAAGTGTTCGCCAAAATCGACCCTAGCAGGACGATCGTTGGGACGTAGCGGTTGATTTTCATAGATTTTCCAGGTGTTTAAAAAGATTTCCGATATCGCCTTTGCTTAGAAGAATGCCGACGCCTTTGGTAACGCGCTTGATACTAAACGCGCCGATTTGGTAGCGCTTGAGCCGTTTTACATCGTACCCGAGAGCCATGAACAAATTGCGAATCTCGCGCTTCTTTCCGTGATGCATGGCGAGATCAAGTTCTTTAGCGGCCTCCTTAGACTGGCTCCCAATCAACTTGGCCCGTTCAACTTTTAAACGCTCTCCTTCGAAAGTAATGCCTCGTATCAGTTTTCCTAGGTTCCGTTTTGGGAAAGGTTGCTTGAGAGAAACTTGGTACCGTTTTTCGACAAGACTGGAAGGGTGCATCAAGCGATTCGCTAAATCGCCATCGTTGGTTAGAATGACTAGGCCTTCGCTATCTTTGTCCAGGCGCCCCGCGCAAAAGAGGCGGTCGCGTTGAAATTCTTTTGGCACGAGGTCGAAAACGGTTCGCTCGTTGTGAGGATCCTCGTTGCTGCAGATAAACCCCTTTGGCTTGTTAAGGGCGTAGACGATTTGCTTGGTATTTTTGTATCGAATTTTTTGGCCTTCGAAAACGACTTCGTCCAATCCAGGTTCAATCTTGTCTCCGATATCAGCCAGTCGGCCATTGATGGTAATCGACCCATTGCGTATGTGCTCTTCTGCTCTCCGACGCGAACAGACGCCCATGTCGGAGAGATATTTTTGGATACGCAGTAAGTTCTGAGATGTGGGCATAGATTGCGGTCGCGAATGCAGGGATCGACTAGTAGGGGCTTTTCAAGCGCGCATGCGCTGGAAAGATGCCTTCTCTGGCCCGACCCCAAGCGGTGAAAACATCGAATGACTCCGACGAGAGAGCAAGCGGAAGCAGATCGAAGGCGACTTTTTCGCTGAAAACTAACATTGCCTCCCAATGATTGGGCCATAGGAATGGTCTGCTTACGGCGGATTAGCGTAATTTTTGCAATCTAGGCCAATAAATTGAATACCGTAGATATGAGCCTAACATTTGAAAATAAAGTAGCCTTGGTAACAGGCGCTGGCCGAGGAATTGGCCGAGCCATTTCAGAGTCGCTGGGAAAGGCCGGAGTAACCGTAATTTGCGTATCTTACTCAGAGTCTTCTTGCGGAGCTGCCGCTCAAGCGATTGTAGACGCAGGAGGCAAGGCAGTCGCGAAGGCTGTGGATGTGTCTGACGGGGCTTCAGTAGCCAAAGCCAGCGAGGAGTTGCTCGCCGAGTACGAAAATATTGATATCCTGGTTAACAATGCCGGGATCACTCAAGACAACCTCCTTTTCCGGATGACTGAGGAGGACTGGACGAGCGTAATTGATACCAATCTAAATTCTTGCTTTTACTGGGTGAAGGGCCTGGCCCGGCCAATGACGCGCAAGCGATGGGGCCGTATTATCAACATTTCTTCGGTTTCTGGTATTATGGGGAATGCTGGCCAGACAAACTACGCCGCCGCCAAGGCAGGGATGATAGGATTCACCAAGAGCCTCGCTAAAGAGCTGGCAGGACGGAATATCACTGTAAACTGTGTCGCGCCAGGATTTATCAAGACGGATATGACCGCTAAAATGGCGGAAGCCGCTCTTGATAAGGTACTTCCGATGATTCCTCTTAAACGGATGGGAGAAGGTAGCGATATTGCCAACATGGTCGCCTATCTGGCATCGGAAGAGGCGAATTATGTTACGGGCCAAGTTTTTACCGTTGACGGCGGCATGGCGATGTGATCCCTCGTGATTTCAATTTACTATAACAATTTGTCTACAAAATGGCCGACGAAAATAGCATCGAAAAAAGAGTCTCTGAGATCATCGTAAACCAGCTCAATGTTAACGAAGAGCAGATTACCCCGGAAGCGTCATTCTTAGACGATCTTGGCGCTGATTCCCTCGACACCGTCGAGTTGATCATGGCCTTTGAAGAGGAATTCAAAGACGAGATCCAAGGAGAAATTCCAGAGTCCGACGCCGAAAAGCTTCAGACCGTCGGAGACGTAATTTCCTATATCAAGGACAAGGCGGGCGCCTAGTCCATTAACTCCATTTTTCTGACGCTCGAGATTCGCTTGAGCGCCTAATCATTCGCGAGACGCATTTTATGACTGAGCTGGCGGAAAACCAACGTGTAGTGGTTACTGGTTTGGGGGCGATAACGCCACTCGGGCTAGATGTGGATTCTTTTTTCCAGGGTCTTCTTGACGGAAAGAATGGAATAAGCCGTGTCGAAGCCTTCGATACGGAGAAGTTTACCTGCAAGATTGGCGGGGAAATCAAGGACTTCGTAGCCACTGACCATATGGATCCAAAGGAAGTGAGGCGAAACGACCGTTTTGTCCATTTCTCCTTTGCCGCGGGCAAACAGGCCGTTGCGGATTCGGGTCTGGATATGGACCAAGAAGATCCGGATCGCGTAGGAATTTTTATAGGATCCGGGATCGGTGGAATGGATACAATCGAAAAGAATTGCCGCAAGCTTTTCGATGGTGGGCCACGTAAGGTGTCTCCCTTCATGATCCCCGCTCTAATTTCTAATATGGCCTCGGGCTATATGGCGATTGAGCTAGGGGCCATGGGGCCAAATTTCTCGATTGTCAGCGCCTGCGCGACTGGGGCCCACGCGATTGGAGAATCATTGAAGACGCTGCGCCTCGGCGAGGCGGACGTCATGATCGCCGGTGGCAGTGAAGCGGCCATTACAGCTCTGAGCTACGGTGGGTTTTGCTCAATGAAGGCTATGTCGACCAACAACGACGATTTTGAAAACGCTAGTCGACCCTTTGATGCGGAACGCGATGGGTTCGTGATGGGCGAAGGAGCGGGAGTCATTGTATTGGAGACTTTAGAACATGCAAAGAAGCGTGGGGCTCGAATCTATTGCGAACTGGTTGGCTATGGAGCCTCTTGCGATGCCAACCATATCACTGCGCCTCATCCTGAAGGAAAAGGTCTGATCGGAGCCATGAAGCGAGCTCTCAATTCGGGACAATTGAACACCGAGGCTATCGACTACATCAACGCCCATGGAACATCGACGCCTTACAACGACAAGTTCGAAACCAAGGCCGTTCGTTCGCTTTTCGGATCTCACGCGGACGAGTTGATGATGAGTTCAACGAAGTCAATGACCGGTCACCTGCTCGGAGCTGCTGGAGGCGTGGAAAGCGTGGCTTGCGTGAAAATGCTGCAGACTGGAACAGTCGCTCCCACCATCAACTATCACAATCCAGATCCTGATTGCGATATGGACTATGTCGCGAATGAGGCTCGCGAGGCCAAGATTGAAGTAGCGATGAGCAATAGTTTAGGTTTCGGTGGACAGAACGCTTCTCTGGTTTTCAAGTCGTATTAGAAATTTGGATATAGGTTATTTGTTTAAGCCGTTCCCAACTCATAAGTCTCTCTAATGGAAAAGACATTTATTATTCTAAAGCCCGACTGTATGGAAAAAGGCCTAGTCGGCCAAGTGGTCCAGCGATTCGAAAGAGAAGGCTTTGATATCGTGGCGACTAAAATGGCGCGACTCGACGCTCCCATACTCAAGGAGCATTACGCCCACGTAGCGGATCTGCCTTTCTTTCCCGACATCGAAGCGTTCATGAGTTCCAGACCGGTTATCTTGATGGCTTTGCAAGGCGAGAACGTGATTCAGCGAGTTCGCGATCTGCTGGGACCGACCGACTCTTCTAAAGCCCCTGAGGGCACGATTAGAGGCGATTTTGGCACGGACATGATGCGGAATGTCGTCCATGCTTCTGACGGCTCAGAAACCGCGGATGCGGAACTAAAACGCTTCTTCGACCCTCGCGAGCTGTACTAGCGCCTTTGCAAAGTAGCGACCGTTCTCCGAGCGGCCATGTTCAGATTTTTTGGCCGCAAGGAGAACGGCCGCTACTCGTAGGAAAAGCCTAGCTTTTCCAGGCCCACTTGCACATCCTCGCACGACATGAAGAGCTCCCAGAAGAGGCCCGGTCGGTAGTTCTCGATCATCACAATAATCGGGCCTTGATCGATGGCCAAGTATATGGGGGCCGCCCAGCCATCGTCCGGACGAAAGGCGTCATAAAGTCCTGCTGGACCGATCAGAATATCGCCATAGTTAGCATAGAACCCTCTAAGCGCTGCCAGCGATTTTTTTGGGGTGTAGGGAATCGAACTAATAGCGGCGGTTGGCGAAATGACTCCGATGTCCCGGCCAGGACGGTGACTTGAGTAACCAATGTGATCAGCTTTCGGCGAATAGCTGGAAGTCAGTCCCCAGCAATCGGGACCGTATCCCTGGTGCCCATGAGGGTTGTCCTGACAGTAGCGGTAGTGTATCAGAGCGTGATTCTGATTGAGCTTCCAATAGTCTCCGCATTGGTCGCTGGGTTCCCTGGGATCGAGACCAAGATGCGAATAGTGAGCCCAGAACAAGGGGCCTGCTGGGGCATCGTCGGTTTCGTAGTGATCCAGTACTCGTTCAAGTCCGTGAAATTGATCATTGGCCACGATATCGCCGCCTCGGGCCCGGCAATTATGATACACTTCCTGGTGGGTTGGGTAAGTCGGTGAGCTGGCCGCCAAGATATGGGTGATCAAGGTTTCATTGTAGCCTCGCAACGGAAAATTCATTTCGAAATCGAAGATTGGCGACCAATGCCAGTATAGGTCATTCGTTCCTCGAGTGTGCCAATTCCACTCGACCTCTTTCCATAATTTATCGATACGCTCGGCTAATGCTCGTTCAGACTTGTCTTTGAAATCTCAGTACTGCCGGACGCAAAGAAGCCCTTGTATCAGAAAAGAGGTTTCTACGAGGTCTACACCGTCGTCCTTTCGGTTGAAAGGTTTTACTTTCCCGGTTTCGCCGTTTAGCCAATGGGGCCAGACTCCGTGAAATCGATCGGCCGTTTTCAAAAAGCCTACGATTCGATGAAGCCGCTCGATTCCTTCATCGCGTGTAATGAATCCACGTTCGATGCCGACCAGAATCGCCATCGTTCCGAATCCACTGCCGCCTGTAGTGACGATATGCTTATCATTTAAAGGATAGATCCCTTCCGGATGGTAGCGTTCGAGAGCCATTCTAGAATTGGGCTCCGCCAAATCCCAGAAATATTTGAAGGTTTCTCTCTGTGTATAATCCAGGAGTTCGGATTCTGGCATCGAAAGCCAGTCGGGTTGATTCTCATTTTTCGTATCGGGAGAACGACCACAGCATAGTGCGATAATGAAAAAGGCCGCTATGCAGCTGGTGTTAGCTTTGTTTGTCATCGAATGGATGTAGAATTTAGGTAGATCGCCTGCTACCTTCGTGATGCCTATTCGTCAAAAAAGAATTGGTAGTCGATTCCTGGGTCGTCATAAAACTCCATAAGCGAAGCAAGCTCCCGGGTCATCTCGACAACAATCTCTTGGTGTTCGGGGCTATCGATGAGATTGTTCATTTCAAATGGATCTGCCTTGAGATCATAGAGTTCGTCAACAAAGGGCTCTTTGTAGAAATGGATGAATTTCCAACGATCGGTTCTCACCGCCTTCCACCAGCAACTGCGTCGCGGAAGATTTTGCTCAGGCCAGAATTCGAAAAGTAGCGAAGGGCGAGGTTGTCGAAGTTGTCCGCCTTGAAATACGGGAACCAGCGATTGACCCTGCAATTCCGATGGAATCGGGATGCTAGCCATTTCAAGCAGTGTAGGCGCTACGTCGATACTCAGCGTGGAAACATCGCTTGTCGTTCCCGCTTCAATGAGAGGGGGGTAGCGAACGATAAAAGGAACTTTTATAGCTTCTTCGTAGGCGAGACGCTTTTCGGTCAGTCCGTGTTCGCCGAAAAAGAACCCATTGTCGCTGGAGAAGATAATGACGGTTTCATCGAGGATCCCGAGGTCTTCTAGTGTTTCGTAGATGAGTCCTACGCCGTCGTCGATATCGACTGTCATGCGGGCGATATTGCGAATATCCTCGTCTGTTGGCGGCCGCTGAGCGAACCCCTTTATGGCAGGCTGGACGATCAGCGGTTCTTGAGCGCTAATCGCTCGGGGCACGGGAACGCCTTTATACAAATCGCGATTTCTCTCGGCTGCCAGCAGGTGCTCATCGCCGTAACTTGTGTGAACCGAGCGATGCCATAGGGAAATATTGAAGGGTTCGTCGCGATGCTCGCGAATAAACTGAGCTGCCTCAGCGCTATCGATGTCCGTAGCGTGACCTATATACTGTATCCACTCACCATCGACATTGACAATGGGATCCATTTTGTAGTCGCGATTGACGCCGGAACAAAACCAGCGATCGAATCCAGGGTGCACGGTTTTGTCTCCGTTGCGACCAGTCGTCCATTTCCCAATAAAGGCGGTCTTGTATCCAGCTTGCTGAAATAGCATAGGATAGGTTTTGAGCTCCTTAGTATGCCCCTTAGGAGCTTGATTTTTGTAGCTGCCGTGCGTGTGAGCGTATTGTCCGGTTATCAGACAGGCCCGGCTGGGTCCGCAAAGCGGAGTAGGGACGAAGGCGTTTTCGAATAGCATTCCTTCGCGGGCGAGACGGTCAATGTGAGGCGTTTCGACAAACGGATGCCCCGTGACTCCTAGACCGTCCCATCGCAGTTCGTCCACAGTGATGACGATCATGTTGGGTCGATCGCCTGCTATAGCTGTAAAGCCATACAGCGCAATTGAGAGGCAAAGATAGAAAAGGGGGGAGGCATCTATTTTCATAGCAATCTAGACCTCAGCAATCATTGTGGGTAATTGCAAACAAGAGCGAGCTTGGTTATTAGGAATTGCTGGAGCTCTTTTCGGTTTGGTGACCTGTTAGACTCGAGTGGATCGATCTAAGCTTCGGTACTGTATCGCTTCCGTAAGATGATTCAGCTGTATGGATTCTGATTGATCCAAATCGGCAATGGTCCGGGACACCTTCAGAATGCGATTGTAGGCGCGTGCCGAAAGTGACAGCTTTTCCATAGCGGATTGCAATATCGCCCCCATTTGCGAGGAGATGAGGCAGTGGGCCTCAATGGCGGCTTCGTTCATGTCAGCGTTGGTGGAAAAGTCGTTTCCGGAAAAACGCGATTGTTGGGTTAGCCTGGCCGATTGGATCCGCCCTCGAATCGATTCGGAGGACTCTCCTTTCTCAGCCGTCCTCAATTCTTCAATACTGAGAGCGGGGGCTTCTATGTGGATGTCGATTCGATCGAGCAAAGGCCCGCTGATCCGGTTTCGATAGCGCTGAACTTGCGTGGGTGAACAAGCGCATTCATTTTGCCGGGATCCCAGGTATCCGCAAGGGCAGGGGTTCATAGCGGCAGCAAGTACGAAATTGCAGGGCAGGGTGACTTTGCCCGCTGATCTTGAAATGGTTACTTGTCCATCTTCAATCGGCTGGCGCAGGACTTCGAGAGCGGAACGCTTAAACTCAGGAAGCTCGTCCATGAAGAGCACGCCATTGTGAGCTAGAGATATCTCTCCGGGCCCAGGAATCGCTCCACCACCTAGTAGGCCGACATCGCTAATGGTATGGTGTGGGGACCGGAAAGGCCGAGCCATTCGCAAGTTGTCCCAGCGCTTGGTAACGCCAGACGCGGATTGAACCTGCAGAATCTCCAAATACTCCTCCAGTGTCGGTTCCGGCATGATCGTAGGAATCCGCTTAGCGATCATGGATTTTCCCGATCCTGGCGGTCCAATCATAAGAAAGTTGTGTCCACCGGCGACCGCCACCTCGACTGCTCGCCTGGCTTGTCCCTGACCTTTAACATCGGCGAAATCAAGGGAGCTTTCAGGACTAGCACTGTCGAAAAAGTCAGAGCCATCCAACCGAGAAAGCTCGAGCTCGCCCTCGAGAAATCGCTTGGCTTGGTCCAGCGAATCCACTCCATAAACCTCGATTCCAGAAACGAGGGCAGCTTCCCGGGCCGATGGTGATGGCAAGAGGACGCCTTTTAGGCCCCGAGCCTTGGCAGCGAGAGCGAAGGCCAGTCCACCGCGTATGGGACGGGTAGCTCCGGAAAGGCTCAGTTCACCTGCTATTGTAAAAGCTCCAAAGCGACCGTTTGCGCTCATTTGCCCAGTTGATTCCAGAATACCGAGAGCGATTGGAAGATCGTACATAGGCCCCTCCTTTTTCAGGTCGCCCGGAGCGAGATTGATGGTCGTGCGGGTTTGGGGCTTTTGGTAGCCAGAGTTGGCCAAAGCTGAGAAAACGCGATCGTCGGATTCTTTGACGGCCGTGTCCGGAAGACCAACCATGATTAAACGGGGATCGCCGCTTTCGCCAGAATTGACTTCTACCAAAACGGGTATGGCGTCGATGCCTTGCAAAGCGGCGCTATGAACCGTGGCGAGCATAGTAACAAGAGGGGAAATTGGGAATGGGTAACAGAATCCCCACCCTCCAGCTAATTTTCAGTCATGGCAAGGGCAAATAGATTGAGACCAGCCACTCGGTTGCGATCAAAAGTGTGTCCTGAGCCGGGATCGCAGGCGGCTAGCCTGCAACTAGCGGGATACTGGACGTGCGAAGGCCTTTGGGCGAAGCTTCAGAATAAAGGTGGCCTGAAAGCCTATAGATCGCCTATATCAGCGCCATTGCTTTCCCTGTCTCGATGAAGGCATCGATGG
>MDTA01202766.1_pt1 | contig 10478 bp, 10 predicted proteins | sample 811151 | NCBI WGS metagenome assembly MDTA01 (sample SAMN05326648, study PRJNA326480) | marine metagenome | isolation source: seawater | place: Indian Ocean: South | collected 2010 | reverse complement strand
CCTCTTTCGCGAATTAAAGTATTTTGAATTTATGTAAAGAAAAAAAAACACGTAATTTTGTTTAAAATTTAGAATTAATCTATGGATTATTTACTCTGCAAGAGTTGTAAAAATGAAGATGAGCCCTATATAAACCATATGAAAAACAGTCCTGGCAAAATGAATATTGGAGATTTTAGCGATAAAACCTTACTAATTGTTGATGACGATGACCCATTCAGAAACCGACTTGGTAGAGCAATGGAGACCAAAGGTTTTAATGTTTCCCTGGCTAAAAGCGTAGAAGAAGGACTGATATCTGTCAGAAAATCACCACCTGGTTTCGCGGTAGTTGATCTAAGGCTACTAGATGGAAATGGATTAGATGTAATAGAGGAAATACACAAGTTAAAACCAGAGAGTAGAGTCGTTATGTTAACAGGTTATGGAAATCTGCCCACAGCAGTTTCTGCAGTAAAATCTGGTGCAATAGATTATTTGGCAAAACCTGCAGATGCGGAAGATGTTGAGGCTGCATTACTTGCTGAACCTAATAGCAAGGCGCAACCACCAGAAAATCCTATGTCCGCTGATCGAGTGAAATGGGAACATATTCAAAGAGTTTTTGAGTTATGTAACAGAAACGTTTCAGAGACAGCCAGGCGTTTAAAAATGCATAGAAGAACATTACAAAGAATCTTGTCCAAAAGATCACCTAGATAGTACGATAGTAATTTGCAAGAATACCTAAATTTTTTTTTGGGCCCCTAATTTTAGTATAAATTGTAAAAAAATTTTTAGAGATAATCCTTAGTTTAGAAAGATATAAATCTTTTTTACAGAAATAAAGCGATTCATAAAGTTTATTTTTTTTAAAATTGCACACATTTTCTTTTTTATTATTTCTAGCATTTAAATAAAAATAAATATTATTTTTAGACTCAGATATTTGAAAAATTTGATGTCCTGAAATTAACTTACTATTAATATTAGTTTTGATATTTTCTTTAAACTCATAATAGTATTTTGATGTGTTTTTAATTACACAATAACCACTCACTAATATATCTTTTTTTATTCGTTTTTTTACGATCCAATTTCCCATGAGATTTTCAAACTTATTCAAATGAATTTGTAATTATTAAATTTACAAATAATCAATGATAGCAAAGTAATTTTTAAAAACTCGCCAGGAACAAAAGGATATAAACCACCTTCAAGAATTGGCTTATCCCAACCTAAAACTATTCCAAGCCAGATTAATCCAAATAAATAAACTGGAGTTAAAGCAATTAATAATTTTATAAATATAGAAATTAAATTCTCACTTTCATTATATTTGACAAAAAACTTTTTATTAAATGAAATTTCTTTAGAAAAGAACAAACCAGCTATAAAAGCAGAGAAAATAAAACCAATTATATAACCTCCTGTTGGACCCATTAAATATACTAATCCCAAACCTTTTTCCGGTGTTCCTTGGAATACAGGTAAACCTATAGCACCTTCGAAAAAGTATAGGCTAAGAGTTATAAGTCCAAATTTCGGGCCAAGCATTACTCCGCAAAGTAGTACAACAAAGGTCTGCATTGTCATTGGAACAGGATAAAAAGGAACGCTAATTTTTGAACTTAATGCAATTAAAACAGTGAATAAAAAAGAAATTAAAATTTTCGTTGGATAATCTTTAATTTTATATTTTGAAATATATGTCATTTAATTACTTGTTAAATCTATAAAGACTTCCTCTAAGTCAGTATTGTTTTTTAACAGTTCTTTAGTAGAATTTAAAGCTACTAATTTACCCTTGTTTATTATTGCAATTCTATCACATATATCTGATGCTTCCTTTAAATAGTGTGTTGTGTATATTATTGTAACGCCTTGTTTATTTAAGGTTCTAACTGACTCCAACAGCTTTCTTCTCAGGTCAACATCTACTCCTGCCGTTGGCTCATCTAATATCAAAATTGGAGGTTGGTGGACCATTGCTTTTGCAACCAAAAGTCTTCTTTTCATACCACCTGATAAGTTTCTAGTGTAAGCGTTTGCTTTATCAGAAAGGTTTGTTAATTCCAAAATTTGATCAGTTATTCTATCCTTTTTTTTGACTCCATATAACCCAGCCTGAATATCTAATAAATTCCTCGGAGAAAAAAAAGGATCAACATTTATCTCTTGAGGCACAATTCCTATAGAGGCTTTAACTTGTCTTGGGTTTTTATCTAAATTAAATCCCCATACATTTAGATAACCATTTGTTTTGCTTACTGTACCTGCTAAAATATTAATAAAAGTAGATTTGCCTGCACCATTTGGACCTAATAAACCAAAAATTTCTCCAGTTTTAACTTGAAATGAAATATTATTTAGAGCATTGATGTTTTCTGTACCTTGTCTGTAAACTTTATTCACATTTTTTGCTTCTAACGCAATTGAACTATTCATGCTGGTCAGGTTGTAATAACATTAAAATAATTAATTTATATAAAATTTTATGGCGAAAGAAAAACACTTATTTTTAATAGATGGTTCTGGTTATATCTTTAGAGCGTATTATGCATTACCTCCATTAACTAGAAAAAGTGACGGCCTGCCCGTTGGGGCAGTAAGTGGATTTTGCAATATGCTGTATAGTTTTTTAGAAAAAGCTAAAGGCGGAAATTCAATTGATACCCCAACCCATTTGGCAGTCATTTTTGATAGTGCGAGAAAAAACTTTAGAAATGAAATTTATAAAGATTATAAAGGGAATAGAAGTGATGCTCCTGAAGATTTAATACCTCAATTTGATTATATTAGAAAAGCAGTTAGAGCTTTTAATTTGCCGTCTATTGAACTTATAAACTATGAAGCTGATGATTTAATAGCAACATATAAAGTTGAGGCAAGAAAAAAGAAAATCAAAGTCACAATAGTTTCTTCAGACAAGGACTTAATGCAATTAGTCGACAAAGAGACGTTCATGCTAGATACGATGAAAGATAAACTTATAGGAATTGAGCAAGTTAAAGAAAAATTTGGAGTTCCACCAGAAAAAGTAATTGATGTACAGTCATTAGCAGGGGATTCAGTTGACAACATTCCGGGAGTCCCTGGTATTGGGATAAAAACTGCAGCAGAGCTAATTAATAAGTTTGGTTCATTGGATGAGCTTTTAAAAAAGGCCGAAACTATTAAACAACCTAAAAGAAGACAAACACTATTAGACAATAAAGATAACGCTTTAATAAGCAGAAAGCTTGTGACCTTAAATCAAAATGTTCCATTAAAAGAAAAAATTGACGATTTCATTTTAAAACCCCTAGATAAAACTAAAATCTTTGATTTTCTTGAAGAAATGGAATTTTCAAAGATCAAAAAACGAATTGAGAAAACTTACGGGAAACCTTTATCTATTGAAGATCCTAAAAAAATTGAAGAATTTAAAAGTACTAAAAGCAAAATTGAGAATGTTAGTTACGGAAGGGGGTTTCATACAGTTTTTGAAATTGAAGAAATTAAAAAAATCTTAGATCTTGCTGACAATCAAGGTTACTTTGCAATAGACACAGAAACAAACTCACTTAATGCTCAAGTAGCAGAGTTGGTTGGTGTTTCTATCGCAGTGAAAGAAAATGAAGCATTTTATATTCCCGTAGGACACAAAAATAATAAAGATAAAAATTTGACAAAACAAATTGAATTAAAAAAGTTAGTAAATGTTCTCAAGCCGTATCTCGAGGACGAGACAATAAAAAAAGTTGGGCAAAATATAAAATATGATTTAAAGATTTTTTTAAATTATGGAATAGAACTTAAAAATTTTGAAGATACAATGCTTTTATCTTATGCGTTGGACGCAGGCATAAACAGACATAATCTCGATTTGCTGGCAAAGATCCACTTAGATCACAATAATATAAAATATAAAGATATAGTTGGAACAGGAAAATCTGAAATCACTTTTGATAAAGTCTTAATAGAAAACGCATATCAATATGCATGTGAGGATGCAGATATTACCTTAAAACTTTATAACTTATTCAAAGATAGAATAATTAATGAAAAATGCTTCTATATTTATGAAAATTTAGAAATACCGCTGGTTAATGTGCTGGTAAGAATGGAAAAAAAAGGAATTAAAATAGATGAAAAAATTTTAAAAAAATTATCAGACTCATTTGAAAAAGACCTTAAGGCCCTTGAAAAAAAAATATACAAAATCTCTGGTGAGAAATTTAATATTGCTTCTACAAAGCAACTCGGAGACATTTTATATGAGAAACTAAAAATCTCAGGAACTAAAAAAACAAAAAAAGGAAATTTTGCAACTAATGTGAATGTTTTGGAGGATTTAGCAAATAAAGGTAATGAGTTTCCAAAGCTTGTTTTGGAATGGAGGCAAAAATCAAAATTAAAGAATACCTATACAGACTCACTGCCAGAATACATTGATAATAATTCAAAAAGAATTCATACTTCTTTTTTATTAGCAGCAACAAATACGGGTAGACTAGCCTCCGCAGATCCAAATTTACAAAATATTCCAATTAAATCCAAAGAGGGTAAAGAAATTAGATCAGCCTTTATCGCGGAAAAAGGTAAATCAATTATTTCTGCTGATTACAGTCAAATTGAAATGAGAGTTTTGGCGCACGTGGCAGATGTTAAAGAATTAAAGAAAGCTTTTATAAATAATGAGGATATTCATAATATAACAGCCTCTCAAATATTTAACTGTAATATTAAAAAGATTTCTGAAGATATGAGAAGAAAAGCTAAAGCAATTAATTTTGGAATTATATATGGTATTTCCTCTTATGGTCTCGCTAAACAAATTTCGGTAAGCAATAATGATGCAGAGCAGTTTTTATTTTCTTATTTCAAAAAATTTCCAGAAATAAAAGAATATATGCAAAGTACATTAAAATTTTGTAGAAAAAATGGATTTGTTAAAACGATGTTTGGTAGAAAATGTCATTTTCCAAATATAAACGATAAGAATCATACTCTCAAATCATTTCAAGAGAGAGCTGCTATAAACGCACCAATACAAGGTGCAGCCGCAGATATAATTAGGTTTGCTATGATTAGTATTGATAAAAAAATCATGGAAAAAAAAATAGACGCTCATCTCTTAGTACAAATACATGATGAATTACTTTTTGAATCTAAAGAAACCACTTTAAATAAAGAGATAACAAAAATAAAAAAAGAGATGGAAAATGCCGTAGATAAAGATTACAATTTTTCTGTTCCTTTGATAGTTGACGTAAATAGCGCTAAAAATTGGAATGAAGCACATTAATAATTTAGTCTAATTTTAGACTTTTTTTGATACTATAGAGCTATCTATGACAAAAATAATAGCACTGGTCGACGACGATAGAAATATTTTGACCAGCGTATCTATTGCACTAGAAAACGAAGGTTACAAAGTACAAACTTATGTGGATGGAGAGAGCGCATACATAGGTATAACAAGAACACCGCCTGATTTAGCGATAATTGATATAAAAATGCCAAGAATGAATGGTGAGGAACTACTAAAAAAACTCAGAAAGAAAACAAATATGCCAGTAATTTTCTTAACCTCGAAAGATGAGGAGGTTGATGAATTATTAGGATTAAAATTAGGCGCAGACGACTATGTAAAAAAATCAGGAGGCTTTTCTATAAATGTTTTGATTGAAAGAGTTAAGGTACAATTTAGAAAAAAAGATCAGGTTACACCCGACAGTAAAAATATTATCAAACAAGGTAAATTAATGCTAGATCCAGAACAACTTGAGTGTACTTGGAATGATCAAAATTTACCCGATAAATTAACTACAACAGAATTTCAAATAGTTTATGAATTAGCAAAAAGACCGGGTGTAATTAAGGAGAGATCACATTTGATGACCATAGCATACAAAGAAAATAATGACATTGAAGATAGAACTATTGATAGTCATGTGAAAAGAATAAGAAAAAAATTTAAAAAAGTTGATAAAGACTTTTCAGCTATTGAAACTCGTTATGGAAGTGGTTATCGTTGGAATGCTAGCCCATAATGATTACAAATTTATTATCTACAAGATCGCTATTAAGGCAATTCCTAGCATTTAATTTATTCGTATTTTTAATATTGGGTTTTTTTACTTTTTTATATCTACTCGCCATAGAGCCAGAATTAATTAATAGAAAAAGTAAAAAACATCAAAATATTATTGAAAATATTAAGCTAAATTTGATTAACCTCAAAACAAAACCAGATGAAAATAATCTAGTAAATTTTCTTTACAAATCAAATTTTATTTTAGATGAGGTTGATCAGATTAGATTTTTTGATCTTAATAAAAAGATTATAGTTGATAGCTCATTCATAGATATTAACAAAAGATCTCTTTTTACAACAGAACGAATTGAAACACTTGGCATTAATGAAACATTTAATCAAGATCAAAGTAAATCTATATTAAAAAATATTAATACTGATACTTTGCCTTTTTTAAAAGATATTAACTTAAAATTAAATCAAAAATTTTTTATTGCCTCTGAAAATAAAAATAATAATTTAATTATACATACAAGTTCTGTAATTAATTTTTCAGATAAGAGCATAATTATTACTATAAGTGAGATATCAAATGAAATAATAATTGCTGTAGAAGAGAGAAAAAATTTCGTATTACGCTCTGTGTTAATTGCTGCAATAGTAATAATGATATTTTCTCTTTTTTTAAACAATTATATTATTAAACCGATTAGATCTTTAAATTTTTTTGCAAAACAAATTTCCTACGATAATCCAAAAAGTATCAGTAAACTTGGTATTGAGTTTAATAAAAGAGATGACGAAATTGGTAATTTGTCTAATTCTTTAAGTGATATGACAAATAAACTTTATCAAAGAATTGAATTAGCAGAAAGGTTTGCCTCAGATCTGACACATGAAATACGAAATCCATTGGCTTCATTAAAAGGAGCTTCTGATTTATTAAATCTAACAAAGGATGAAAGACAAAAAGTTAAGTTATTAAAAGTGTTATCAAACGATGTTGAAAGAATTGAAAGATTAATTACAGATTATTCTCAAGTTCTTAAGGATGAAGCAAGTCAATCTAGAGCAGTTGCTAAAAATTTTGATATTGTGAGCTTAATTGAAAGTATCATTGAAGATTTTAATTTGGATACAATAAATCAAAAAAAAAAAATAAGATTTGTTTTTGAAAACCAAATTAATACTAAGAAAGCTGTTATTTTTGGTATTGAAAGCCGTATAGAGCAGGTAATAGCGAATTTACTAGATAATTCTGTGTCATTCAGTCCTTTAAATTCATTAATAACGATAAATTTATTTGAAGATAAAAATAATTATAGGATTTTAATTGCCGATCAAGGGCCTGGTTTTGATGAGAATAACTTAGATAAAGTTTTTGAAAGATTTTATAGTGATAGACCAGACGATCAAGATGGATCTCATTCAGGTTTAGGTCTTAATATAGTAAAAAATATAATAGACTCACATAAAGGAGTCATAAAAGTCTATAATAAATTACATAGCGAAGGTGCAATAGTTGATATCACTTTACCTGCAGTATAATTTCATTTGATTATATTGATTAATACTGTTAGGTGGTGCGATTATGAAAGATTATAAAGTCAAAGATATCAATGAAGCAGACTTTGGTGATAAAGAGATTTCTCTAGCCGAAACAGAAATGCCAGGCTTGATAGCATTGCGGGAGCAATATAAAACTTCTAAACCATTGAAGGGTGCAAATATTCTTGGTTGTCTTCATATGACTATTCAAACCGCAGTCTTAATAGAAACTTTAAAACATCTCGGTGCTAGTGTTAGGTGGGCATCGTGTAATATTTTTTCAACACAAGATCATGCAGCTGCCGCGATTGCAAGGAAAGGTATCCCAGTTTTTGCGTGGAAAGGAGAGACCGAGGAAGAATATTGGTGGTGTATTAAGCAAACCATAGAAGGAAACAAAGAATGGAAGCCTAACATGATTTTAGATGATGGCGGTGATCTCACTTCCTTAATGCATAAGAATTATAAAGGGTTACTTGAGGGTATAAGAGGTATTTCAGAAGAAACAACTACTGGAGTAAAAGAATTAAAAAAAATGGAAAAGGACGGATCATTAATGGTTCCAGCGATCAATGTAAATGACTCCGTTACGAAATCCAAGTTCGACAATTTATATGGTTGTCGAGAAAGTTTGGTAGACTCAATTAGAAGAGCAACAGATGTTATGCTGTCCGGAAAAGTAGCAATTGTAGCAGGATTTGGTGATGTTGGAAAAGGAAGTGCAGCATCATTAAGACAAGCAGGGGCCAGAGTAATGGTTACAGAAACTGATCCAATTTGTGCACTACAGGCGTCCATGGAAGGTTACGAAGTTGTTCTGATGGATGAGATGATAGGAAATGCAGATATTGTTGTAACCGCCACAGGTAATAAAGATATAGTTAATGCTGATCATATGAGAAAAATGAAAGATAGATCTATATTATGTAATATTGGTCACTTTGATAATGAAATACAAGTAGATGCTTTAAGAAATTATAAATGGAGTGAAATTAAGCCACAAGTTCATGAAATTGAACTTCCAGATAAAAAGAGAATTATATTATTAGCAGAGGGTAGATTGGTTAATCTTGGTTGTGCTACAGGTCACCCAAGTTTTGTAATGAGCGCTTCGTTTACAAATCAAGTTATGGCACAAATTGAATTATGGAATAATTCAGAAAAATATCAGAAAAAGGTTTATGTTTTGCCTAAACACTTAGACGAAAAAGTTGCAGAATTACATTTATCTAAAGTTGGTGCAAAGTTAACGAAGCTTACAAATGAGCAGGCAGATTATATTGGTGTTTCACCACAAGGTCCTTTTAAAGGTGATGCTTATAGATATTAGAGTATGATTTGTACTCTTAAAGAGTTAAAAACCCTTACAAAAAAAATTTCAAACAAAATAAAAGTAGGTAATGTAATTTATCTCAAAGGTGAATTAGGAACAGGCAAGACAACTACTATAAAACTTTTAATAGAAAACTTATTTACAAAATATAAAAAAAAAAAACCATTAGTTACAAGTCCTACATTTAATATTGTTCAGTATTATTTAGTAAGTAAACAAATGGTCATTGCTCATTATGATTTATATCGATTAAAAAAAAGTAGTGATATAAATAATATTGGTCTTTATGATCTTGAGGAAAAAGTGGTTAGTATTATTGAATGGCCTGAAATAATAAGGAAAAAACATAAAAATCGTATAGAAATTAAACTTAAATATACAAAGATACATAATGAAAGAAATATCTCAATTAAATATTTTAAATCAGATAAAAGATAAAATTTATTTAATAGCTGGTGATGCATCGCCAAGAAAATTTTACCGATATTATAATAAGAGGTATCTAATTGTTTATTGTACAAAGGATAGAAAGAGAAACTTAGAAAATTACTGTAAAATTAACGACTTTTTAAATTCAAATAAAATTAAAGCACCCCTTACAATTAAAAAAAAAATTAAGGAAAACTATATTATTATTGAAGATTTTGGCGATAATTTAATAAAAAAAATAATTCAGAAAAAAAAAAACAAATTTTTATACTTTAAAAAAATTGTCAATGAACTTGTAAAATTACAAAAAATCAAACCAAATAAAACTTTACCCAGGTATTCAAAAAAATTATTAATTGATGAATTAAATTTATTTTATCAATGGTATCTCCCAGAGCTTTTTAGTATTGAAAAGATAAAAAAAATAAAAAAAAAAAATAAATTCAATTTTAATTAAGTATATTGAACAAACCTTAAAGTTTAATAAAGTTTTTGTACATAGGGATTTTCACATTGAAAACTTGATACTAAGCAAAGGAAAGATCTGTTTGATCGATAATCAGGATGCTGTTGTTGGACACCCAGTATACGATTTAATGTCATTAATCGATGATGTAAGAATAAATTTAAAGAAAAAAGATCAGGATAGAATTTATAACTATTATGTTTTAAAAAATAAAAAGATACCTAAAGAATTTAATTTTCATTTTCATGTACTTTCGATTCAAAGATTATTAAAAATTTTAGGAATTTTCTTAAGGTTATATAGGAGAGACAAGAAAAAAAAATATTTAAAATATTTAACTAGGACCTGGAAGCTTATTGAGTTACGTTTAAATCATCAAAAATTAAAAGACTTAAACGAGCTCTTTAATAAATATTTTACTAAAGATATACGTAAGAAAAAATGGATTTAAAAAAAGCAATTATTTTATGTGCAGGTTATGGTAAGAGAGTACTGCCGTTAACAAAAACCATCCCCAAGCCATTATTAAAAATTAATCAAGTTCCTCTTATTGAGTACTCTATTAAAATATTAACTGAACTCGGTGTAAGAGAAATAGCTGTAAATGTACATCATTTAAAAGATAAAATTATAGATTATTTAAAAAATAATTATCCTCAAATAAAAATTTTTACAGAAGAAATTATTTTAGATACAGGTGG
>MDTA01118201.1_pt1 | contig 10478 bp, 9 predicted proteins | sample 811151 | NCBI WGS metagenome assembly MDTA01 (sample SAMN05326648, study PRJNA326480) | marine metagenome | isolation source: seawater | place: Indian Ocean: South | collected 2010 | reverse complement strand
TAACATCAGAATTGTATTTTAATCTAGTATAATTCTTAATATTATCATGATTATATTCTGTTTTGATAACTTTTTTAAAAGAGTTGTGTAAGTCTTCTATTTTATTAGAGGTAAATATACCACAATTATTATCTTCAATGTCATTCCATGGTGTATTGTTAGAAATTACAACAGGAAGTCCGCAAGAAATTGCCTCCAATATCACAATACCAAAACTCTCAAAGTCAGAGGCTAATGTAAAATAATCACAATTATTTAATATATTTTTTTTCTGATTATGATCTATTTCTCCAATTAAAAAAACAGATTCAATTAATCCTAACTCATGAATCTGATTGACTAATTTTTCTCTAATACCATAATCGGGTCCTGCTATAATTAATTTAGCATTATTTTCAGTTTTTAAAAATTTATAAAAAGCATGGATTAAGCTATCAAAACGCTTGATATGATGTAGTCTACCCATTGAAAAAAAAACATGACTAATATTATTAAATTTTTTTCCAGTATAATTATATATCAAATCTTCTTTGTTTAATTTAACTACCCCTTCTTGTAATGATTCAAAATCAATAGCATCACTAATAATACTAACACTTGCTTTTGGAAACATTTGCAATATATCTCTCTTTTCAAGATGTGAAGATGCGTGCCAATGAATCATATTTAAAAACGGTTTAATAAAAAATATAATCCATAAATATTTTAAATATTTGTTGTTTCCATTTAGAGTATATGCTGAAAAACTTCCTCTAGGACATAGAATAACTTTCTTTTTACAAAAAAAACTATATATTAATGATATTAAAACCGTGTAATGAAACAGATACTGCAAGTATACTATATCTGAATTTCTAATATCTGATAATACACCCTTCAAAAAACTAAAAGAAAATATATTAATTATTTCCTCATTATAATACTTAACAAATAAGCCTTTTTTAATACTGATAAAATTATTAGTATCAACATGTAATTTCTTATTTAAATTTGAATTTGTAGTAGATACATAAATATCGGTATTTTTTTCTGACAATCTTTTTGAAAGCTCCCAAGTTGAAAAAATTGGACCTCCAAATGAAAATGCTGGGTAAAAAGAAGAAGATATTAATGCAACTCTCATAACTTATAATGCTTTTTTTTGTACCAATATGTTAATATATTATCTCCTCCTTTTAAAATAGATTCAAATTCGACTTTATCAGCAAATTGAACTAAGCTTCTAAACCTTAAATTTTTATTAAATTCTTTAGAGTAACATCCGGGTATTGATGTGTATAATTTTTTGTAACCGGAATTTAAAGACATTTCTATGATATCGTTACTAAATAAGCCTTTTGGAAAACTCAATGTCTCAATACTTTCATTTAATAAATCTTCTAAAATTGATTTAGACATATTAAGCTCTAAATTAACATCTTTTTTGTTTAATGATGTTAATTCCTTATGTGTATGAGTATGAGAAGAAAATCTTATATTAGATAATGAATTTAATTCTAAAATTTGATCTCTATTTAAATAATTCTTTTTACCAATAAAAGATGTTACAACAAATAACTGAATAGGTATATTAATTTTATCTAGAAAATCAATATTATCAAAAATACCTAAAAAACCATCATCAAGTGATATTTCAATTTGATTTAACGGACAATCAATTTCAGATACAATATCAAATCCAATTTTTTTTATAGAATCAATATGACTCATAAATAAAGATATGTTCGTGGACATATCTGTATATCTTTTATTTGAATGAAAATCATGATAAAAAATAGACTTACTTCCCAAATTATTTGAAAATCTAGCATTAGTCTTAATAATTAATTTTCGAAAAAAAGATGCTATATTCATGACTTTACACTATTTAAAGACTGTTCTAAACAGTAATTGTAGAAAGAATAATTCCATTTATTTTTCATAAAAAATGTAGCATTTCTTGAAAATTCTAATAACATACTTTTTTTACTAAACATTAACATCATTTTATCAGCAAAATCATCAATATTTTGAGCAAGCAAACCAGTATTTTTATTAGAAATTAAATCATGTGAGGCGCCAACGTTAGAAAAACTAATTACAGGTAATGAAGATGACAAAGCTTCATTAACAACTAAACCCCAAGGTTCAAATAATGAAGGTAAAACAAAACAACTAGCATTATGATATTCACTGATTAAATCTTTACCAACTTTTTTACCAACAAAAATTATTCTGTCAGATTGATATTTAGACTTTAAATAATCTTCTTGATTTCCAGAACCTACAATCCTAAGTATTGCATTATTTTTTGAAAAAACAAGATTAAATTTTTTAATTAAGTTTTCCACCCCTTTATGTTTAACTAATCTTCCCACATATAAAAATGTAAAAATCTTAGGAAATTTTTTATCACAATAAAACTTAGCGTTATTTACCATCATGGGTATTAAAAATATTCTGTCGTCACTCATGCCATAATATCTGAACAAATCTTTATGGTTTTTTGACCCACCAGCATAACCCAGTACTTTTTTATTCCTAAATACAATATTGAGATAAAGCTGCTTTACATATCTTTTAATAAAATTACGAGGTATATTTAATTGGGTATCGGAATCAATGGCGATATATTTTTTATTTATACTTATTATATTTAAAAAAAAAGTTAACAAAAAAGGTAGGTTATTGTAACCATTTATTATTATATAATCATAACTCTTAAAAATTTTATAGATAAAAATACATCTTGAAAGAATAGATTTTTTTTGTAAAATATATTTATCTGTAAAACTTGATGACTCTGCGTAAGATATAGATTTAATAAAACAGTAATCTATACCTTTTTTCTCATATACATTTGTAGCTAAATCAATTGTATAAGATGATGGTTCTACAAAAAAACAGAATATCTTCATTTATTTAGTTTAATGTATATTTTTTTTAGACTATTCTTGAGTTTGTCAAAAATAATAAATCTTAATTTTTGAAAATGTGATGAAAAAATAAGAATCTCAAATAAATTATCATATAAAGGGGCAAAATTTGAATATTTATAAAAATACTTTCCTCTTCCAAAATCTATTTCAACATTACTATGTTTTGATACTATTTTAATAAAATTAATGTAACTAGCGATATTAATCATTTGTTCAAAATTAAATAGATCGATCCAAAACATGTATTTATTTTGATTATTTTGTAAAATAATATTTATACACTTAGTTTCACCTAGATAACTCATTACTCCTAATACTATATTACCACAATAGTAATTCTCATGTATAAGATTTAGCATTTTTTCATCTAAAAATGAATGTTTTCTTATGTTAGATATTATCATATAATCTCTTAGTTTTTTAATTTCATCTTCTGGAAAAGAATCATTTTTTACATTTAAAATACGATAAGATTTATTATTATGTTTCTTAAAAGCTTTATTTATTCTATGTTTTTGATGAGAGCGATAATGATTAACATTATAAGGAAAATCACCAGAATTAATATATAAGCTATAAAATTCGATATTAGTCCTAATAATTAAATTATCAATATTGAAAGGTTTAAATAATTTATATATATTGGAATTTTTCTTTACATTAATTAAATGTATAGATGAGAACTTAATACTTTTCTTTAGTGTTTTATAGAAAGTATTAAGATCTATCGATTCATTAATAAGTATATCACAATAGTCTATATGGGTATCATTAATAAATCTTAATCTATTTTTAAAATCAAGATAAAATGGCATTATTGAAATTATTTCATCTTGTTTTAAAATTAGAACAATTTGCAATTTATTGATTTTGGAAATACTTAAATCATATTTCCAGGATGCATAATTAAATGTAAAAGACTGAAAAATTGTATACTCATTCTTTTTATAGATATCATCCCAGTGATTCTTTAATTTTTTAAAATCATTAATATTATGTATAAGTTTTATTTTCATTATTATGATTATATTCTCTAAATAAAATAATTGCTAATGAATACCAAAAAAGTATGGTATGAAACTCATTAATACCAACCATTAGTGATTCATATAGGGATGCAATTAGAGTGTAAATAATTATATATATATGTATCTTATGCTCTTCTAATTTGTGTTTATTTACAAAAATAATTGAACGATATGATTTTTTTAAAATAATATAAAGAATAAAAAAACCGAAAATTAATCCATATTGAGTTAGAATTGCTAAATATCCATTATGAGCACCAATTATCTTAGATTTCAATTCCAATGGAACTAATTTTTTGTCAATAAATGAATACTTGTCTAATCCATAGCCTGTATATGGACTGTTTAGTATTGATCTTAAGCCGTATTCATATTGTAAAACTCGATCTTCAAAAAGACCTTGAGAGTACAATCGATTAATGCTTGTTTCAAATTGAAAATTTGAAACTCCTAAATATAAAAAAATTGCTAAAACAGAATAAACTATATTTTTACTAGAAAGACCATACTTAATTAAGTATGCTAAGGCAATTGCGACAATAGATCCTCTTGAGCCAGTTAACAATGAAAATAATAAAAATAATATCATTAATATTATTTGAATTTTATTTTTTCTCCTCTTAGTCATTAACATAATAGCGAAAGCAATTGAAGAAAATGATGATAAAGCATTAGGATTCCATACAATTCCTTGGTATCTACCAGAAAATATAAAAGGATCACTTATAAAGCTTATAAGTAAAATTAGTAATACAACCCAACAAACATGCTGAAGAAACCTCTCGCTATAATAATTATAATAGTAATAAACAGAAAAACATATAATGGAAAACTGAACAGTTCTTGCTAATAAATACTTAACAGCTTCAATGTCATTAAACTCATGAAATAATAAAAAATAAAAAATATTTATAAATGTTATAATCAACATAAAAGAAAATGCTTTATGAAATAAAACTGATTTAAGGTGTTTAGGGTTTATAAATAGAAAAAAAGAAAAAAGTATCATTAAGGATATGAATATCTGATTTCCTATATTAAATGTTTGTTTAATTGCTAATAGTATAGTATTTAATACAAAGATTAGTGTTCCGTATTTAACTAAAAAATTAAACACTTTTAATCAAATTAATTAATTTATCTGGTAACATTTGATTATAATCTATCTCTCCTTCAAAAATATTATTACTTGAAATAATTTCTTGTCTTAATTGTCCTGGAAACCAAATAGTATTATTTTGACCTAAAAATGATGCCCACATACTAAAAGTACTTCCGGATGTAATCAATACTTTACATCTACTTAGAGCAATCATATCTGACACAGAAGAATCAAAAGATATACTTTTACATCCATCAATATCTAAAATTTCTTTAATCTCATGTTGATTACCATCAGTAAAAATATATACTGGAATATTAGATATGTTTTTAATTTTATTTATTATTTGAACATACCAATCTATAGGTATTCTATAATTCCAGCCACCATTTCTAAGAAAAGTATCATTTTTTGGAGTCCTAAAATCTCCTAATCTAACATGTACTCCCACCGAATTATTATTAAATCTATTAAGATTTACTAAATGTTTTTGATTTATGATCTTAAACAACTCACGCTTTATATATAAATGCTCATGCTTAAAATTCAGAAAAAGATTCTCCATTTTTGAAAAAACTATTACTCTGTTTGTAAAATTTAGAAGAAAAAATTTTTTTATACCACCAATACCATTTTGATCCTTAAATAAATCAAGATACATTCTCTTGTCTCGTTCTCTTCTTAAGAATGTACCTATCTTAATGGTTTTCCATGTTGTATTAATAATAGGTAAATTATTATCTCTAGCATAAATTATTGAGTTAGCCCATATAAAAAGAAGGTTAGCTAAACCCGGTCCTCCAACGCGTATTCCTAAACTTTCGAACCTACCTAAAGATGCAAAAACATATCTCATTTAACAAATTCTTTAATTAATTTTTTAATAGGTTTTAGCATTATTACAAAATAAAAAAAGTAAATTAATATAGGGATTAAAAAATAATGATAAAATTTAAATGTATAATCTTGGGTTATACAGAAATAAATAAGACATATTGTTAATGTAAATATAACATATAAATTGTTAGAAAATGGAGTGATATTTAGATGTTTATATATGAAGATTAGTTGGAATAAGTTAATAAACAACATAAAAAAGACATATAAAAGAACTACTGACAACATTCCAAAAATAGGAATTAATAAAACAGATAATATAATTAATAGAATGGACCTAATAGATTGCAAGTACAAATTTTCTTTTTCGAGACCAGCCATAACCATAATAGTACCAGAGCTTCCTGAAGACAATGATATCATTCCTCCAATTAACATATAGAATAAATATATTTTATAATTAATCATTTCTTCATTATATAATTTTAAAATCTCATCAGAAAAGATGATAACTACAAGTATAAGAGGTATAGTAATAAGATTGATAATTAAAGTTGTTTGCTTATACAAATTATTCAGTTCAATAAATTTTGAATCGTGAAAAAGTTTAGAAATAGCAGGTGCAAATACCTTATTTAAATTAATAAGCAAAAAAGTTGTTAGTCCAGTTAAGGAAAGTAAGATATTATATGCGCCAACATCATAACTAGGTAGTTTAATACTTATAATAAAACTTAATGAATGGCCTGAAATAAAAGCAATAATCGAATTTAGATACATCTTCTTACCGTATTCTTTAATTTTAGAATCTTTTGTAATTTCAGAAATATTTGAACCAACAAATAATGGAAACTCATTTTTATTAAAAAGAAATAATAAAACAAGTAGTACAAATAATTGAGCAAATACCTCGATTAAAATAAAATAAATTATATCAGATGTAAACTGAAATAAAATAAATGTCATTATAGCTCTAATCGATACAGCAATAAAAGTTCCATAAATTACAATCTCTTTTATTTTTAATATAGACCTATACAGCGATACCACCACCCCAAAAAGCATACTAATAGGTACATGTATACACATTAAAAATAATATCATTTCAAAATGACTAATATCATTGTATATAATATTGTTAATTGATGATGAGAAAAAATAAATTAATATCAAGTATAAAAGACCAATAACAAATGAGTATTTAAGAAAAATACTTGAAATTCTACTTGCCTTATCAAGATTATCCTCTACAAATGAAGGAATATATTTTAAAATTATAAATGGAATTCCTATAGATAAAAATGTTTCAGAAATTGAAGAAAAAATTTGTGCAGTAACATATTTTCCCCAAGCTTCAAGACCAACAATTTCTATTAAAAAAATCTTAATAAAAAACCCTACAATAAAACCAAATACTGCTCCAAAAATTCCCCAATTAGTTTGTCGTAATATTAATCTAAGCATCCTTTCTTTTTTAAGAATTCAGACAATACATTTGGATGAGTCTTGTGCGGTGCATATACAAGTTGGATTTCTATATTCTTAAATGCTTTTTCAATTATCATTTTAGAAGAATTGTAAATATCTAAAACAGATTTAGAATGACTGATATTTAAAGAAGATAATTTATTTAATTTATGATTTGCTAAAAAAAGTTCATTCATAAGAATTGGAATCGCTAAAGAGCAGAATTTTTTTACTGATATCTTTTCTATTTTAAAACTAACACTATTATGATTAACTATATGAATAACACGTTTAATCTTAGAAGTTTGACAAATTCTTTCTTTAAATAGTATGGATGGATTAAGTCTATAATTTAAACGATTATCATTAATAAGATTCCATTGCACTTTTTGTAAAAATGGCATATGTCCGGTTAACTTATTCTTTATTACATGAAATAAATCCAAATGATATGGTTTGATACTAATACATCTACCCTGAAAAAAACATTTTGAATCTTGAGATATAATCGTTAAGTCATCTGAAATAAATTTAATGCTCTTATCATCCGACAGGGCAATTAATAATGAGCTTTTCCCAACTCCAGAATCAGCGCTAAATAAAATAGCATCATTATCTTTTTGAATAGAAGATGCATGTAAATAAGTGTAATTATTATTTACATTCCATATCTGACTATATAACAAGAAAATACGATAATAAAATGCACTAATTTGTAAATCAATGCTATTTTTAAAAGATTTATTAAATAGCTTAGATGAAAAAAAATTGCTACGATTCTTAATTCCAACATAAATCTTATTTAAATTATCGTGATTGATGATAAAACTAATTTCATCATCAGAAAAGTATGTTTGACTATCACTAACCTTGGTTTTATTTTTAAAAACAAAATCTTTACTTTTGAATAATGAATCTAAATCATCAGTAAATGAAAAATGCAAAATTGATTTATCAAAGCATTCTTCATCATTAATAAATCCTTTAAATGCATTTCTTAAAGAAGAAATTAAACTAGTTCTTAAGGCTTTATTTTTAACTCTATCGTAGGAGATAAAAAATGTGTGATTGCAATATTTATAAGTAAGATTCATGCAATATTCTTGATTTAAACATCCTTACAAAATTACCATTAATAAATAACATTTTTATTTTACATAGCCTAATGAATATTTTAGATAATTTAAAGTCTGATTGAGATATTTTTTTTAATAAATATGAAGCTAATCTAACACCAATTATATCAGATAAAAGGAGAGAAATTTCATCATTTATTCCATTATTAAAATACATTTTTAATCTATACTGATGACGAGTATGGTACTTCGAAAATTTTAATAATGGGTCTAGAATCAAATAAATTATATACACATTTTCATTATATTGTGAATAACCAAAGACACTTGTATCAGCTTTGAAATAATGATAATAACCAACGTTTAAGCTTCTGAAATATATATCTATTCTAAGATTTTTAAAAGTATCAAAAAAAGAATTATCTTCTAAGTGTTTTAGATTTTTATGATTAAATATGTGGTGAATTATATTTTCTTTAGTTGAATCTAGTAAAATATCTAAATCTTTTTTTATTGATGTTTTTTCAATATGATAAGATTCCTCATCATACTTGCCTGTAAGTACAATATAAGAAATCTTATGCGTCTTTAACAGATTAAATATAATAGACATATCGATTTATTAGTTAGCAATATAATCTAAAAATTCTTTAACAGTATTGTTAATATCATATTTTTGGTCAAACTTAAATTTTCTTCTTTTATTATATTCATTAATTATCTTGCCTTTTAAAGAAATAGGAGACTGTTCATCTACTAAAAGATTATGATGCTCATTCTCTGGAATAATTTCTGAAGCGCCTTGGTTTTTTACTGACAATATAACAGTTTCCGTTGCCCAAGCCTCCAAAAGCACACATCCTAACGCCTCATAATAAGAAGGTAGCACAAAAAGATCTATTTGATTATAAAACTTATTTAATTCATGATGAGGTCTTTCATTCTCAAAGGAAATATATTTAGATAGATTTTTATCAATGACATATTGTTTACAAGTTAAAAGAGTTTCTCCTTTACCTATTAATATTAACCTAATATCCTTGAAACCTTCATTAACAAGCATTTCTATAGCTATAATTAAACTAATATGATCTTTAATCTTCCAAAAATTAGCTATACATCCAATTATGTATAAATCATTATTCTTGATCTTATCTTTTTTAAAAAACTTAGTTCTGTCAACGCCATTATATAAAATAAAATTATTTTTTGATTTATAATTTTCATATGCTAATAATGTATCTCTTACTTTTTTTGAGACGAAAACATTATGATCTACCTTATTAAGTTCGTTTATCGATTTATAAATTAAAAAATTTGAATAAAATTTTCTAAAGAAATAGAATCTACAGTTGGATAATTGTAAAACATCAAGACCATGATGTTGAGCAATTATTATTGTATTATATACATCAGAAATTGAATTAGCTAAATAAACTGCTGGATAACAAACATGACTATGAACAATACACTCCTCCTTATTGATATTAAAATTTTTTCTAAAAAAAGATTTAAATCTTGAATTATTTATAAAACTAAAAATTCCAGGAAAGATAAAAAAGGGGAAATCAAATAACTTAAAAGTATAGACATTTATTCCATTAAAAACATAATTAGATTCGTATGAATTCAGATTAATTAACTTTATAATTTCAACCTCATACTTATTACAATTATCAATTGCTCTAGCCTGATCATATATATAGCTCCCAACATGATTATTGACTGTTGGAAAAAAAGGAGTTATAATGATATACTTAATTTTATTTTTCATTATTACTTATCATTAATAAAATTTCTTTCTCCCATTTCAATATAATTTTTTTCCAGTCAAATGCACATGCTAATTTACTAGTATTTCTAGAAGTAGATTGAATTAAATTAGGGCAAGAAAGAAGGTTATTGATTAAATTAACAACATCATTAAATTCTGAAACAACAAATCCATTGCTATTATGTTTAATCCACTCATCTGCTCCATAACTACCGTAAACAACTGAGGGAATTGAAGCGCATGCAGCCTCAAGAATTACCTTAGGAAAACCTTCAG
>MDTA01104334.1_pt1 | contig 10478 bp, 14 predicted proteins | sample 811151 | NCBI WGS metagenome assembly MDTA01 (sample SAMN05326648, study PRJNA326480) | marine metagenome | isolation source: seawater | place: Indian Ocean: South | collected 2010 | reverse complement strand
TGAGGGAGAATTCAAATCTGAACTATACCATCGTATCAACATGGTTCATCTAAAACTCGAGCCACTTAGGGAAAGAGTAGACGATATTCCAGTATTGATGGGATATTTTTTACGAGGGTTTAATCTGCAAAACGGAAAAGAGATTAAGGGATTTACGAGGTCTGCCTATGAATTTCTCAACAATTATGATTGGCCCGGAAACGTGAGAGAGTTAAAAAATGTTATCGAAAGATGTGTTCTTTATTGCAACGATGAGTACATTCAAGAGCAGAATGTGCCAGACTCTGTAAGGAATCCCAAGAGGAGTGATCACGGTCAAATAGGTTTTCAGGGTGTGATGACTCTTCGTGAGATGGAGAGAATGAAGATACTGGAGACATTGCAAGCCTTCGGCGGAAACCGAGCAACTACTGCCAAAGCTCTTGGTATCGGGCGCAATACTTTGTGGCGAAAGTTAAAAGAATATGAAATCGAAGAATGATGATGATCAGGTAGGTTCTTACAGATGCGAATCTACAATGATTGGGTGTTTAGCAAACAACTTGCGGAATCCAATCACGACCATACAAACTTGTATGGAGCTTTTGAAAAAAGAGCCGGGTGATACCTATAGCGAAAAAGATCGTAACGTACTAAATATGGCTATTTTGGAAACTGAGCGACTCTCTGAACTAATTCAGGAGTTGCTTTTTTGTTCGAGGGAATGTGGAATTGCGCCCACTGAATTTGATTTAGGTCGTGTGGTAGAAGCTGCTCTGCACAAGATGGCCTTCGTAAGCCCACTAAAATTGGAAGTTAAGTACAGTGGACTGCCAAACCTAATAGTCAGCGGACATATATTGCAGATCGAGCGTGCTCTAATCAATATACTGACAAACGCGGGCGAGGCCACTCGTGAGTCTGGCGACGTTCGTGTTACCGTGAACTCTGGTGATCGAGACGGCTTTCACCGAGTGGTTGTCAAGGACAATGGGGTTGGAGTACCAGAGTACCTCAAAGAGAAATTATTTGAATCTTTTGCTAGCGCTAAAATAGATCATCTTGGTACTGGCTTAACAGTGGCTTATCAAATTATCAAATCTCACGGCGGAGAGCTGCACTTTAATCCCAGAGTGAGAAAGGGTGCAGAATTCTTTATAGATTTGCCAGCCGTAGGAATAATTGAGAATTTACCCATGGACAGTATAGCTGCTGTAAGCGAAGCAACGCCTATTCAAAGTCCTTGAACATCATACTTGCTTGAATCCCTTTGTTCCCTTGATACTTGGTTTTGTATTCGATTGAGGTATCGCCTTTTACGGAATGATAAAAGATTTGGCATATCTCTACGAATGGATAAATCTTTAGTGGGTGGGTAACTAAAATCTCCAATGTCCAATAGCCGTTAAACCCTACGTCTCCAAAACCGGCACTTACATGAACAAACATTCCTAAGCGTCCAACAGAAGAGCGTCCCTCAAGCATAGGGACGAAGCCGTGAGTGATAGTTTTTTCATGTGTTCGTCCGAGGTATAGCGTTCCGGGTTCGAGTACAAGGCCAGTTTCTGGAATTTCTAGCTTACTAACAGGGTTTGGCTTTTTCATATCCAAAGGAAATTGATTATAAATTAGTAATTCGTTGTGAAGTTTGAGATTGTAGGAATTTGGATTGAGCTGATCTTCGTTATATGGTTCAAGAAAAATGTTTTTACCAAGTTCTGCTTGAATTTCATCACCGCTCAGGATCATTTTACCTCCCCAGTAAATCAGAATGTTAGTATATATTTATGTTAGGAAAAAGTCATGGTACAAGACCCAAAGTTTATAAAGCAGTTTATTGAGGAATTACCGGCTGATGATCGTGAAGATTTGAAAAGAATTTTTACTTTGATAGAGTCTTATGCTGAGCCTCTAACTATCGATGATGTTCGTGAAGTTGCTAGAATAACCTCGCACTCTCCTATTCGAGCTTATCAGCAGTATGAGGAGTATTCTAGAGAGCAACAACTGGTCGGTCAATTGTTAGTTTGTAATAACCTGACTTGTCTTGGAAAAGGAGCGGGTTTAATTATTCAAGAGCTTGAGCAAAAATCTGAATATTTATCTACATTAGGTGTGAATTTGGAATATGTGAAATGTTTAGGTGGGTGTAGTGTGGGTCCGTGTATTTTTTATGACGGTAAGATGTATAGCAATATAGATTCAGAACGACTAAACGAATTTCTAGACAACTTAGGTTGATAAGGCCTAATTCAATTGATTTTTAAAGATATTGTATGATGCCTATCACATAGGTATCTGTTCGCTCAGGGACTGATAATTCTCTCTTGACAGGGTGCTTTCGTATCTCTATAGTTGGCTCCTGTTAGGTGTGGTAATTGCCACTTGAGACTTCAGGCTATGTCCGTTATGCGTTTTACTATTTCTTTTATAATTTTGTTGGCTTTCTGGATTCTGCTATCTGGAAATTTTGATGCATTTCATCTTACTTTGGGCGTAATAAGTACGCTAGTGGTCACCTTTTGGACAGGTGATATGCTCATCGTGGATTCGAGGCTTCCTATCGGTGCCCGTTTTGCTCTACTATGGAGATTTGCGCTTTACACGGTGTGGCTCTTGTGGCAGATAGTTGTTGCAAATTTTCATGTGGTTTACGTAGCTTTGCATCCAAAGATGGAAGATATTCTCGAGCCGCAAATGATAGAGTTCAAGACGGAATTGAAGACTGACTTAGCTAAATTCGTTTTGGCGAATTCGATCACATTAACGCCAGGTACAGTCACGGTTCGTATAGAAGATGGCATCTTTTTGATACATGCACTTACAAATCACACTGCTGCGGGGGTCCCAGGGGACATGGAAAAGCGAATTCAGCAAATTTTTGAGAGGAATCATAATGAATAATTTTTTTCTAGGTAGCGGCCTAGCACTGATATTCATGATGCTACTAGTTTTAATAAGAATGTTGAAGGGGCCTACCGTCATAGATCGGCTAGTTGCTGTGAACGTTATCGGTACTAAGGCAGCAGTTTTGCTTGTGATTATGGGCATTGTTTTCCAGCGTGTTGAAATGTTCGTTGATATAGCCCTTGGATATGGGTTACTAAACTTCATAACTTCAATCGCTGCGGCAAAATATTACCACCATCATGGTTCTCATCATCCCGAAATACAGTGGGAGGGTGAGTCCCGTCACTTAGATAGGGGTGAAAATGCTTGAGTCTCTAGTGTCGATACTTATTGTGATATGTATGTTAATGGGATTATTTTTCTTTTTGGGTGCGAGTGTAGGAATCTTAAGATTTCCAGGGTTTTATACTCGTATGCACGCCGCCGGTAAAGCGGATACATTGTCTTCTATTTTAATTCTGCTTGGTTGCGCTATCTACGTACTCTCATTAAATGGCATAGGTTTTTTATCGATTTTGTTGGCTTTAAAAATCATATTAGTAGCTGCTTTCATCTTCGTAGGTAGCCCTACAGCAACCCACGCTATGATGGATGCTGGATTTGAAACTGAGGTAAGTCGATGGCGTAAGGAGGGCGATAAATGATTTGGCCTTATGATTTTGGTTTACTTCTCCTCGTTGTAATTACTGCGATTCTTGCCTTGAATTTGCGTGATTTGATGGGGGCTTCAATTGTTTTTGGTACTTATAGTTTTTTAATGTGTCTTTTGTGGACAGCAATGGCGGCAGTGGATGTAGCTTTTACGGAGGCGGCAGTTGGTGCTGGCGTAAGTACGGTATTTTTCATAGCAACTGCATACAATATTAAAAAAGAGGCAAAAGATTGAAAGTTTTATCATTAATTATAGCTCTAGTAATGGGCGCCTTGCTGACGGTAATTCTGGACGACTTACCGGCTTGGGGGGATGCACAGTCGCCTGCTAATGCTCATGTTTCTGCTTATTATCTGGAGAACGCTTATAAGCAGACTCATGTGCCTAACGTTGTCACAGCAGTTCTAGCAGATTATCGGGGATTTGATACTATGTTTGAAACAGGTGTCGTCTTCGTAGCGGTAATAGGAATTATGGCTATTCTTCGCAGAGAAGGCGTGCCAAAGGGGGCCAAATCTCGAAAAAGGCCTCCTCATCAACCACCAGATCCTGCAATTACTGGGGTAGCTACTCGATTTATAGTTCCGTTTATGCAGATATTTGGTTTGTATGTTATCGCTCATGGTCATTATAGTCCGGGTGGTGGCTTTCAAGGTGGCGTAATTTTGGGGGCAAGTGTAATTCTAATGGCTATGACAGGAGAATTAAAATCTGCATTGAATCGTATGTCAGAGGATTGGTTCATAATAATGGTAGGGCTGGGTTTTCTTATTTTTGCGGGAGTTGGTCTGGCTTGTATGTTTTATGGTGGAAACTTTCTAGATTACAGTGCGCTTGCGCCATTGTTTAGTGGTACACCCCAAGAAGCGGCCATTACTGCAAGGTATCATGCCATGCTATGGGTTGAGATAGGGGTTGGTTTCACAGTTATGAGTTCGATGTTTGCGATATACACCTACCTAGCATCAGATGGATGGATGGACCGTGGTTTGTAGAGGTTTGTATGGAATGGTTGCAGATAAACTATAATTATTTATTGGTCATCGTGTTGCTTATGATTGGATTGTGGGCAATGATCGGGAAGAATAATCTGGTCAAAAAATGCATAGGAATGTGCATTTTTCAAAATGCTATTATTATGTTTTTTATATCTATGGGCGTTAAGGCTGGTTCGACCATTCCCATATTAAACTATACAAAAATTGATGGTGTTAAAACATACCTGACAGAGGCGTCAATGTATGCTAATCCATTAACTCAGATACTTATGCTTACTGCTATTGTGGTGGGTGTTGCTACTCTTGGTATGGCATTAACCTTGGTTCAAAAAATATACAGTGAATACGGAACGTGTGAAGAAGACGAAATCCTTGAAAAGCTTAATTAAGCGGATTTCATAAATGCAATAGAGATGATTTAGCTATGGAACAACAATATCCGGTATTAATAGTAATTATTCCAATGTTTACCGCAATGGTTTTGACTCTAGCGGGTTGGTTCAAGCCAGCAGTATGTCAACCTCTTGCGGTAGTGGGTTTACTAGGTAGTTTTTTAAGTGCTGTTGCCACTCTTTTACAGATTGGTGCAGGTGAAGTAATTAGTTACCGATTGGGTGGCTGGGAGCCGCCGTTCGGGATTGAATATCGAGTGGATAGCTTGAATGCGCTGGTTCTCGTTATGGTTTCGTTGGTGGCATTGCTTGTTGCGATTTTCGCTAGAAAGCCGGTTGAAAAGGAATTAGGTAATAAGATATCTAATTTCTATACACTGTTTGTGTTATTAGTCACTGGATTGTTAGGAATGACTATAACCGGCGATGCTTTTAATCTGTACGTTCTTCTTGAGATAGCAGCTTTAACTAGTTATGCATTACTGGCCATGGGGCGCGGTCGCGCTTACATGGCTACTTTCAATTATGTAATATTAGGTACGATAGGTGCTTGTTTTTACCTCCTTGGAGTAGGGTTGCTATTGATTAAGACAGGCTCCTTGAATATGGCTGATATAGGGACTATTCTGCCTAAGTTAGTGGGCTCTGAAACTGTGCTAGTTGCTTTTGGTTTTCTCATGGTAGGTGTTTGGATAAAAATGGCTTTATTTCCATTCCATGGTTGGTTGCCTAATGCTTATACCTACGCACCAACAGCTACAAGCTGTTTGGTGGCGCCTTTGATGACTAAAGTTTCTGTCTACATTATGCTTAGAATTATGTTTACTGTTTACTCAGCAGACTGGATATTTAACGTAATCCAATGGAAGCCTGTTGTTATGGTTTTGGCAGTAGTTGCAATTTTAATGGGCTCATTTTTCGCATTAGCTCAACGAGATATTAAGCGTATGCTTACATATTTAATAGTTGCGGAAATAGGGTATATGGTTGGAGGTGCTTGGACTGGTACCGCGGCTGGATTGACAGGAACGATATATCACATTATGGCGGATGGTTTGATGACAGTCTGCTTATTTATGGTAATAGGGTCAGTGGTCTATCGCAAGGGTAAGGCTCATTTTGAAAGTTTCAAGGATGCATTCCAGTCGATGCCATGGACAATGGGTGCTTTAATTATTGGGGGGCTGAGTATGATCGGAGTGCCTCCAACTTGTGGATTTTTTAGTAAATGGTATCTGATTAGTGGGGCGTATCAATCCTCTGATTACGCTTTTATAGTTGCTCTGTTGATAAGTAGTTTGGTGAACGCAATATTGTTCATAAGAATAGTGGAAACCGCTTTTTTCTCGGCTACGCCCTCAGAAATACCTGATCCCCATGCCCATCATGAGGTTGATTATGCGGATAGTCCAGTGTCTATGCTTATTCCAATGTGGGTAAGTGCCTTAGCATTGATAGCAATGGGTCTCTACACTGGAGAAATTGTTACTCGCTGGATACTGCCCATTCTTCCTGGAGGATTGATATGAGCCAATCCATAGTATCATTTACACCTTTAGCTATAGTGCTAACATCAGCATTAGCGGTTATTCCGATTTCACTCAGTGGGCGAAATCCTAACCTTAGAGAACTTTGGACCTTTTTGGCGGGCTTTTTGAAGTTGATGCTACTTTTCTCTTTACTCGAGCCTGTAACAAAAGGTATTGCCGTACAATTTGAACTGTGGAAGGTGTTGCCGGGTGTTTCCTTGCATTTTAGCGTAGATGCCTTTGGATTACTTTTCGCATTTGTTGCTTGTAGTCTCTGGATTCCAACATCACTTTACGTGATAGGTTATATGCGGGGACTTAAGGAACATGCACAAACACGATTTTTCGCGTGTTTTGCATTGGCTTTGTCTGCTACGGCTGGGGTCGCTTTTGCGGGCAATCTTTTAACATTGTATGTGTTTTATGAGATTCTTTCATTATCCACATTTCCTCTGGTAGCTCATCATCAGGATGGAGAGGCTCGGACGGGTGGTCGTAAATATTTAACTTATTTGTTGGCTACCTCGATTGGGCTGGTTCTTCCTGCCATGATAATAACGTATCAAATGACGGGAACTTTAGAATTCTCAAGTATGGGGATCTACGGTGATACTGTTAAACCTGGGACATTGCTGGTTTTACTTTTACTCTTTCTCTATGGTTTTGCTAAGTCAGGACTGATGCCATTACATTCGTGGCTACCTGGAGCTATGGTAGCCCCAACGCCAGTTAGCGCATTATTGCATGCTGTAGCCGTTGTAAAAGTCGGGGTATTCTGTAATTTAAGAGTTATTACTGGAATTTTCGGTATAGAAATTCTTAGTAAGACTTATCTAGATACTGTAATTTGTGTAATCGCTGGTGTCACGGTAATAGTTTCATCTCTCATAGCATTGTCGCAGGATAATTTGAAGCGACGTCTTGCTTTTTCGACAGTAGGACAATTGTCATACATTATACTAGGTGCTGGACTAGCTCAGAGTTATGCAGTGAAGGGTGCGATGTTACACATAAGTATGCATGCCTTCGGGAAAATAACTTTGTTCATGTGTGCAGGCGCAATTTTTGTCGCTTCTGGTAAAAAATACATATCACAGATGGTTGGATTAGGTCATAAGATGCCCTTTACTTTTGGCGCCTTTCTTATAGGATCGCTAAGTGTAATTGGATTGCCTCCAGCAGGAGGTTTTATAAGTAAATGGTTGCTACTCAAAGGAACAATTGCAGCAGAACATTGGCCAATGATGGTTGTTTTGTTAGGTAGTTCACTTTTAAACGCAGCGTATTTCTTTCCAATAGTCTATCAGGCATTCTTTGGTAAAGGTATCTTGCCGGAAAACGAAAATGTTAAGGAGGCGCCGCTTGCATGTACGCTACCTTTGTGTCTAACAGCGGTCATATCAATCGTTCTATTTGTGTATCCTGAACCATTCTTAACTCTGGCAACATTGGCAGTAGGAGAGTAGTATGCAGCAGTCAGAAAATCCAGAAGATTTGCAAGAGCTTAAACATGAAGCTTGGCCAGGGTACCAGCAAAAATTTAACGTAATGTTTGCTCTAGGAATGCTTTATTTAGGGTATATTTTTTCCACTTGGAAGGGGCACTGACATGAGTAAAAAGCATATATGGGATGATGAAAATCGGGTAAAGAAGTTTTTAAAGACATTCTACATTTCCTGTATTGCCCTATTCCTCGTTGATTTTTTTATACCTCGATACACGCACATCGAAGTAGAAAACTGGCCAGGTTTTTATGCGGTTTATGGTTTTATTGCCTGCGTACTACTTGTTTTTATAGCCAAACATATACTTAGACCTCTGGTTATGAAAGAGGAAGATTATTATGACCATTAGCGCCCTCCCGCCATCTATATTTCTTATCATCGGTGCCTTTCTGGTTCCTTTCTTAAAAGGTAATCTTAAGAAGTTATTCGTTTTAGCTTTGCCATTAGTAACTTTAGTCTCATTTTTGAATATGGAAACTGGAACCTACTGGCAGGTTCAATTTCTCGATATGACATTGGTTTTAGGTAGGGTCGATAAACTAAGTTTCGTTTTTGGTTTGATCTTTATAATTATTACCTTTGTCGGTGTGCTATACATCATGCACCAAAACGATGATCTTGAATTCGTGGCAGGGCTATTTTATGCGGGTTCAGCCGTGGGTGCGGTATTAGCTGGTGATTTATTTTCTTTCCTTGTTTTTTGGGAAATGCTTACGCTAGGCTCTATGTTTTTAATTATGGCGCGTCGTACCGACGAATCGCGAAAAGCTGCTTTTCGATATGTTCTCATGCATGTTTTTGGAGGCTTATTATTAATTAGCGGTATTATTCTTCACGTTCATGAAACTGGATCGCTAGAGTTCACTAAAATTAATCTATCGTCTTTGAGTAGTTACCTGATATTTTTTGGAATAGGGGTGAATTGTGCATGGCCATTGCTTCATACCTGGTTAGTTGACGCTTATCCATCTGCAAGCGTAGGCGGTGTGGTATTTTTAAGTTCCTTTACCACCAAAACAGCAGTGTATGCGCTTGCGAGAGCTTTTCCGGGGGAGCCCTTGCTAATTTGGATTGGTGTTGCTATGGCAGCATTCCCGATTTTTTATGCGGTAATTGAAAACAATTTGCGAAAGGTATTAGCCTATAGCTTGCTGAATCAATTAGGGTTTATGGTAACGGGGATCGGTATAGGTACTCAGCTTGCCCTAAATGGAGCAGTGACGCATGCTTTCTGTCACATTTTGTATAAGGGGCTTCTGTGGATGTCCATGGGAGCGGTTTTATATCGGACAGGTAGAACAAAATGTACAGAATTGGGTGGGCTATACAAATCAATGCCTTGGACTTGCCTATTTTGTATAATAGGTGCAGCTTCCATTTCTGCGTTTCCCCTCACGAATGGTTTTGTAAGTAAATCAATAATCATGTCGGCGTCTCTTGAAGAGCATTTCTATTTAGTTTGGTTCGTATTACTTTTTGCTGCTGCTGGTGTATTCCATCATGCCGGCATTAAAATCCCATTTTTTGCTTTCTTTTCTCACGATAGAGGATTGCGTACAAAGGAAGCTCCTAAAAATATGTTGTTCGCGATGGGTATTGCAGCCTTTTTATGTATTTTCTTAGGCTGCTTCCCACAGCCACTTTATGACCTTCTTCCATTTGACAACACCCTGCCAAGCAAAGGGGTTCCATATACACCATATGACTACAGTCACGTAGTTTCACAAACACAATTATTATTCTTTTCAGCTCTAGCTTTCTGCATGCTTATGCTATCTGGACTATACCCAGCAGAAATTAGATCTGTGAATATTGATTTTGACTGGGTATACAGGAAGAGTTTTGGCTTTTTCTATTGTGTCATGGATAAAGCTTTAAACAGTCTGAACTCAGTTTGTGATGCAACTTTGGCTAAAGGAGTTCCATCAAATCTTGCGAAGGTATTTCGCAACTTTCCGGGGCTGCTATCGGCTAATTTGCTGGCTCTTGTTTGGGCAAGTTTCGGACTAAGCTCAAAAGAGATCAAGACGCGAAAAGAGAATGTAATGGCACGAATAGAGAATGGCTCTGCTAGTATCGGATTTTCGGCTATTGCTGCGATGGTTGCATTGAGTTTTTTGATTCGTTGGTAATCTTTATCAATAATTCAAAAATTTTACAAAGCTTGAACTGACGTTCGCTGTATTTTTGTCTTCAATGTATTTATTTATCTGTGATGAGCTCAACTTTTAAAGGATTTTTAATTAGTGAAATCCTCTATGAGAATCACGGCTGGTAAGGCTTATTCGATCTAACAACTAAATTACTTATTTTAAAGTATATTTTTTTGTATGTTCAGCTTTATTTTTTAGGTTTACTACTAAATCTTTTAATAATATAATCGCGGAAAGTTCAATTGGCCTAGAACGAGCTCCTTGCTGGAGCAGATTTATATATTTGTGAAGGGATTAAAGCATGGATAAAGATATGCTAGATTACAACATCAAAGTCCGCCTTCCTATCATTGTGTTAG
>MDTA01045455.1_pt1 | contig 10480 bp, 8 predicted proteins | sample 811151 | NCBI WGS metagenome assembly MDTA01 (sample SAMN05326648, study PRJNA326480) | marine metagenome | isolation source: seawater | place: Indian Ocean: South | collected 2010 | reverse complement strand
GTCTATGTCAGGACAATACATGTTGGAGCCCGTACCTTTACAAATATATTTATCCATGTTGATAACGGTTGCACTTCCACCAGAACATAAAACTCCAGTAGGGCAATACATCTTGACGTTGGACGGGCAGCCATCGCATATACAATTACCAGCCATAGGGCAGAATATTTTAGCATTCTTACACTTTCTTTGACCAGTAGCTTGACATTTAAGATGTAGAGCGGTAGCATCCATGGCATATATGATACCACCTCGAAACTGGTCATGACCTCCACCTTTAATGGTAACCGTACAGGAATTAGCCGTGCATGTGAATTTAGTATCTTTACAGCACCGTTCGCCACCGTTACAGGTTAGAGAACTATCAGATATAGAATCACCAGAACATCCGTCATGGTTAGAACATGTTTTAGCATAGACACACGCCAGTAAGAGCAAAAATATAAATATATGCATTTAACATTAAATTAATATCTTTTTATACGTATGATTAAACATATTTTATAATCTCTGGACAGAACCATATAAAACACACGCAACTAAAATAGTTTTTGAAATGAATGATTGGGCAATATAATAAAGTTCATACTTATGCATTAATTTCCGCTGTTCTTTTTTTGATACTATATCATTTGTAACGCAACAGCAGCATTTCTTTCTCCAGTTTTCTTTTTTGTTTGACAATACACAACATTTACCGAACCGAAAATATTGATGTACTATGTTAGTAATACCAAACCCACTGAACGTAATGATAACCAACCAATTCATCCATGGTATAAATCCAAAATATTGTTGCCATAAATCTTTTGTCTCCGCTTCCATATAGGGAGATATATTCTCTGAATATGCTGCTAATAGTAAAGCAAATTGCCAGAAAATGGCACCCACGCCACAGGCCCAGAACCAGGCCACGATAGCCTGCTCTGATACATAATCAATAGCGGCACCAAATGAATTAATAAGATTCATTATGATGTAAGAAAAAGCCAACAAGTATATGTCCGTTACACCATTTATTATGAAAACTAAAACAATCATAAGTGACGCCGTTACTGAGTATTCCGCCCATCTCATGGGTTGAATACCATTCCACACCCAATTGACATACGGTACCGATATCCACCATTTTGTTTCGGGTAATGGATAGACTTTAGTTGTTGGGTCATACACTATGTTGATTGGCCATTTGTTTGGTTGTTGTAACATGGTGTCTGTTACATCGTCTGCTGATATTGCCAATATCGCATGAAATACTGACGTTATAATACAAAATAGGGACACGCCCCACCATACATACATACCATCAGAGAATACATCAGTGGTACCTTTTCTTAATACGAACTTAATGTCATTCGTATCCCCTAATATATCATAGGCATCCGGGTCCACGTTGTATGCTACACACGCATCGGTTGTACAATTATATTGCTTTTGCAAACAGTTCATCCATTTTCTGAATTCGGTCATAAGTGTATTGTTGCAATAAGGGTCGTCAAAAGATGTATTGGTGAGTGTGGCCCCTGAGTGTGAGGTTGATAGGGCAATTGGAAGTATATTTGGATTGTTAAACTCTGCTGCTAATATAATCCCGCTGATTGCAGATATACCGAGAGTAAAAAGCCCTACTCCTAAAAATATTTCAGTGACTCGTAATCCAAATATTTTCTTCTTTTCTTCTTCACCTTCACAACATGTGTATCCCCCTCTGAATATAATATTGAAAATATATACAACAGAGGATATTCCTAACACTATACGCCACCCATCGTCGTCTGAGCCATAAATGGAAGATATTGCGAATAAAAACATGTGCCATGCTGATGCATAATAGTTCCACTCATGAAGTTGCTTAGCCAGGTCGTAATACTCTAGCATTTCTTTAAAACCAACTAACTGGTCATCTGACATTTAACATTATATTTTCCTCTTTTTATACGGATTATTAAGCATATTCTAAGAATAATCTATATATTATTTAAATGACATTGTAGTATTATAATGTGGACTATTAAGAAAATATTCTATTACGATATTAAAACTGGAAATTCGTATGTGTTATTAAATCGTAATTCTAAGCCCACAAAGAACAAAAATTCTGATTTATTACGAGTTTGGTATAGTCAGAATTATCCAAATAAAGAAGATACGCCAGAAGTATTAAAAGATAAAAAGTTAGGGCGTTTAAACTATTGGCTAGGTGGTAAAACAGAGTCTAAAGCATTTGAAGATGTCGTGTTAAAACTGATGGAAGATGTAGGTGAAAAATTAGAAGTTTATAAACCTCCACCGCACGATACTATAATGGCACACGGTTGGTTACCAACTATATTGCCTAATGTCACATATGATTTAAAATTTAAAAAAGATAAATCACAGAGTTCGAATCATGCCTCTAAGAGTTTTGGTTTTGATGACAAATCTAAGCCTCCTACATATTTTATATCTGGTATAGACTGGTTAAACATACAGCAAATGAATGGAAAAAATTTATCACCACTTTTCGATTATTTTGGTAGTCGTTTACCTTCTGCCCGTGTAGATACCAAATATGGCAAAATGTTACTTAAAGCATTTGTTAAAAAACGGTGGAGAGAAGCAGACTGGTCCCAAATAACTGTCGATAATTATAAAACAGCTATAATGGATTCCATATCAACTATCCAACCAACACATCGTGTCATATTACGACCATACGAATCTATAGTGAATAGTATATTTTGCCCTTTTATGACTTTACCATTAAAGGTAATGACATATTTAAATTATAGATGGTTACAATGCGATAAAGCTACAAATACAACAATACGTTCAAAATGGCAACGTATCATTACAAACCCTGAAGTGATATTATTGCAAGGTGATGAATATTTACGTAATGCCGATATAAATGATTTCAAGCGTCTATGTTTGAATATTGGTAGAGAAATACCAGACGAGGATGCTTTAAATGATTTAGAAGCAGCAAATGAGTTTATTAAAAAACTAGGCAGGCGTACATGTTTACCAATACAACGTGGTTCAAGTCAAAACTCTACCAAATATGTATTAAAAATAGGCAATAATTGGGCAACTGATTATGATGTGAAGAATACCAAACGTATAATAGAATGGTTAAATGGTGTACCATTTATAATAAATTCTGGTGGGTTAAACGATAATGTTGAACTTAATACCCAGATAGTTTTAAAACATCCTGACGATAAGATGCATTGGTGGTCCCATTATTCTTATCCTAACGTATCATTGGAACGTACAGAAGAAATGTTTGCTATTGGTAATGCTCATAATTTTTCTCAGGAAGATTGGGTCCAATTTACTAAGGGGCCTAAACCAGTTGCAATTTTTGGTAGAACAGATATAGTAGGTCCTACACGTGGGAATGTATTTTTTGACTATTCGAAACGTTATAATAATACAAGGAAATTAACTTTAGCCGGACCTCGTACTTGTTCTAATGTCAGAACCTTATCTTATGAAGAGGCATGTAATTTGAAACTCACAGAAGCACAAGTTTATGTATCGGATAAAGCATCAAAAGAAAAGTTTAAAAAATTTCCTCCTGCTACAAAATTAAAAAGAAAGTGGATGTACAACCCGAAACGTATAGTAAATGAACTTATTAATGATGGAACATATATATGGGTAAGGGAATCAGACGGTACGGAACAGAAAAGACATAAAATATTAAACAGTGCTTACTCTGATGCGAATATTATATGTACATGGGAATCTTATCAGATGGTAAACACTGCTATTTTGATTTGTACTGAAAAAACCACTCCTTTGGATGTTTATAGAATGCGTGTGTATGCACAACAAGAAGTTATTTTAGTTGAGACATCAAGTGGAGGTGTACCATCAACACCATATATTGTAAAAGAACAAGCGAGTTTAATAAATATAAGATAATTCCGTATATATAATTGTTATCTAATTAATATAATGTGGACTGATTTTGCATCAATATCCCTACCAAATAATTTAGAAGCGCAACATCATACATATTCTAATGGTATGAGAGTTATAACCGTATCCATGCCTACGGCACCCATCGCTGGTTACATGCGCGTAGTAAACGCTGGCTCTGCCATGGAAGATGGTATCTGTGGTAAAGGTGTTGCACATTTTATCGAGCACATGTCTTTTCGTATAGGTGGAGGTAAATTCTGGCAGATGGAACGTAACGGCCATGAAGATAATGCAATGACTACCGAAGACGCTACGTCATTTTATGATTTCGGTAGCGTTGAACATTTGGAAGAATGTATTTCATTGGATGCCGACCGTTTTTTAACTAAAGAAGTTCCTGGTGATAAAATACCAATTGAAATGATGGCCGTTTTGAATGAAGAAGAACGTGGTAAACAAGCTGTTGGTACTTTATTTAGAACAGCACAAGCTGCTTCGCATATGTATTCTAGATATCATTATCCTACAATAGGTATGCGTTCAGATATTATAAATACATCAGCAGATGATATGAAGAAATTCCGTGAAGAATATTATAAAATAAATAATTCTACCTTCATAGTGGTAGGTCATATATGTACACAAGATGTATTGGATATATTTGAGAAAAAATATGGCCATTTGGAAAAACCAGAGCCTGTGCAACATAACTTTCCAAAAGAACCAATACAATTGGGAAAAAGAAATCATGATATTTACATGAATGGCGCACCATGTGCAATGATATGTATTGCATGGCGTTCGCCTTCTGCTAAAATGAAAGATTCTATTGTATTGTCTGTGATATCTAAAATAATATCAAACGATAATGCTGGTAGAAAAGTAGACTTATTGAACAGAAAAATCATACATAATGTAGGTTGTTATGCACCTAGAAACGTAGATGACTATATCTGGTGTCTTCATGGTTCATTTGGAAGACCTAATAAAATACATGCAGGTGAACAAGAATTGATTCATATGGTACAGTGTATTAAAAATAATATAACTGAACATGAATTACAAACAGCGGTAAATACACTTAAAGAAGAATGGGGTGTAGAACCCTTTAGAAATATTCAAAGCACTACCATGGCGTTGGGAGAAGCATGTGCTTTAATGAATTGGAAAGATATTTCACAACGTTTAGAAACACTTAAAACGGTAACAATAGGTGATATCAAAAGAGTGGTAGAATATTATCTAAATGAAAATAAAGCAACTGTAGTAAAGGTTTTACCAACTAAAAGTTTAGGTTTTGAAGATTACGAAGCAGAAAAAATGGCCCCAGCTGTATTAAATAAAGTAAAAAATATAGAACAGACCAAACCAGAATTAAAATGGAGTGCTGCTAGTATTGTTCAAAATAGAGGCGGTTTTACTATTCAATCACTTGAAACATCTGGTAATAATATTATAATTAATATTACAGTACCATTGTCAGAAAAAGAACATTGGGATGCTAGTTTACTAAATGGCATGGTAGGTAAACAATGCGCATTTAACGGTAATAATTATGACGCTAATGGTATAAAAAATAAAACATCTGAGTTGGGTTTAGATTATACTACTGAAAAAGGCCATGACAAGTTTCGTTTTACATTTGAAATGTCAAAAAGAGATAAATTCATAGAAGCATGTGATTTTGCATTGAATGGTTTATTCAGTAATACAAAATTTGATTCACGAGTATTTGATTCTACAAAAGCTAGTATAATAGCTGAATTGGGCGCATTGAAATCACAGCCAAAATATAAACTGAAAGAAGAATTGATGAATAGATTATTCACAGGCACACCTTATAATGAAACTTTGCAAAATAAAATAAATAAAATGCACCGAACTTCGTTATCAACGTTACGTAATTTTTATAGAACAAAAGTAAAAAATTCGGACATCGTTAAATGTACCTTCTCGTATCCTAAAAAGGTCAGTGCACATGTAATAACACAGGTAGCATCTATGATACAACGTAATGCGAATAATTCTAAACGTAGCGTTGGTAGTACACATAGTATTAATATATGGAAACCTATTGAAAACAATAAAACAGATTTTAAACAAATGGTCATGCCAGGTTACGGTTCATGTTGTGTTATGATGGGTCAAGTTACAGACATAAAACAATATTCTAGAGAAGGTGTGGCATTATCTATGGCAATACAAGCTTTAGGTGGCGGTATGACTGGTCGTTTGATGTGGCAACTTAGAGGTCAGCATGGTAAAAAGAATGGTGTTTATGGTGTGTATGCTATGCAAGAGGACCAACACAATGCGAATACGTTTGTAATTGTGGACGCTACATTTACTCCTGGTAAAATGTCTCAACATGGCATTACTGAATTGAAACAGGTTATTGCTAAATGGCACAGTGAAGGTGGTATTACTAAAGAAGAATTAGAAAATTCTAAGAACGAATTAATAGGTGGGCGTGCATTGTTAATGGATAATTTCAATGGTGTTACTGGTGTATTTCATCGTCATTTGGAAAATGATAAATGCCCAAGTAAAGAATGGGATAATTATTTAAAAATGGTTAAAGATATATCGATTGACGAGGTGAAGCAAGCAGTAGGAAAATTATCTCCTAATAAATGGTCTATTGTTGCTACTACACCAATAGCTATACCGGAAATAGTGAGTCATATAAGTGATAGTTATGTAGATTCTGATTAAAATATTTTATCATTTAATTAATTATAATCTGGTGGCGGCCCTAGTTGCCGTTCACGAGCTTTTATTTTACGCCGTCTCTTCGCGTCATTCTTCATATTAAGACCTACTGATAATGGCCCGGTACCGAGGTATTTCCTTGAATATTCATTCCTAGCTCTATTTTCGAATGCTCTTTTATAATATCTAGAACTGTTTAAAGCTTTATCGTATGCATCTTGAAGATTTTTATTGTCACGTTTTAAACCTTTTATTAGACGGTTTTGGTCTTGTTCCCTTACGCCTAAAGAAGCCAATGCAGCCATAATAGTTAACGATTTCAACGGGTTTTTTACTATATATCCTATAACATTTGTGAGATTGCTGGTGAATGTCTTATCTTTTTTTCTTAGTTGGATGTTTCTCTTTTGAACAATATTTGTAGTGATTTTTTTCATTCTTTCTCTTTGTTCTAGCAGCATTCTTTCTTGTAGCTCCTTTTGAGTATTAAATTTTTCTAATTTTAACTTTTCCAATTCATTTTTTAGTTTTGAAATTTCGTCCTGTTTAGTATTTAACATTTTTTCTGCTTTTTTCCTCGCTTCTATCGCTGCTTTTTTTTCATTAGTAAGTTGTTGACGTAAATTTTTTATGCTTTCGACAATACTCATTTTTTATATAATATTAGTTTTTATACTCCTGGTAATTTGTACTCTATCATTGCTAATCTTGAATTTTTTACAATTATTTCTGCATCTTTAGCTGTAAGAGATATTATTTTACCAATAACTTCAGATGGCGCTTCTCTAACCACTGCTTCTATATGACTAGTATGTTGAATAGTTATATTAGCAGCTATAACAGCCATTAGTTTAGTCCTACATCTTGATTCACAAGTTATTAATGCATCCCATATTATTTTAATATCTTCCAAATTAAATACTTGTGTAAACCATATTAATAGCCATTTAGCCGTTATAGTGGGTATTAGCATGTTATAGTGAGGTGTTAGAAATGTATGCAAACGATTACTTTTTTGTTTTAAATAGTTTTTGTAATGTTTGGACCATTTATTGCTGTATCTCATGAAGTCATTAGGGTCATGGTCTGGTATCATTGGTCTTACTATTGAAATTATAGATACCATCGACCACCATGTATCTGATAAAGCGTGTTCAACGTCATCTTTAGAATATACATCATATAGCAGTGCCATTATATAATTAAACCCTTGTAGATATCCGTCACATGGCATGATTTGTACGTATTGTCTTAATAGTGTTTCTATTACTTTTTGTGTTTTACTTGGTAGAGGGTTATTAAATATAGTTCTAGGTATGTCTCTTTTAATTTCTTTAATTATATTATCATCACATTGATAGGGGAATTTAGCTACAATGTTATGATACATTTTACGTTTTTTAAGAACGCCGTCGCCTTCTGATAATAGAAATTTTCTCCAAATTGATGCTCTAGTGTTCATTTTTTATTTTACGGCCGTTCTTATACTCAATCTCTTCAGTCTTCATAAATGACAATCCCGAATTTATCGGCGAGATGGGCAATGGCGAACGTAACGGTGTGTGCGTTTGCGTGGGGGGATATATCTTTAAACTGGTTGAAGAATTTTTGGTTAATGTCAACCGACGTGGCATTAGGTTCCACGAAGCCCATATAGATACCCAGGAGTTGTTGTACTGTTGAAATCCCGGCTCCCTTGAGTTTTTCCACGGACGCAGGGCCAATGCCTGGTATATCTTTGAGTTGGGATGTTGTCCAGTTGAATTTTTCCATAAAGTCCACGAGGGATTCTGCGGTCGAGGTACTCTTACTGCCATCAAATTTTTGTGTGACTGTTGGTACTAAAGGTAGTTCTTCTAGAACGTCGTCTTCTTCTTCTAGTGGTGCTTGTGTTTTATTACGTGTTATCTCTGGTTTGGTTAAGCTTGACATTTTATAATATATTACATAGTATATTATTTTATAAGAATATTCTAATCAAATTCACATGAATGCATTATTCAATGAGCTGGACTATATATTACTATAATCATTTTGTAATATGGAATCCCTTGTAGGAGTCTCAGTTGATTCTACTTCTACTAAACGTTCTATAATTGAAGCGGTAAAAGAAATACATTTACGTCAAGTAGGTGTATACCTTATACCACAAGATACAGGTGGACTGAATACTAGTTTTTTCGTAACAGACGTATTCAGACGATGTGGACACTATGTACAAACAATGTCCGGGGTAAATCAATATTGTCAATGTCCTTTATCCGTAAATATATTTATATGTCATATGTCTAATACCGTATTGGAAAAACAAATAACACGTGAAGATACTTTAGAATCATTACAAAATGATTATAGTACCGGTGGAAACGGTTCTTATAAGTTAATTAGAGCATGTGGGACAGCATGTTCAACGGCCTGGTTATATGCTATGTGGTTAATGAATAGTAATCAATGGCGTTTATGTGGTGAAATGGCTATAAATGCTATTCCTGTTAAGATAGATAATAAGACGATATATAAAACTACTATACAAATAAATCTCCAAAAGATGGAGATTTGGAACCAACAGTAGTATTTAAGAAAGTCAATATTTGTATATAATGAGTCAACTTGTTGAGAATAATACTATTACGAATAACGGTACACATATAATAATAAAACAAATATTCGTAACCTTAAACCCAGAGGAATATGTTAGATGGTCGGATTTATTTAATTTCCTAGCGTTCTATCTATTATTGTATTTCCTTTTTTGCGCGTGTTTCGCTTTGTATAAAAAAAAGAAGCAATTAGCGCAAGCACCTGCACAAGCTATAGTAGTGGGGGATGATGGAGTAAGAGTGTTAAATGTTTCTACAGAATAATACTATAAATTTATATAAACAGAATGATATAATGGCTACCGTACATATTATAAAATCTGTTTTCTTCGAGAAGACAGTACCAACTTCTATTCATGAGAAAAAGAATAGTATAGAGGCTACACAAAAAAGATTAGCTTTACAAGATGCACTCAATTTGAATGATTTAAGTAGAGCTAAAACAGCAGTAGTCGCATATAGACCTCTTCTATCATCTTTAATATCTTCATTGGAACAGAATAGAAGATGTCACTTGACCGAACAACCTATGTTTGATTGGGGATGGGGGTCAGGTGAATACATGTCTTCATGTTGGAGATGGGAAAAGTTAATGGTACATGCTTCTGGATATGACATTAGCATGGCAAAAGCTATGGATACAGCAATAAAGACAGATTTTAAAGGGGCTTCTAAAGAATTTCATACAGCTGGTGAATATGTTATAACTATAGTTGAAAAAATATTACCAGAATGGACTTGGAAAGAAAATGCTGCTTTACATGTAACTTTCCCTAAATTCTGGAATTCTAAACTAAATTTTATATACGCTATGAAAGATTTATGCACGTTACAATACGCATGGTCAGGCGCGAAGGGAATAACAGACAAAAATGCATTGAAATTATTGAAGAGAATAGAATATTTATCGACAAAATCTCTATCAGTTTGGAGTAATGAAGATAATACAGCTTTAATGAATTGGGCACGAGCATCTAGAGCTTTAGTAATGGCTAGAAAATTTAAAGAAGCCGATGATTATGGTAAAGCTATATATTTAGTTAAATCGTGGGAACCAGTGTTAGAAAAATTAGTTAATAATAGCCATTTAAATACTATTATGGAAGAATTGGTAACCCAACTTAGAAATATTACTTCTGATTTAGATGATTGGATTACAAGCAACAACAGTGTACATTTTAAAGTTGAAGAAACTGTTGAACTTGAACCTATAGATGAAGAAAACTTAGAAATAAAATATACAATAAAATCATTAT
>MDTA01161403.1_pt1 | contig 10481 bp, 6 predicted proteins | sample 811151 | NCBI WGS metagenome assembly MDTA01 (sample SAMN05326648, study PRJNA326480) | marine metagenome | isolation source: seawater | place: Indian Ocean: South | collected 2010 | reverse complement strand
GCTCTCCACCACGCTGTGGGGGTCCGCCTCGCTCTCCACCACGGCGGGGTTCATCGGCAGCCTCTGGATCAGGCCTGCGCGGCGAATCATCCTGAGCATAAAGCACTGCACTGCCACTGATAAAAACAGTGGCCAGAATAAAGGTTAATAATCTTTCTTTCATAGTTCTAGTTATTGAATGTTGGCTCTTAAAAAACGATCACTTGCTAATACAGTAAAGAAATTGATCCGAGCGCAGAAAAAGTTGCCCGTTACTGATTGCTGGTGTGCCGTGGAACTGGCTAGCATCATCATTAATCCTGTTGTGAGCCAGTAACTTGAATTTAGGCTGCGCCTCAAAAACAAAAGTCCCTCCCCAGCGGCTAACGGCATATATGTTGCCGGCAACCGCGACGGCAGCCGCATAAAAAGGCTTGCCACGTGACCCCTTGCCACGAGCATCGAGGCGCTCCTTGAACAGAAGCTCGCCTGTTTTGGCATCAGCGCAGCAGGCATACCCCTGGTCACTGGCCCAATAAAGCCTGCCTTCCACCAAAACAGGGGTAGGCACGTAAGTGCTCTGATTATCCTCCCATAGCACATGCTCCTGCCCGATTTCGCCCTTGGCTCCCTCAATTTGGACTGCTGTACGCACAAGACTGGGATACCCGCCGAAAACATAAACCGTGTCCTTCCCAATGACCGGGCTGGGAGAAATATTACCACGGATAGAGGTTGGCGCATACCAGCGCAATTTACCGTTCTCGGGATTGAGCCCCCAAATCTCCCCTGGAACAGGCAGCACCAGATCCACCCGGCCTTCCGTGGACTTCATGACCGCAGGCGTGCCGTAAGCCATTTCTAGACTTTCCCCCTCTGCCTTCCACTTTTCCTTCCCCGTTTCCGGATCGAGTCCGAAAACCGCTAGCGCCTCCTCGGCAGCACTTACCACAAGGGTATCACCCACCATGACCGGACTTGCCGCTGAACCCCATTTACGTCGAGTTGACCCGGTTCCAAGACTCTTGCCCCAGAGCTTTTTGCCGTTGAGATCAAAAGCATGGATACCGCTTTTACCCAAATAAACGAAAAGGCGTCCATCTGAAACCAGCGGCGTATTCGAAGCATAGCCGTGCTCGGTAATAAATCCCCGATAAGGATCCTCAGGCTGAACCGCCTCAATGTCCTCCTGCCAAAGCATCTTGCCATTATTCCTATCCACACACACCACGTGGCGTTTCAGTCCCGCAACATCGGAACGTCCTTCCTCAACCCCGCTAAAACAAATAACAAAAACCTTCCCACCTGCCACGACGGCACTCGAGCTTCCGGGGCCGGGCAGAGCAAGCTTCCAGCGGATATTCTCCTGATCGGACCATTTCATTGGAATAGCCTTGTCATCACTAATCCCCTGACCATTGGGACCTCGGTATCGTGACCAGTCACCCGCGACAACAGCACTGGCAGCTAGCACAGAAAAAACTGATACAGCAAAAAGGATTGGGTTAAGCATAAAGTATTAAAGCATAAAAAGGTTACAACAAGATGATGCGTTCATCGAGATGGCGAAAATACTATGCTGCACTTCATACCATTCTCCCAATGACATGCCGACATTCAAGGCATCAGGAACGTATTGATTGCGGTAAAAATTCGGCTATTTCCGCCACCACCCCTGAAGGTTACCACAATAGGATAGTTCTGACCGGAAACCAAGCTTGATGCGGATATATTGAACTGAGCCACCACAGAAGCGCGATCCGGAGATCCACTTTCATCAACCCGAGCTGCCGAACTTGTCACTCCCCCAACGGTAATATCCCCATTATTCCAAGTTGCAACCTCACCGCCAATCGTGATTCCCATGGGGCGCACAATGTTACCATTGGAAGCATTCACCAGGGCAGGAAGATTGGCAACACGGCCATTGGTACTCACGCCGGTAGCCGGCAGGTCTATATCCACGGTGATCGTGGCAACAACGACAGGATCAAGGCTTTGATCCTTTGCCACAAGAGCATTGTAAGCCGCCTCGTGCAGATCTCCGGGGTTTGGAGGGGTCGTCAGGGTGGTAGTCTCCACGCCATTGTTACCAAGCAAATACATCTGGTAATTGGGAACATCATCCGGGTCAGTCACATCCTGGATAGAGACAAGCTTGTATTGCGGCCATTGATCCATGATCAGCGAACGACCGTCAGCTGCATTGATACCCCACTTCTCGGCAATAATACAGCGCTGGGCAGTATCGTTGCCATTAAAAACAGGCACCAGTGAGGTGGAATGGATATCCAGTCCATCAGTGACAGCCAAGGTGTCAACGCCGGTGAGGTCAAGGATGGTGGTAAACAAATCAGCCACATGTGCCAACTTGTCGGTTGTACCCCTCAAGTGAATATCAGGCCCTGTGGCAAAAAAAGGCACATGAATACCTCCCTCATTAAGGGATCCCTTGGCACCGGCAATCCCCCCTGAAGGAGGTTGGTCTACCTGATTGGGAGTACCGTTGTCTCCAATAACAATGATGTTTGTCTTGTCTAGATCCACCGACTCAAGCAACCGGCCAATTTCGGTATCAAGGGCCTCCAGCATTCTTATATAGTTATCCTGATTGGTTGTCCCATTCGTTGAATAACCCCCTTCAGGCGCTAGATCCTGTGGGGGATCCTGAAAAGGATCATGCGGTGCATTAAAGCCCATCCAGATGAGCCATGGATTGTCCTCCTGTGAAGTAATGAATGAAACCGCCTCATCCACCTGTACCGAAGTTGCATAAGGACTGGTATAAGTACCGTTGGCAACAAGATCGGCAACAGCAGTGCCCGCATCTGTAAGAGTTCCGTTTTCGATCTTAATACGGGTCCAAGCGTTGTAGTCACGAATCCCTCCCTGCAAGGTACCGCTGAAGTTGGGCCAACCACCGGTAGTCATCGGGCCGGTATTCCCAGATCCCAGATGCCACTTTCCAAAGGCAGCCATTGCATATTGCGGAGCCTGAACAGATATGAGTTCCGGAAACGTAGTCTCGCCTGCCGGCAGGGTACTGTTTTGGCCGGGGTTACCAACTCCATGCTGGTAAGTTTGTCTTCCAGTTAGGAGCGTGGCGCGGGTAGGTGAGCAAATAGGCTGAGAGTAACCGCGGGTAAAAAGCAACCCGTTATCAGGATCGCCACTTATGACACCCGAGGAATAAAGCAGCCTGCGAAGGTTGAACATGTTGGCAAGCCGAACACCAGGTCTACTGATGTTATAGAGCTCGGAGGCATCAATTCCCCAGTCATCGAGAATAAGAAGAAGAAGATTGTTAGCACCGAGGCCTCCCCCGGTATCAAGATCCACATCAAATCCGCGATCATCAAAATCCGCGATATCCAGCAAACGAGCCTTGTAAAAACGGCGATCATGCTGCGCTGTGGCGGCTGCATCTACGGCCTTTAATTCATCCCCTTGTCCAACTGCTCCAGCAAATACCTGCCAATCATGAAGGTCATCGGAACGCTCAACCAAATAACGGCCACCCTCAACACTACTCCAGGAAAGGGTAACTTCGCCACCAGCGGTTCCAACCTGAACCAACTTGTTTACGAGCTGCTTTTCGGGTCCACCCTCAAATACAACCTGTGCATCAGCCGGGCGGGCGTTAACAGTATTAGCAGTTGGGTTACCGTAATATTTACGACCAATATTGTAGGGAAACTTGGGTTCACCATCCTCCTCAATGCTGACAAAATAAGCATATGTGCCCAAAGGAAATTCGGGAGTGACACAGAAACGGCCGTTATGCTCATCAAGATCAAAAGACTCACCCTGGGTGAATCCAAAGTCACCGAGGTATTCGTAATCTTCAAGATAATGGCCAATCTCATACTGACTCCCTGCACCTGCCGTCACGTCCGGCCCGTATCGATTGGCCGGTAGCTGGTATTCCGAGGAGTCTCCGGCAGTGGTGTAACCCTGATCTCGGGCAGCAAAGGCAGGAAGTATCCGGCGCTGCGTGATATTGCGACGGCGAAATCCTGACCGCATGCGGGTCACCTGACTTCCCGGATCCATTGCATCACTATACCCATAAGGCCCATAAAGAGGATACCCATCCCTAACCCAACCAATAATCGGTGAATGACTGCCATTAAATTTTTCAGTGTATGTATTTGTGTCCGCATTGTAATCAACGCTATCGCCCAGCAAATGCCTTAATCCGGGAGGATTGGCATGGTAATGATAATGACGCCCTGCCTGGTGGGCATTACCTGCATCAAAAGTCACTCCCTCATTCACGTAGGCATCACGGTTCCATACATCATCACCATTAATGCCGGCACCCCTTGGACCGTCATCCTCCCCAGCAGAAGTGTCATAAGAGAAAGCGTCGCGACTATCGAACATTGAAACTCCATCCACAAACAGTCCGATGCGCCCGAGCCCAGTCAATACCTTGACAACCGGCACCGGCCCGGGATCCCGTGGAATCCGGTAAATGACCGCCATGTTTGCAGGGTAATTCGGAAATAAATTTGTTCTTGCGGCATTCAGGTACCACGGCCCCATGATATGTGCGCCAAGGCCGGTGGAACGCACATAAACATTTGCCGCATTATAGCTGACCTCATGCACACCGGCATAGGTAGGTAACTGCTGACTGCCCTGACCCCGGTCCCAAGTCGTCACCGCAGCCTCAGCCCCCACTAATTCTGCCGCCGCAGTTTCAAAAATACGTGCATACCGGCCAGTGCTCTCGGTATACCAGGAATGAATCAGCGGTTGTGCCAATACCTGCAGAGCCATCAAAAAAGAAACGACACAAAAGACAATGAATTGGTTTTTCATGGGGAGGGAATGCATTCATGAATGCAAATGCAAAAACTGAAGTTTAGTCAGTACATTAACAAATGTAACCACTTAACATTATATGAAGATTACCACCAACAGGTGAACCTGTCATAAAACTCTCAACCATCAGGGAGCTTTTGGCCCCACGGTGTATTTTGGGTCCGTTAAAGCCTTCAAAAACGCCACAAGGGCAGCCTCGTCACTTTTTGTGAGACCCAGACCGCCCTTAGGATGCTTGGCTAAATTCGGATCAAGGTCTTCGGATCGGTTCAATCCCGAGTTATAGTGGGCAACAACCTCCTCAAGGCTGCTAAATCGCCCGTCATGCATATAGGGCGCAGTCAACTCAACATTACGCAACGATGGCGTTGCAAATCGACCTCCACCAATACCCTCATCCCCAGCCTGCAAACGCAACCCATTGTTGTGAAAATCATGATCAGAGAAAAGGGCTCCACCATGGCAGTGGAAACAATCCGCACCAAACTGCCGTGAACGAGGCTCATACTCCGTCATAAAAAGCTCAAGCCCTCGCTTTTCCTGCTTACTCAGTTCCGCCTTCCCAGCCATCGCACGGTCAAATTTGGAATCATATGAAGTAAGAGTCAGAAGAAAACTCTCGAGAGCCAATGCAATCTTCTCAGTGGTTATTTCAGGCGAGCCATACGCTTTACTGAATGCCATTTTGTAAAGCGCATCGGCACTTAACACCGTAACAACATTATCAAGAGAATTATCAAGCTCCAAATGATTCTCAATGGGCATGGTGACTTGGTCACGCAGTGAAGTCGCTCTGCCATCCCAGAAAAACTGATCCTTCCATGCAAGATTGAATAACGGCATGGAATTGCGGATACCGGACCTCCCTTCTATGCCAACACTCTTTGCAAGCCCGTCTGTAAACGCCTTGTTATGAAGATGGCAAGATGCGCAAGACAGGGAACCATCCCGTGAAAGTCTCGTGTCACTGAAAAGCTTCCTTCCAAGTTCCACACGGCCACGCAAGAGCGGATTATCTCGAGGTAATGATGGCATTGGAAATGTAGCCGACATCTTAAAAGGGAAAGATTGAGGTTGGTCCGGTAAATAAAGTGGCAATGTTTTCGGGCGGGCAGCAACTTCACCCCCCGGAGAGTCGATATAACGAAGCCTGAAAGCACCAGGCAAATTGGCAGCCAAAGCTGCTGCCAAAGGATCATCCTTGCGGGAATGTGTTGAGGAGCCGTCCCGGCTGAAAACAATAGGTCTAGGAGCGGCAAGCAGTGACGTGATATCAAAATCAATATGGATCCCTCTCGCCGACTGAAGATTGATCGCCATTGGCATGGTTATCAACGTCCGGTTGGCAGACCTTGCAAAGTGCAGGGTATAGCCACGGCGAACCCCTTCGGCTCGGTAATGACCTTCAAGGGCAAGGAAAATATAACCACCTTGCCAACTCCAATGGAGCTTGTTAACAGCGGGATTAAGGGGATGCCCGGCAGGAAATGAGGTAGGATCTGCGTTATTGGTTTTTGCATCCAAACCAATGGCAAATTGCATCGCAACATACCTGCCAGAGGGCACATTTTGAACGCGAAAGGAGTTGCGACGATTGAAAGCATCAAGCCATGCAGCCTGCAGTTCAGGCTTTACCCAGGATCCATCCGGGCGCTGAAAGGCCAGTCCGCTGACGAGATAACTGAGCCGGGAAACAGAGAAGGTCTCATTGCCGGATTTTTCATAGCGCAACGAATCAAGCAATAAGGGCTGACCGAAAGCCACCGGTCGAATTCTGATATCCAGCGGGACAGCACCAATATCGCTTGGGATACCAAGTGCGGCCAGGAAAACCGCATATAGCATATAAATCTTCAGCATAGCTGGCATGGTTGGCTTAAAAGCCAGCTTCGTAGCACGACAACTGGCCGCCCACCCGGATCTGCCCGGGGTGTTGAAAAGCAACTAGCGTGGTGCATACCAATAGTCATCCTCGCCAACGTTGAGACCCTCAGCAAAATCCCCGTCTGGCCCTGCAGACTGGATAACATAGCTATCATTGGAAAAAAAATACCTGTAGGGCTTCTTCCAGGGATCAATAAAGCGCCCTTCCGCATCGATTCTTTCTTGGTTGTAAAAACCCGTGGCATTGCCACCCTTTCCGGACAAGGCTCCTGCCACCGCCCGCGCGCCTGGCGAAGGCCACTTGTTCTTCTCTTTGTAATATTCCTCAAGCGCCGCGCCAATGCTGCGCAATTCCGACTTTACTGCCTTTGATTTCTTATTGTTGTGAAACAAAGGGAAAATAAAGATCCCGAAAATAATGAGAATCACAATCGCCAAGGCGAGACGATTAACAATTGAGTTCAATCCCTTGATAAAATTCTGCAACACCGGATTAAATCTACATACATCTTTGTTCGGCCGCAAGACAGGCCTTTATAGCCAAACACCGAAGGATTAGTGCCCACCCGGAGGGCAAAGTCATCGCGGCAAAATCTCTTCTATCTCCGCTTGCTCGGTACCAGGGTCACCGGGTCCAGGCGAAAATTCTGGAACCCCATCGCTACGCCGAACCTCGGGTTTACCGGGCACCTTAGGCCTATCGGGGATCTGGGGTTTTCGCAGAGCATCTATCTCAGAATCCACAATCTTTACATAACCGCCCGCCTGCCGGTAATACCAAACTGTTCGGTAAATTCTGCCGTCCATACCGGATAGAAGGATCTTACCCACAATGTTGCCCCTGACATCCCGCGCCGTTAGGCTCCACACGGGTTCATTACTGAATTCTCTGCAACGAAGCTTGTAGTCAACGGAATCAAAGCCAATCCTCGCCACAGTTGCCTCACGGACAAGAATGTTAAATACCGCCGGCGAATCCATTTTGAGTTTTTTCTCATCAATAAACCCCAGCGGCAAAACACTGGGATAAAAATCCTTGTTCTCACCTTGATCAGTGGCTCGGCCATCTGCCACCCGCATGGTGCGTACCCGCGACCTACTCCGCTCATCCCGAACAACAACCCGCCACTCACGGGGCTGACTCTGACCACGGCGCCCGGTCATCTCCACAATACCCTCTAGTAATGGCGCGCCATGGCGTAGCTCAATGCGGTCAAGGGCTATCCGGGCGGGCAACCCTCGCCTGTCTTCCTGCGCAAAAGCCGATAAAACAGGGCCAAAAACTGCCAATGACAATGATAGGACGATCGTTCTCATGATTACATATATTAAAACATTAATGACGCGTGCCACGAAAATATTTGTCTTAAAACCGGGAAAATATCCGTTTTTGTGTCATTACATGGTGCGGAAACAGATGAAATCAAGGCACTTGCAGTGCCCGAAAAAGGAAAAAAAACTACCCCTTGGCCCGACACTCAGTCACAATCGGTAAAAGTGTCGGGAAAAACGCTCATAGGCGCTATCGAACGCGTCACCTTCCATAACGAGGAAAACGGGTATTGCGTATTGCGCGTGAAACCACAGGATCAATCTGCCCTGATCACCGTCGTGGGCAACTGTCCTGCACCAAAATCCGGGGAACAGCTGGTCGCTTCGGGAGAATGGCATGATGACGAGAATTACGGCGCTCAGTTTCGAGCAGAGGAAATTACGACCAGCGAGCCAGGCACGCTTGCCGGAATCGAACGTTATCTGGGTAGCGGACTGATAGAGGGTATCGGACCTGTATATGCAAAGAAAATGGTCGCGAAATTCGGGGCGGAAATATTCGATGTAATCGACAAGCGCTCCAAACAGCTTGAGGAAATTGAAGGAATCGGCTCCAAACGGCGTAAGGAAATAAAGGAATCATGGCAGAAGCAAAAAGCCGTACGCCAAATCATGGTTTTTCTTCACCAGCATGGCATCAGTACAGCGCGAGCCGTCCGTATCTACAAAACCTACGGCGAGCAAAGTATCTCTTGCTTGCGTAAAAACCCTTATCAGTTGGCGCAGGACCTGCATGGTGTCGGTTTTAAGACCGCAGATAAAATTGCAACCAAACTTGGCGTTCAACCTGATACCCGGGAGAGAATCGCAGCAGGCCTTGGATACGTAATGACAAGTGCTGTACGTAACGGCCACTGCGCACTTCCGGAACAGGAAATCATCGATTCCTCCACCGAATTACTTGGTATCGATCCAGAAAAAATCAAAGCGATACTGGATATGGAAATAAGTGCCGGTCACATGGCCAGAGACACGGGAAACCGTAGCACCCTCATCTTCCCACCAAACCTGCTAGAGGCCGAGCACCTTGTTGCCCGCCAAATCAAAGAGCTGGCCGGGAAATTAGCGAGTTATCCGGACATTGACTTCAAAAAGGCACTGGCCTGGTGCGAGAATAAAATTGGTTATACACTTGCCGGCGGGCAGCGTGAAGCTATCCACGCAGCATTGAGCCACCGTATGCTAGTTATCACTGGCGGCCCAGGTGTGGGAAAAACCACAATTATCAACATCGTGCTGATGATTCTCCGTGCCAAAAATATCACGCCCGTGCTATGCGCTCCAACAGGCAGAGCTGCAAAAAGAATGAGCGAGAGCACTGGCATTGAAGCAAAAACAATCCACAGGTTGCTTGAGTATCAACCTGGACAGGCCGGTTTTGCACGTAACCGCGAAAGTCCGCTTGAAGGTGACCTTTTTGTCATTGATGAGGCCTCTATGATTGACCTGCCATTAATGGCTGCCTTTATGGATGCGTTGCCGGAGAATGCTCACCTGCTAATGATTGGAGACGTTGACCAACTGCCATCAGTAGGACCCGGAAGCGTATTGTCTGATCTCATCCAGAGCGAATCGGTGGCAGTCTCTCGCTTAAATGAAATTTTCCGGCAGGCAGCGGAGAGCCGAATCATTCAGGCGGCCCATGACATCAACAATGGAAGAGCGCCCGAAGAATTTGCTACCTCCGCAAGGCCTTCACCCAATTCGGATTTCTTCTTTATTGAACGTGATGACCCGGACAAGGCAGCTGCAATGATCATTAGACTATTGCGAGAGCAAATTCCGGAAAAATTCGGTCTTGATCCATTACATGATGTACAGGTTCTCACGCCGATGCATCGCGGCAGCCTTGGGACCCAAGCACTGAATCGGAAAATTCAGGATGCACTAAACCCTGCCAATGAAGCAACTTTTGAAGTAGAGCGGTTCGGTTCATGTTTTCGCACCGGCGACAGAGTCATCCAGCTGCGCAACAATTATGAGAAGGAAATATTTAATGGTGACATCGGCAGCATCACCACGATTGAAACCGATCCCGGATCCATCAGTGTTCGCTTCGACGATGGCAGGACTGCCGATTACGATCCGGGCGAACTTGATGAACTAGCCCCGGCATTTGCCATTACCGTACATAAGTCGCAGGGCAGCGAATTTCCCTGCGTGATTGTGCCCGTCGCCACACAGCAGTTTGTGCTCCTGCAGCGTAACCTGATCTACACGGCAATCACTCGTGGTCGTCGTCTCGTGATTCTCGTTGGACAGAAGAAAGCCGCCGCAATGGCCATGAGAAATATCGATACTCAATGCCGTCATCGTGGGCTACTGAACCGATTGCGCCAGACTTGATTCCACGGGGACAGTTAAGCCGGCAATGGATGGCTAAGGGGCATTGACCCGAAGCCGCATGAAGCGCGCATCGACGTCGCCGGGAAGTGCATTCAATCTTACCAGGTAAG
>MDTA01047518.1_pt1 | contig 10482 bp, 10 predicted proteins | sample 811151 | NCBI WGS metagenome assembly MDTA01 (sample SAMN05326648, study PRJNA326480) | marine metagenome | isolation source: seawater | place: Indian Ocean: South | collected 2010 | reverse complement strand
GACCCCAACTTTGCCGGCTTCTACAAGCCAAGGAAGACACCTTATGCACACGCTTTGGAACACGGGTACGAACAGATTGCAGCCATGCTTAAAGAAGCCGGCGCCCGTCCAACAGATAAGTAAGCCATGACAAACAACGTCAGCTACAGGTGGCACTGCGTAACCGAGTGCGCGCCCTTTGCCCCACGCGACGGAGCCGGTGCCCTAGTCTATGACGGACGCATGTGGCTATTGGGTGGCTGGAATCCCGGTGACAAGACGCATTTTCCGCGCATTTGCAACAACGAAGTGTGGTCGTCTCAAGACGGGCAAGACTGGACGCTGATCAAGCCTAACACGTTTCTCGACGAGCACTTTGATCCATGCGTGGACTGGGAGGGTAGACATACAGCCGGCTACGCGGTGCACGACGGGCGCATGTGGATTGTCGGCGGCGACGTGAACCAAGGCCATTACCACACCGACGTCTGGCATTCAACGGACGGCGTCTGCTGGACTCAAGCCAATCCGCGCACACCAGTGCCCTGGGGTCCGCGCGCACTGCACTACACGGTTGTAATGCACGGAAAAATTTGGATTATGGGCGGGCAAACCGTGCCACAGCTGGCCGCCGAAGAGGAACGGCGCTACAGCGACTTGTGGAACAGCGAGGACGGATTGCACTGGGATCGCGTTTTACGGAACGAGCCGGCCTGGGCACCGCGCGGCATGATCGGCGGCAGCGCCGTTTTTAGAGGTCGAATCTGGATAGTGGGAGGCGGTCTCTACGACACGCCAGCGCATCCCGGCCGCATTTTTTATAGCGACGTATGGAGCAGCGGCGATGGAGTGGATTGGACCTTGCATACCCCAGCTGCGCCGTGGGCGCCGCGCCAATATCACGAAGTAGCCGTTTTCGACGACAGACTGTGGGTACTAGAAGGGTGGAACGGATCCAACCGGAACGACGTGTGGTATTCTGAAGACGGTAGCCAGTGGCACGCACTAGAAACGCCGTGGGCACCGCGTCATGCCGCTAGCGTATTTGTGCACGACGAGGCGCTTTGGGTGGTGGCTGGTAACAATATGCAGAGCGACGTGTGGAAGCTCAATCGCTCATAAAAAACGGGCCGTATCATCGGTCTGATACACCGAGAAACGGCCCGTCCTTACTTGATGTAAATTCCGCTAAAAAGTGCTCTCTTTAGTCGTCATCGAGCACCAACGCGCCGCGCTCAAATAGTCGATTAACGCCGTTTGAGCTTCCGCCGTGCCGATGCGCTGCAGCGCGGTGGCACTGTGACCGCTAACGTAACGATTCTCCGTATCGCGCAGCGCTTCTGCCAGCGCTGGAACAGCCGCTGCCGCGTCTTCGCCCATGCGCGCCAAGCTATAAGCCGCCTCATAGCGCGTTTGGCCGTCCGGATCTTTAAGCATCGAACACAGGGCTGGAACGGCTGCATCAGATGCGCCAACCATCGTGCCCAACGCTTCAGCGGCATTGCGGCGCACCCAATCCGAATCGTCCCCTGCCAGTGCAGAAACGCCGCGCGTAGCCGCTTCACCCGAAACGCGTCCCATGTCACCCAGGGCAAAGGCGGCTAGACCGCGAGCCGGCTCTTCGCTCGAGTCCAATGCATCCATCAGGGTCGGCGCGGCGGCTGCACCCGTCTGTGCAAGTCCGTGTGCAGCGACCAAACGCACGTCTTCGCACTCATCAGACAACGCTTCGTATAACGGACCCACTGCAGCCGGACCCGTAGCGCTTATAGCGTACGCCGCATTGGTGCGCACGGGCTCGCGCTCGTCGCGCAGCGCAACAGACAAATCGTCCAGTACACCGACAGATCCCTCGCCTTTAAAACCTAACTCACTTACGGCGCGCAAACGCACCGCCGGATCGGCATCTTTAAGCTCAGCGCGCAGCGTCGCAACGGGACGACCGTTTCCGGTTGGGAGTGCGCCGCCACCGCAGTGCCAATCCCATAGCTTAGCCCACATGAAATTCTCGTCTTTGTCCCGCCAAACCGGATCCTTGCAGTTCCACGTCGGCGCCATTGGCTCGTTCATGCGTGTAAACTGGAACTTCATCATATATCGCATGCGCGGAAGATGGTTGGGCATTGCACGGTGCCATAGGTCAAAATGGACCAAGGCACAGGTTCCTGCCTCGCCCGTGACGGGGAGATGGATTTCCTCCGACTCATTTTCTGCCCGCTTTTCAAAGCAGTGCGTGCCGGGCATAACCCCAGTTGGTCCATTCTCTAAAGGCGTGTCCTGCGGATAGTAAAAAATCATGGCCCATCGCGTTCGGTGGCTACGCACCTTGCGAGCACCCCAATAGCTATCCTTGTGCCATCCACCGCCATCGTTGGGACCGCGGTTAACATGGGGATGGCGGTGTACGTGCATTGAGAAGTCGGGACCGAGCACGCTACTGAGCGCGCCCACTATAACAGGGTCAGCAAAAACTTCACCCAGCTCAGGCACGCGTGGCAGCACGTTGTTACCCGGATTACCTTCTTTTTCAAAAACCTCTTCCGTGCGCTCATAGATGCGCTGATGCACCTGAGGTGACAGCTCTGTGTTGAGTTTGACAAAGCCATTTACGATGAATTCTTTCATTTGCTCATCGCTGAGCAGATACGTTGGATCGACCAAAGCTAATACGCTCCTGTTGGGCCAATGAGTGGTTGCCTACGCGCGCCGGCTCGACGCATTTGTCTGCGCAAATAAAACTTATCTAATCAAAGACGACAAGCAAACACTGTTTATGAATACATCGACAGCTCCGCTTTACGTATCCGACCTAGATGGAACGCTATTGCGCCCCGACGGGGCTCTTTCTCCTTATAGCAAAAATCACCTCAATCAACTGATCTCTGATGGAATGTTGTTTAGCATTGCCACCGCGCGTAGTACGGTTTCCATTCGGCAAATCCTGCGCGACGTGCATTTGTCCCTACCCGTGGTTAACCTCAACGGCGCGCTGCTTTCCGACCTGCACAGCGGCTACCATCACGCCCTGCACGCCCTAACGCCTGAGCAGGGACAGCGCCTGTGCGAATTCGTAGAGTCACTGGGGCACAGCCCCTTTGTATCGGTGACAGACGGCCAGCGCGATCACCTATACTACCGGGGCATTTACAATGAGGGCATGCAGTGGTTTGTCAATGATCGGAAGCGCAACGGAGATCAGCGCCTGACGCAGACCGACGACGTGCGCCGCGCACTTAGTAACCACGTGCTGGCGTTGACGGTAATTGCTATGAACCGAGGAGAAATCGACGCGCTACGAGACGCCGTCATAGCCGAATGCGCAGACTCGGTGCAAGTACACGTATTTCCCAACGGCTACTCAACACTAGGCGACGTCTGGCTAACTGTTTACGACGCACGCGCAACTAAAGATCGCGGCATTCAACTGCTGGCCGAATACGGAGGATTCTCGCTAAACGAGCTCACCGTGTTTGGCGATGGCTACAACGACGTAGAGATGTTTAAAATGGCGCCGCACGCCGTCGCCGTACGCAACGCCGTCCCCGCAGTTACCCGATTGGCGACGGAGCGAATCGGCGATGCAGCAGAAGACAGTGTCGTAAAGTATTTGCAGAAAGTACACGGCTCGCGCACTTATTGAACTCCGCTTGGGGGACTGCGTAAAAGTGATGCGACGTCCCCGTTCGGAATGTATGTAGCTCATTTTTCTTCTGAGGTCTGCCTGTCTAAACGAATTCAGCTACGCGGAAAAAATGGGGACCTGCCAATAGCATAAATGCAGTAAAACAACTGAAATTTGTACCTTTGGATGGTTGCGGTCAGAATTCACCTTCAGGGGATAAAGTTTATAGAGCTATACGACGTGTAGAGGGTATTGCAGTTAAGACTCCGCTCAACCCATGCGTTAACGGGAATTTTGAAGTGGAGACGCTGCTACTACGAACTTTAACGCGGATCAGATCTTTACCGAACAATCATTCTGACAGTTACCAAACGAATGTCGATTGCAAACGACTAGCAGACTCTTAAAGAAAACGGTTATCGAGATCACCCGCATCGCCAAGGGCATCTCTCTGCGCAAACACCGATAACAGAGTCAGACTTACCCACCCACTGAGTAACACACTAATCAAACTGTTCTCTGAACCGAGCGAACGCATTCCGCAAATCAGCCAGTTCGTTCTTTAGAGTCCGTACCTGCTCTTCCAAGGCGGCAATGCGCTCATCTTCTGCGTGAACTTCAAGAGCCGCAGAGTCAACAGGCCCCTCCGCGTACGCTTCATCTTCTTCTGGCTGACCCATAAAAACATGCCCATAACGCGATTCCTTACGGCCGGGCTGGCGCGCCAGCTGCACCACCAAAGAGCCTTCTGATCGCTCTACCAGCTCCATCAAAACACGCTCGACCTCCTCCAAATCAGCAAACTCATAAAGGCGACTACTGCGACCCCTGATCTCACCAATGGTCTGAGGACCTCTCAGCATTAGCACGCACAGAGCAGCAACCTGCGGAGGAGTCAGGCACATTTTTTCGTCGAAGAGGTGGTAGTGTTTGGGCACGCGCATATCTACACCCGAAATCTGGCGTGCCAAGCCCTTTTCGCGCAGGCCTTCCAACGCACGCACGACAGCTTTCTCTTCCAGTGATACAACAGGATCGCGATTAGATTTTTGATTGCACGCCGTCGTCAAGCTATTCAGCGTCAAGGGATAGTACTCAGGTGTAGTGATTTTTTTTTCAATAAGCGCGCCCAACGCGCGCACTTCCACGGCGTTTAAAAATGCCTCCATACCTATTACACTCCGGCCCACATGGCAAAGTGATAAAAGCGATTCGTACCCTCGCAACCCGTGATACCCGCATACAAGGTTTCGGGCAACGCCAGCCGAACGCCCAGAACGTGACCAGCACAACACACTGTAAGATCCGGGCCAGCGCGCTCGACCTCAAGCACATAGCGCCGGCCAGCCGCGGCAGGAAAACGTGCCCATGCTGCGCGATACCAATAAGGACCGCGTTCGACTGCCCATCGATGGTGCCAAACATTAACGCCCTGGTTAAAGAGAACTACTTCAACATGTTCGCGATATACACGCCCCCTTTCCCCTTCTTGAACCGGCTCTGCAGCCAAGGTAATCAACGGCGCCATGCACTCATCAAAAGCCAGCTCTGCGCGCACCCGCAGTGAAGACTGCACAGGACTCCGATGCAACATACTAGCATACGTCTCACCGGCTCGTTCGGCCTGCAATGCTGCCGGAGCAGCATCGAGCGGCACTTCATTTCGAATGTGATCTGCCTCTTGCAGCCACGCTCCTTCCCAGTGCCAGCGAGGACTTCTAACGGGTAGCCAATCCTCTGCGCACCAACGCCCTTCAGCAAAAGAACAGGCATACGTCTCATTCACCAAAGTGTTATGCATCCTCGTCAGAACGCACGTTGTGCAAACTCGGCATGGCATCAAAGATTACATCGACCAAATCCTGCACGGAGCGATTGTCCACCGCCAATACCAAGTCGGCGTCTTCCCGCGCTTGGTCTAGTGCCTCTATTAGAGGACGCAATACGTCAAAATGCGTGAGGGGCTGCGGCACGTGCGGATGGTAGCGCGGCCCACGCTCACTAATTTGCTGGCGCACCTGCCAATACGCGGAAGAAGGCGCAGAAGACAGATAGACTAGACTGGCCGACTCTCCAATTCTGCGTCGATTAGCAGCTTGGGCAAGCGCACCCTCGCTGACAATGAGCAATCCGCAGGGCTCGGCGACCAAAGCTCGGTCTAAATACTCGAACTCTTTCTGCCGTAGCACATGCTCACCCTCGGACTGCATAAAGTCCCACAGGGATTCTCCAACTTGATGCTCTAACCAACGATCCAGATCAATGAGAGATAATCCCGTGAGCGAGGTTAGATAATGACCCACCTCGCGGTAGGGCGTACCAGGCATGCCGCCCAAAACAACTGGGCGCTCTAACTGGAGAGTCGGATGGTATTCGTAGTAGCTGCTGTTTGACATAGTCATAAAATTAACCGATGAGATGTTTTTTCAACAAGAGATTCCCCTTTGTAACAATTAGGCTGTATCTTATTCCTCTCATGAACGATTACGCTGCAAAAGAGGGGTTTGATTGGCTACGCTGTGACCTGCACAACCACTGCGAAGACCACGACCTGATAGAAGCACACGTGGAAGGCGTTTCCGAACGCCTCGACGTTATTGCATTGAGCAACCACGCGCAAAAACCGATATTCTTTGAGCAACACCGAATGATCGAGAAGGCGCGAGATCTCTTGCCCAAACGGTTGGTGCTCTTCGGCATGGAGTGGAACGCCCCGCTCGGCGTGCACGCCAATTTAATTTTTCCCGCTGGGCCAAACGAAGCAGAAAATGCCTATGCCTTCGCACGGGCGTACGACTGTCTTGGTTCGGACAGAAACCCTACGCCCGAAGACGCATTGGACTCTTTAGCGAACCTGCCCCCCGACGAACGCCCAGTGCTTTTTTTCAACCACCCAATAGCCAACCAATGGTCCAGCCAAATCATCGCTCGTTATATAAGAGCCGATCGCGGGCGCGTTGTTGCAGGCATAGAAGCACTACACGGCCACCAGCTGCACGCTCAGATAGCTGCTATTGATCCGCTTACCTATCCAGGCAGTGCCGTAGGCGGCCTATCGGATCGCGTCTACGAAACCGGGCGCTCTTTCTCTCTGCTAGCCCACTCAGACTTTCACGTGCACAAGATGAGTTACCAGCCAGATTATCCACTCGGCGTATTCAATCATTCGCTCGTCGGAGTTCCACCGGGCTGCCGCAGTGCGACCGATGTGCTGACTGCCCTGCGCACCGGACGTAGCTGTGCTGCCCAAGGCCACTGGCTCAACCTGCGCGCTTTTTGCATAGGCCAAGTTCGGGACGGCGGTGTGAATCGTGGACGAATCGCATTAGAAGCTAGCGAACCTGTAAAAAAAGTCGAACTGATCGGCCAACTATGCACGGGAGCACCGTCTGCTGTACTGCACGAATTTGGCCCGCTGGAAGCTGGGACGCACGAATTCCCGTTTGAATTACCTGCCGAAGCACATGGGTTTGTTCGACTCCGCATTATTGCGGCGAACTGCAGTAGACCCCATCCTGGCCCCAACGGCACCAAGCTTTTTCAAACCTCGGCGATATCAATACCATCACAGTAAATCACTTATCCGCTATTCTACGGCACGCTTAAGAACGACGAGCGTCGCCCCCCAACTTCCTTCCCCAATACCGCCCAACCGATACGATTCAACTCCTTCCATGCGATTGAGTAGCGCGTGCACCGACCGGCGCAGTGCGCCTGTCCCCTTACCGTGCACAATACGCACATCGAAGATGTTTCTGTCGCGGCAGGCCTGAAAATAATCGGGCAGAAGCGTCTTCAGTTCGCGTGGTTGAAACGTGTGCAGGTCAAGCGTGCCGTCAATGGGCACTTTAACTGCTTCAGAAATAAATGGTTTGTCTTCATCTTCCACACCCTAGAACATATCCGGTTTCTAAGTGAATAGAAAGTCGATTAATCGTTAAATAAACGGACACGGCCATAGCGCATACTGGACGATACGGTCATCCTGAGTAGGTTTATATAACGTGAGCACTTTATTGCCGTATGCAACTACACTTTCTCTCTATCGTTTCTCAGAAAGAGATCATGCGTTTTCCTCTACTCTTCTTATGTCTGTTATCAGTTCAACCTCTGGTAGCTGAAGACTATCCACCCGGGACGTTCGAATACACACCGCGGGTTGATCTCGGATTGCGTCCCGTTGTCGTTGATCGACTGCCCGAACGTACGCTCAATCTACCAGCCGGATTTAAGGTTCGTTTTTTCAGCGGCGAAGTAAATCACGCCCGTTTTATGGCATTTGACGAGAACGACGTGCTGCATGTAGGCAACTTCAACACGCAGCGTAGCGGCTACTGGCACAAGGATCCGTGGCGCGACGCAACCGTACTAGCTATGCCTGATTTTAACCGGGATGGCCAAGCAGACCGCGTCTACGTTGCCGCCGACGATTTGCAACTGCCACACAGCATAGCCTTTTACAAAGGCCATATGTATGTGGCTGATCACGACGAGATCTACAAGATGTACGACGGTGACGGCGATGGATACTACGAACAGCGCGAGAAGCTTATCAGCGTCCCAGGCATAATGAACCGCCCATCCGAACACATAACGCACACACTCCTATTCGACGAGCAAAAAGAAAAGCTCTACCTGCACGTGGGTTCTGGATGCGACCTTTGCCGTGAAGACGATCCCGAGCGTGCAACGATAATGCAGTTTAACACAGATGGTACTGAGAGGCGTATATATGCCAGCGGAATACGAAACGCAGTCGGTTTAGATCTCCATCCCATCACAGGCCAATTATGGGCTGCTGGACACGGACACGATCGAGAAGGACGTAGCCTTCCACCTGAATGGGTCAGCATCATTTTACCAGATACCTTTCACGGTTGGCCATTTGCTTATGCTTACCGCAGTTGGATTGATTTCTCGGATCCAGTATACTCAAAAGAAATACTGCCGATCACAGCACAAGACAGCGCACTAGTCAGGAAAATGCAAAGACCAACTGTGTTGGTTGATGCTCACTTAGGACCTATGGGTCTGCACTTTTACACGCATGAGCAATTTCCCCAGCGCTATAAAAATGCAGCCTTTATTGCATTCCATGCCGGTACGGGTAGCAGCTTTGATCCCGGTTATAAGGTTTCGGTAATTTTTAGTAATCCAGATGGTACAAATGCTCGCATCGCCGATTTTATGACGGGCTTCCGACCCGATCCTGACAAGGGGTTTTACTGGGCTCAGCCAATGGGTTTAGTTACAGACAGTGAAGGATATCTTTACATGAGCAGCGATTTGGTAACACCTGGCATTTTTCGCATTGAGTACGATCCGCAATAAAGATAAAAAATTGATAGTCCTATTTATCTCAAATTTGAATAGCTGTATTTTGAAACTGATCCAGAGAGCTACAAAAGTGCTCCTTTATTGGTTGCCACTGAATAAATGCATATCCGTAGAAAGAAAAATCTCATCGTGAAAAAGTGGATTGCGCTGTTAGCCATAACTTTACCTTCCTTGGCTTTGTGGACATCACCTTCCGTAGCACAGAAGGAATATCCGCCCGGCGAAGTTTATCTCACTCCAAAAGTCGACCTGCATTTACAACCCACACCAATTGAAGGATTACCCCGTCGAACGCTTAATTTACCGCCCGGCTTCAAGATAAAGTTATTCTCCAACAAAGTTGATAAAGCCCGCTTTATGGCATTCAGCGAAAAAGGAGTCTTACACCTCGCCAATATGCACACACGAGGAAAAAGCCAGTGGTCTCCCGACCCAAAACGCACAAGCGAAGTGCTAGCGTTTTTAGACCCAGATGGCGACGGGAAGGCTGATAGCGTTTACGTCGCAGCTGATAATTTTCTCTGGCCTCATAGCATCGCCTTCTATAAGAGCCATCTGTATGTAGCCGACCACGACATGATCTACAAAATGTCCGATTCCGATGGAGATGGCTTTTATGAGGGACGTGAAAATTTTATTAAAGTACCCGGTATCATGGGACGCGCTTCAGAGCACATCACACACAGTCTCGTATTTGACGAGCAAAACAAAAAGCTCTACTTCCAAGTGGGCTCCGGCTGTGATCTGTGCCGCGAAGACGATCCAGAGCGTGCTACCATTTTGCAATTTAACGCTGACGGTACTGGACGCCGCATTTATGCCAGCGGACTACGCAACGCCATCGGCATAGACCTACATCCCATAACGGGTCAAGTCTGGGCAGCAGGCAACGGCCACGACCGTGAGGGCGCTTCCCTGCCGCCAGAGTGGATCAACATCATTCCCGAAAATTCGTTTCATGGCTGGCCTTTATCCTTCGGCTATCAGAAATGGGTTGATTTCTCAATATCACAGTACAAAAATTCAATTTTCCCGATCACAGCTAAAGACAGCGCGCTGGTTGCTAGCGTCGAACGTCCTGTAGCGCTTGTGCCCGCTCACTTAGCACCGATGGCACTTCACTTTTACACACATGATCAGTTTCCACCCCAGTACAAAAACGCTGCGTTCGTTGCATTTCGCGCCGGCGTGCTCGGCAACGATCTCGGTTATAAAGTATCCGCTGTATTTAGCGAACCAGACGGCTCTAATGCGCGGATCGGCGACTTTATCACGGGATTTAGACCCAACCCAGATACCAACGATTTTTGGGGCACTCCCGTTGGCTTAATTACCGACAATCAAGGATTTCTCTACTTAACGAGTGACCGTTTCGTACAGGCAATTTTTCGCATTGAAGCCAGTGCCTTGCAAGGCATTTGGGAAAATCCTCCCGCTGAAAAATTACTAACAGGAAAAACGCTGCGCATAAACTCAACATTGCGCATTATTCGGCAGCCTGATGCCGAGCAATCCATACGCGCCGTTGCTGACTTAAGCGCCTT
>MDTA01022730.1_pt1 | contig 10482 bp, 6 predicted proteins | sample 811151 | NCBI WGS metagenome assembly MDTA01 (sample SAMN05326648, study PRJNA326480) | marine metagenome | isolation source: seawater | place: Indian Ocean: South | collected 2010 | reverse complement strand
TCTCACTGGTGAAGCAGGAGAGGTTGCAAACAAAGTAAAGAAGTTGATACGTGATGGGGGAGATACACCAGATAAGCGCAAAGAGATAGGCAAAGAGCTTGGCGATGTGTGTTGGTATCTGGCTGTATTAGCGGAAGAGTTGGGTTCTAATCTTGGCAAGATAATGGAAGACAATCTTGATAAGTTAGAAGACAGAAGAGCAAGAGGAGTGCTTGGTGGTTCGGGTGATAATCGTTAGCGTCTAGCCATCAAGCCACCACGATTGAACTTGTCTGTTAGTAGAAATACCATGCGTTTAAGGTCTTCATAATTAGCATTTATTGGTTTATCACTGTGCGGTGGCATGGCTGACAGAAAGCCTTTCAACCTTTCTTTTAATTTTTTGTCTGATACACCTCTAAGGCTAGATTTACCTGTATCTGTCAGGTATTGCTTATCTTTCATTACATCAAACACCGATGCAAGCATTTGTACGTTTTCTTTTTTCTCTCCCTCTGGCAATAACCTACCAAGTTTTTCCACCGTTCTATCAGTGTCCTTAAAAAGAGTTTGAAGCAAAGAGTCGTATGTACCTCTAGCACCATACTGTTCTGTAAATTGACCCAGAGCTTGTAGGTCTTTCAAAAGATTCCTCAAATCTGCATAGCCATCCTGAACCCTTTTAGCAACTGTAGGAGAGCTAGGGTTGAGTGTATTCATTCTTGTGTAAAATGAGTTTATGTTATCTTTAACACCAGTAGCAAACCTTTGACCTGTTTTAACTCTATCTTCTAGAGACATTTTACCAAGATTTTTTAGCTTATCTCTATCAACAGAATCTTCTAATCTGACAGTTCTTTGAGATAATTGTCTTATGTTTTCTAGTTCTTCTGGTGTACTGAAAGCTATCTCAGCTTCCTTGTGTCTGGTTCTTGGTAAACCTGCAGCTGTATCATCTTGCGTGTACTGTGATTTAGTGCTAGGAGCAGTGTACTCCTCTCGTGTCATACCCCTAACCTTACCTCTAGGAAATGGAGCAGATACTACGTTAGCAGGTACGAGGTCTCCAAAAGACCTTTTTATAGATACAAGTGGGTCTCTTGATGTTGATAGCATCTTCTTGCCTAACTCAGCATGCTTACCTGATGCACCTTTTGAACCACCTATACCTACCTCGACACCTTCTTCAAAGTCTGTAAAGGGCATGAATCCCTCTTTTTCTAACACTTCTGCTCTGGTCATACCTGCATAGGCTGTTCCCCTTCCATAGGGTTGACTTATACCTGCTGACCCATGAAATATTTTAGGCACAGGTCTGTTCAGTTCTTGTATCATAGCTCTACGTATGGGTTTAGGCAATAGCTTTGCTATCTCTATTTGGTCAGCCTTATTTCGCATATCAAATTTTTTACCTGTAAAATCTATGGTGTTAATCCTATCAATCAAGTTCATTTGATTTTCTGTAAAGGGCATATCCTTTAAACCTTTATTACTTAAATATGGAGTTGTTAATGATTGTTGGTCAATAAAACCTCGTAACTGAGCTTTCTTTTCTCTTATCTTATCCACAAGAAATTTCTGGTCGGGTGTCATATCCACATCCATCTTAGCAAACGTGCCACCAATTACATCTGCTTTTGGTTTTGTTTGACTAACAGCTAGTATGTTTTTATCTGTTAGTATTTTATTGAGAAAATCTGTTTGATTTGTGGTTGGAGTTTCAGTTCCAAAAGCATTTTTTACTAAATCATCGTATTGTTCTTTTGTAAGTTTAAAAGACATACCTGCTTTGTCAGCTAGGTCTTCCATTAATTTGTTAAGACCATCTAGTTGAGTAAAGTCAGCCCCTGTATTTTTTGCAAGTGCTTCAGGGTTTGCAGCTATAGTAACATTTTTGCTAGTCAAATAATTAACCACCTCTTCCATTTGTTGTGGTGTATAGTTGGGTATATTTTTATTTACTACGTATTGTAGTTGGTCAGTTGAAATAATCTTAGCAGTGCCACCTATAGCTTGTTTTTCAGCCAAATCTATTAGAGTATCTTCTGTTTTTACATAATTTTTTGTGTCTGCAAGAATTTGTTGGATTGCATCTTTTTTAGCTGTAGTCTGTGATTTATCTAAAGGGGGAGCATCATCAACTATTTTAACCCCTTCTGTATTCTGAAAATATTTCATGGTAGCTTTATAATCTGCTTCATCAAGAGGTGCATCTTTGTAATGTTCTAATATATGAAATAATTGCTGTTTACTAACTTCATTATTTTGTTTGGCTGCGAGTGCTTTAATAGCACTAGGAGAAGTAAGACCCAAGTCTTGGTCGTTTATAATCTTTGTTATTTCGTCAATATTTTCAATTCCCTTTGATTTATCTAAATATTTTGTTTTAACTTGATTGGCAGTACTAGCATAATCAATTCTAGGTTGGATACTAAGTTCTTGTATATCCTGACCTGTAAGCTTTTTAAACTCATCAAAACTATTAATCGTTGAAATACCTTTATCGTTTAACGCAGCTTGTATTTCATTAGTTGTCTGAACATTAGGAGTGAATCCTGTTTTTATTTCAATAACCTCTTTAATTTGTTTGTTGGTAACAATTTGATTTTGAGCATTGCCTAACATTTCAAAGTCACTAATTAACTCGTCTTGTACTTTTGGTGTTAAACCAAAGATATCTTTTTTAGGTGCTACAGTTTCTTCTAAGTCATCAAATGCAGCTTCTTGAGATAAAAATTGTTTAGCAGCTTCTGCAGCCTTTATGTCTTCAGGCTTTATGTCTAATCCCTCTGGTGCTTTTATACTAGCTTTGATAGCTTCTTTACCTGCCTTTGCGCCAATACGCACAGCAGGAATTATACCCATTGCAGATAGTGTAGCAAATGCACCGCCTAATCCCATCTTCTTTAAATCACGCTCTTCATAACCTCGCTCAACTAATTCAAACGCATACGACAAATCATTGGGTAATTCATAGGCAGCTTTTATGTCACCAATTACAGGTGTAATATCTGCAACTAAATTACCCATACCTGATACTGTGTATTCATTTCCCTCTGGTCTCTCACGTAGGCTATGAAATCTTTGTCTTCTCTTCTCTCTAGGTAAACTATCCATGAATGCCTGTTCAGCCCTAGATGCTACAGGGTCTGGATAATCTATTGCATGGTCTCTGTCTGCGCCTAATACAATAGAGTCATCTTCAAAGTCATTCTTACCAAACTCAATACCCATTATAGTCCACCCTCTTTTCCTCTAAGCTTACTGGCTTTCTCTAATGCCCAAAGTAGTACATTGATAGGTTCGCCATCAATATAAAGAACAGAATTTTTATCTTCTTGCACAGAGTTACCACCGTAAACTTCTCTATACTCTTCATTAATAGCATCTCTGTCTACTCTAGGTAGCCTTTCAAACTTAGTTATATCAGCAGATGTAAACTTTTCTCCTGCTTCTTCAGCTTCTGCTTCCAATCTCTTTGAAGCATTTTCTTTAGCACCTTGTATTATCTCTTTAGAGTAACGTATAAATTGTTTTCTCTTTGCCATATCTCCAACGAGAGAGTTATATTCTTTACTATCTAATATAGGTTTCATTCTTTCATTTAAATTAAACTCACCACCTGCCTTAGATAATTCATCTCGTATATATACATCTAGCTTTTCATCTTTATCTCGCTTGTATATATCAGACCGTCCCAGTTGTAAACGTGTCATTTCATTTTGAAAATCATTTTTCTTTTCTCTTGTTAAAGCTCCAGTAAACTGAGATGCCAATGGGTCTATAGGTTTTAGAGGTCCTGTCTCAAACGGAGACCTTGCTCTTTTTGCAGTATCAAACCAATCTTGGTCGGGTAATATATTTACACTTTCTCCATCAACTTCTGACAAAAAGTTCTTTGGTAAAGAGCGTGTCATTCTACTATACAATATATCCATAAAGTTTATTTCACCATTTCTAGTTTCAGGTATGCCCCTTGCATCTTCATTAAATTGTGCATATACATCTCTCACCACATTTAATGGTATGGCAAAGGTATTTACTATATTAGCCATGCCCTCTGCTAAACTCTTCCATCCCACTAAACTTTCAGGTTCTTCAAATAATTTATCTATGGCATATATACCAAACCCAACACGCAAGCTAGAACCAAGCAATGCTTGTGACCCATCTCTTACATGCTGTGCTAATCTCTTTCTAGGCATACCATTTTGATATCTATACATTATGTCTGCTGCAAACAAGAACATACTGAAAGGACCATACAACGGTCTACCGTCAACTATTTGACCCTTGTTATTTTTAAATTCATACCACTCTGTTTCTTCAGGTCCTTGCATTGCTCTCCATTGATATGCAGCTGTAAGCATCAAAGCTCCTGTCATCTGTTTTGGTAATCGTTCTCTGTAATATTTTGCAGCATTTTTCACACTTATATTTTCAATAGACTTTTTACTTAGCCTATCCAACGGTAACATACCGATGATAGGCATGTGTTCATAATTAAATTTTATTTGGTTTGCTACAAATCTTGGAAAGGGCATAAAACTAGACACAAGAAAAGGAGCAGCTTGGTGTGCTTTTATACCCTGTTGTGCAAGTTTACCAAACAAATCTTTTCCAACAAAGCCCTCTTGATATGTATACTGATAAGCATCCTTGATAGCTTCATCTATTATACTGCTAGGTTCTTTTGTTACTGGGTCAATAGCATTATCAAGTAACCGTAGATTACCAGTTTCTGCCATGTCATTTAAACTTACAAACTTTTTCTTGTCTATGTTACCATACTCTTTGTATAATGTATTTATGTCAGACACATTATCTATGGCATCTTTTACACTAGATTCGTCCATCTGACGTAACATTCTGCCCTCTAACAGTTGCATTTTTATTCTGTCTGTTATAGGTACTCGTGCATCATTAACTCTTCTATTTAATGAAGCAGTTAGAATACCACGTTTAAACATATTATCTGATAGAGTATTTAAAAAGTTTACCTTTCTAGCCCATGTAGCTAACGCACTGTCTGAATTACCCACTGCTTCTAAATCGGCAGCATCTCTGAATAGCTTTGCAATTTTTACAGGAAACGCTTCTGTTAATAGTTGTCGCACAACCCTTGATTCAGATGGATTAAGTAAATGTTTAGCCATATCAAACGTGCCATCAAACGGATTTTTTAATTGTCTGCCAGTGAGATTGCTAAGAACATTATCCATTGTTCTTGTGGTGGCATCTACAAATACACGAAATCCACCGTTGAATGTATTACGCATGGTTGTTTTAGGTTGCACTGTCATGTGACCTAACCTTACTCGGTCTAAGTCTTTTATAGTACGTCCAGTTTTTAATGCCAATTTAAAAAATACATTGTCTACAGCTAACTTGTCATTTAAAAACTGTCTACTTAAATTAGAGTCTAGAGATGATTTACCTGCAACACTAAGTTGGTCTACACTATCTAACAATACATCAACCTCATTCTTTGCTCCACCCATTCGTGGGGTTAGACTTCTTTTTAATTGTGACTGAGACCCTAATATTCTACCTGCTTCAGATACCTCTGCTAAATAAAATAAAGAGAACTCATCATATGTTAGATTATGTTCTTCTAATATATCGCCCACTTCATCAAATACATCTATATCTCTTTTAGATAAAGCTTTCTGTAAAGCACTGGTTACTCTTTCTCCCTCTTCTACTTTTAATACCTCTTTTGCACGTATAGCTGCAGCAACAATATTATCAACAGTTTCGGACGGTAGTGATGCTTCTAGTGTAGATGATGTTGATGACATCATTTTTATCTGCCTACCCTTTCTAACCTTCTCTGGGTCAAGGGCATTAAGAGTTGTTTTTACTTTATTTACTACACTTTGTGGTGTTCTCTCTAAAACTTCTGCTGTTTTTGCAGACGCTTCAGTTGCTCTCTTAGCCTGATTTATTTGAGCAGATTCATAAAGTTCATTTGCTTCTCTATCACCCTTTTTAATTTTAGGTATACTACCTTTTTGCATTAGTGCTAATGGAAAGTTTATTATACCTGCTGTGGCTGCAGATGCTATGGCTGTCTTAGCAGTTCTCTCTCCTGTTACACCTTCTTGTAAGCCAACCTCATCTCGTGTGAGTTCTTGTGCAAATCCCTGACCTGCACCAATAGCACCTTCAACTGCTGCAGCTTTACCTGCTTGCAGTGATGCCTTGGCAAGAATACTACGTAATGCTATCTTACCTGCCTGTGTTGCTCCAACAGAAGCAGCCTTACCTGAACCGCCTGTTGCTATACCTATATAAGTGGAGGGTGCTGTTAGTATGCTTTCGCCATAATCAATGGCTGATTTTACAGACAACTCACCATCGAGTTTGTCCCATGCGTCAATCAAGTTTGCAAATCTAAGTTTACTTTCTAAGTTTGCATCTTGTGCATACGTTAAGTCACGTAGTGTTGTGACTTCATTTGTGTCGTGAAACCGCATGTGTTCCTGAAATTCGTCCAGTGTTTCTTGTGGACTTAGATATTCAGTCATGTTGTTTCGCTCTTTTAGAAATGTCCTTGCATCTTCTAAGAACTCTGGGTTTTCTAAGAGAGATTCTCTGGTTACATTTTTACCTTTATTATATGTTCTGTACATGGCATAACTTTACTTCATTGCATCCAACAACAACTCTCTAACACGCTCTCTAAGTTTTGTTTTAGATATGTTAGGTTGCATCTTTAATATTTCTTTTTCTATCTCAGTTGGAATACTTGTTCTAAAGTTGAAGCCTGTAGATTTACTATTTCTGACCTCATTTAAAAGATTATCTATTACTTGTTGAGGTGCTAAAGTTGTAGATGGAGAAGGTGAACCCCCACCACTTCCCCCAGTAGTTCTTTGTTTTTGTGTACGTGAACCGGGATATTTGTTTCTATAAAGATTTGTCAGTCTTTCTAATAACATGCTTCTGTCATCAAAATTATATTTCTTTTTTCTTTCATAGTCAGCTAATATATTATCTATAATTTCTGCACCATCAGCTTGCATTTGTGCTTCTTTACCACTAAAAATAGGAACACCTGTAATGGGATTAAAGCTTTTAGCTTTATCTAATCCTATTAAACTTCCTAATCTTTTTGTCAAGAAGGTTTGAACTTGACCATATGTAAATCCTACATCATCATCTGTTTCATCTTCTCTCTGTGCCAGTAGAGCTGCAGCAGATGGGTCATACAAATTTATAGTACCTCTTGATTCTTTTGGAAAGTAACTGGCAGACACATCACCAACAGCCAATGCTCGTAAGTCATTTAACATTGCTTCACCAAATGCACTCTTATATGTAGACAATCTTTTTTCTACAAGTTTTCTATTCATGCCTGAGAAGAACTTACCAAAGGTTGTCTCTGACTTTTGTCCTGTAGCATCCATAACTGCATCACTCATAGTCATACCCCTGTTTACTTTACCAACAACAGACTCTAGCATTTCATCCATAGTCATGCCACTCTCTTTATACTCTGGTAAAAATGTTACAACGTCAGCAACATTTGCTTTTCTACCTATGGCTGACATCTTGTCTAAGTAGTCCACAACTTTCTGACCCTTCCCTTGAGACAGTATTGTGCCTATAGCATCAATGCCAAAACCATTATCTCTTAATGTTTCAGCTATTTGTCTGTTTTGTTTCTTTAATTCTTTACGTGCTTTGTATGCAGGTATACCAAGTTGTGTAAAAAGATTTATAGACTTATCTATAATTGCTTCATTGTCTTCAATCTTTTCAAGTCCTCTTCTAGAAGCACCACCGAATAATTGTAAAAGTGCCATTACATTGCTCTCCTTGCCATAAGTCCTTTAGGTTCTTCTTCTACTTCAGGCTCTTCCGCTACAGGCTCTGGAGTTGGATAAGGCACATCTTCTATCTCTCTAAGTATTGACTTAATCTCAGAATCATTCATAGTGTCTTTCTCTACCTCTGTCTGTTGCTTAAAATCTACTTCAGCCTGTGTAGCCATTTGTGATATTACTTCCACTAATGCAGGTGTTATAACTATGCCTACATCTAAACTGTGCAATCCTTCCATAACACCACCTGTTTGCATGATGTCTACTAATGTCTCTACAGGAACACCATTTTCTAACAAACTAAACATCTTTGTTGCCTGTTTAGGTCTGGTTATTCTGTCTATATAAAATGCTAAAGCTTCATCAGGTGTTGGATAAACTGCAGGTTTCTGCCACGGTCTATCACCTAGCGGTGCAGTTAGCGACTGACCGGGAATAGGGGCATCTAATTCTACATCTTGATTGTCTTGTTTTATCATTCAAACTTACTCTTTATCATTCTTAATAAACGAACTGAATCATTTTCTTTTGAGTCTTTCTTTTCTTTTGGCTTTTCAGTTCTAGTTAATAGACCTGTAGTCTTAGGTTTGGTATCAACTTCAGGTGTATTCTTTAGTGCTTCGTATGCATTTCTTACTGCAGCATTTATCTGTCCTACTTGTGTCATATTATTATCCTATATTAAAACCAACTTGTCAATACTTCAAATACAAACGAACCAATGTTTCTAGTATCTTCTGCATCACGTTTTAATTCTGCAGCTGTTATACTAGCATCAGCATTTATTCTAGCTCTTGCTATAGCATTCTGCCTATCCAATTCGTTGTCTGCACTTTCCCATGCATACTCCATAGCATCAGAATAATACTGCCATAAATTATCGTATGCTGTTTTACTTATGTCTAATACATTCTGTGCATTTATTTCATTAGCACGATTAATAGCTGCAGTATCTGCTGTAGCTATCTGTCTTCTCCACTGTGCGTTTGCCTGTGCAATCACAGACTGATTCTGTGCATTGAACTGGTCACGTTGATTCTGTAGCTCTGCATTAAATCGTGCCACAGTATTTGCTTGACCTGCATTGTATTGATTCTGTGCATTAGCCTGTGTAGCATTAAACTGTGATACCTGTGTGCCAAGATTAGCAAAGAACTGGTCGGTTTGATTTTGACTTGATGCGTTAAACTGTTGGGCTGCATTTTCTGCAGCTTGGTCTGTAAACAATCCTTGTATTCTTTGCTGTGTCTTAAACAAGTCTGTCTGTTGTCTGTTAGACAGATTAGCCATGTCCACTTGCAAAAAGTTTTGTGCATTTTGTACGGCAGCCTGTTGCCTGTTTGATAGGTTAGCCATATCTAAATTTGACAATGCACCTGCTTCTGCCATAATCAAAGCTTGCTTATTACTTAAATTAGTTAGCTCCATAGTGTTAGCAATACGACTATTCTCTAATGCTATCTGCTGTTCTGCATTAAAGTTCATATTAGCTACATCAGCTATACGTGATGCATTTTGTACTCGTGCCTGAAATGCTTGGTCAAACTCCATGCCCATAAACTTTGCACGTTGTTCTGCAGCAAGCATTGCTCTCTGTTGTCTATTGGATAAGTTTTGTGCTTCAAAGGACGCTACAACCTGTGCGTCAGCTTGTGCTATAGGTAGGGCTGATTCCATTGCAGCCTGTACAAGAGCTTGTCCTGCTATACTAGATGCCCCTAATCCTCGCTGTTGCATTACAGCTTGAATACCTCTAATAGCCCCTGCAGCCCAAGCAGGTGGGTTTGTACCATCAAAATTAGCTGTTAATCCTGCAAGCTGTCCTTGCACTGTAGCCTTTTCAGATGGTGTAGCTGTGGCAGCTTGTATTTGTTCTGTAAACTTTGATGCTTTCTCTGCATCTGCCACACCGCTTATTATTTCACTTTCACCTGTAACAGGGTCAGTCTCTAGTTTTCTTTGCACAGGATTTTTCATTAATATTGCATTACCCTGTGCTGCATCTAAATCAGATACAGATGACTTAGTTTGTTCTTCTGCTATTATTTCTAGTCTTTTATCATCAGGATTTGCTTGTGCAGCATTAAGACTGTCCACTACATCTTTAACATCAGGTGCTACTTTTTCAGGCTCTACAGTGGCTATTGGAGTTTGTGTAACTTCGTCTGCCTTTTCTGTTTTTGCAAATGTAGTTGGAGAACGCACTGAACCTGTTACGTTACCTACATCGGGTGATATGTATGCACCTGCTTCATCACGAGTCATCGCAGGTTTAGTTATACCGCCAGTTGGTAGAGCAGGTGAAGTCATACGCTCTGATGTAATATCGGATATTGTTTTAGCAGGTGCTTCTGTTAGACCTTGCTTAGTAGCATCTAACTTTTTTAGTAGGGTTGAATCAGGTTGTATTCTATCGTCTACTCCACCCCCTGTACTCATCTTCTTTACAATACCACCTTTTGCCATCTCACGAGCGATGTCCTGATAGCGGAGCATCTCAGCCTGACGGTCTGGGTTATCATTTAAAAACTTTTGAAAGTCTTTTACGTTGCCTTGAAAGCCCATAGCGTTTGCTATCTTTTCCATACCTGATGGTTTAAATCCTTGAAACTGAATCATCTGTTCTCTCTACTTAATACTCTATCTAGTTTATCTTCTAGTCTGTGTAATGCTT
>MDTA01013270.1_pt1 | contig 10482 bp, 12 predicted proteins | sample 811151 | NCBI WGS metagenome assembly MDTA01 (sample SAMN05326648, study PRJNA326480) | marine metagenome | isolation source: seawater | place: Indian Ocean: South | collected 2010 | reverse complement strand
GCCATGATAATGCTAATAAATCCATATTTTATTAGCATTATAGTTGTTTTATATTAATATATGGATTTGCTTGTGTATTTTGTATGAAAAATTACCTTATGAAGACATACAATAGAAAGCCCGTATCTTTTGTAAAAGGAGAGGGAATCTATTTGTATGATGAAAAGGATAAAAAATATATTGACGCTCTTTGTGGACTAGCTGTAACGAGTCTAGGTCATTCTAACAAAGAGATTACAGAAGTTCTAAAATCACAAAGTAGCTCACTCATTCATACTTCCAATGCTTTTCATATAGGCCCTCAACAGGAACTTGCAAAAAGACTATGTCAGTTAAGCGGGATGACTACAGCATTTTTTTGTAACTCAGGTGCTGAGGCTGTAGAAGCATCAATAAAAATTGCAAGAAAGTTTGGTAATGATAGAGATATTAGCTCTCCAAAAATTTTGGTAATGGAGAACAGTTTTCATGGTAGAACAATGGCGGCGTTATCTGCAACTGGAAGCGCAAAGTCTCATGCGGGTTTTACTCCTCTGGTTGATGGTTTTGTTAGGGTACCTTTTAATAATATTGATGCCGTTAAAAAAGCTTTAGAACTCCATAATGATATAGTTGCGGTTTTACTAGAACCTATTCAAGGTGAAGGTGGCATAATAATTCCTGATCATGGTTACCTTTACAAGCTAAGAAAGATAACACAAGAAAAAAATATACTACTGATGATAGATGAGGTTCAATCTGGATTTTGCAGAACAGGGAAATGGTTTGCACATCAACATGAAAATATTATTCCTGATGTTATTACGGTTGCTAAAGCGCTAGGAAATGGTGTTCCAGTTGGCGCTTGCCTTGCCGCAACGAATGCATCGGATGTTTTAATACCGGGATCTCATGGATCAACTTTTGGTGGTAATTTCTTATCTTGTAGTGTTGGAATAAAAGTCTTGGATATAATGCGGGATCAACAGATTTGTATTAATGCTAGAGACATGGGTGATTTATTTAGTAAAGAGTTAAAGACAAGATTGTCATCAAAAAAGTCTATTCTAGATATAAGATGTAGAGGTTTAATGATAGGAATAGAATTGACAGAAGATTGTTCTATGTTGGGCAATACTCTACTTGAAAATGGTCTTATTGTAAATATAACAAAAGGGAATATTATTAGAATGCTTCCTCCTCTTATTATTAATAAAAATCAAGTCCATGATATAATTGATATATTAGATAAAACAATAGATTAGTATGAACATAAGACATTTTAAATCTCTTCTAGACATAAACAGAAAAGAATTTATAAGAATACTTGATAGATCATTAGAATTAAAGAGACTATCCCATCAGAATCAGCTACCTAATTCTCTATCAAAAAAGACACTAGCATTGATATTCAAAAAAAACTCTACTCGGACAAGAGTATCAATGGAGACTGCGATAAATAAATTAGGTGGAAATGCAGTTTACATCTCACATTTAACATCACAAATTGCTAGAGGAGAATCGATAGTAGATACAGGAAAAGTCCTATCAGGTATGGTTGATTTTATAGCAATTAGAACTCATGAGCATGACGAACTAATAGATCTTTGCGAAGCATCTTCTGTACCAGTTATAAATGCACTTACTCAAAAATTTCATCCATGTCAGCTTCTTGCGGACATGCTTACTTATTACGAAGAAAAAGGGGAATTTGAAGACAAAACTTTTTCATGGGTAGGTGATGGATGTAATATGTGTAATTCTTATATTAATGCGTCCAAAATACTTGGATTCAATTTAAAAATAGCAACACCCAACGGCTTCGAACCGGATTCATCAGTGCTAAACTCTTCACTAGATACTGTAGAAATATGTGACCTTCCCGGCAAAGCAGTGGAAAATTCAGATTTAGTAACTACGGATGTTTGGGCTAGCATGGGGGATGAGGAGGATCACGAGAGAAGAAAAATGCTTTTTAAGGGTTATCAAATTAACCAAAATATGATGGATAAAGCAAATAAGAACGCGATATTTCTTCATTGTTTACCAGCACACAGAGATGAAGAAGTTACATCTGAAGTTATTGACGGGCCTACAAGTCGCGTCTGGGAGCAGTCACATAATCGTCTTTATACTACACAAGCTTTGTTGGAATTTTTAACAGAAGTTAATTCCTAGTTGATCCACTATTAATTTTTCTAATAAGTTTTTGTTTTTCCTTATTATCTACACATCTGATTATTTGCGAGGATAATTTAGATAGATTTTTTATACTTGAGTCTACAATGACTTTTTTAACTTCAGGGATTGCGCTAGGATGCATACTAAATGATTTTAATCCCATTCCTAAAAGAAGCTTTGTAAATTGTTTATCACCAGCCATCTCTCCACAAAGCGAGACATCAACTCCATGTCTCTTGCCACTTTCAATGACATTCTTAATTAGCGTCAACACTGCTGAATTGAAAGGATCATATAAATAATTAACTTGATCGTCAACCCTGTCGATTGCAAGTGTATACTGAACGAGATCATTAGTGCCAATTGATAAAAAATCAACAAATTCAGCCAAACGCGATGATAGTACTGCAGACGCCGGGACTTCTATCATAATACCGATATCTACTTTATCACTGAAAAGGATTTTACGTTTTTTCAATTGATATTTAGCAAGCTCTATTAGTTCTCTAGCTTTCAAAACCTCTGATAAAGTAGTGATCATTGGCAACATTATTTTAACATCACCATAATAGCCAGCCCTTAATATAGCTTTAACTTGATTTAGGAAAACTTCTTGATTATTGAGACTATATCTTATTCCCCTGAGACCAAGAGCAGGATTTCTTGCAATAGAGCCTGTTTGAATGTTTTCCGGGATTTCTTTATCTGATCCTATATCAAGCGTTCTAAATATAACAGGTTTTCCCTTTAAACTTCTCACAATCTTTTTATAAGCTTTTGCTTGCTCTGACTCTGTTGGTATGTCTGCTCTACCTGTATAAAGATATTCTGTTCTAAATAACCCAATACCATCAAGATTCTTTCCTTTGATGATTTTCATTTCTTGAGGAAGTTCTAAGTTAGCCATAATCTCAATTTTCTGCTTATCTTTTGTAATACATTCTTTTTCCATTATCTTAGATAATAATATCTTTCGATTATCATCTTCTTTTTTTATCTGCCTATAGTGGTTAATGCATGATTTATCAGGGTTTACAATTACAATGCCATTGTTACCATCAAGCACGATTAAATCTTGATCTTTGATCGCATCAAGCGCATTTTTTAATCCGACAATTGATGGAATTTCTAATCCTCTTGATAAGATTGAGCTATGTGATGATCTACCGCCAAATTCAGAGATTAAGCCACTACATTTTGATTGGTATGCAATTAGGACATCTGCGGGACTTAAATCATCGGTGACGAGTACCGCATTCTTTATATCGGTTAAAATATTATTCTTAGTTTTTTTTGTTTGCTTAATGTTTTTTATTAATAATTTCACTACATGTTTAATGTCATCTATTCTCTGTTTAATATAAATATCTTTCATCTCAGCAAATGAAAATTTTATAGATTGGAATTCTTCATCAATCGCCCAATCAGCACAGAAGAGTTTCTCTTTAATATTTTTTCGTATATTACTTAAAAAGGATTTGTCATTAATGAGATGTATGTGTGTATCAAGAAATATACCAACATTATTTCTCAAACTTGGCTTAAGTTTATTTTTTATCGTATTAATTTCAGTTAGAGTTGCTTCTACGGACTTGTTAAATTTTTTTATCTCTTTCTGTACTTCACTCTTGGCAATAAAAATTTTTTGATAATCATTTTGACCGTGCTCGTATCTTTTACACTTAGCTATAACTATACCTTTTGAAACAGTTAATCCTCTGATTATAATAGGTGTATGATCATTCATTTTCGTCAAATTTATTCTCTATAAGGTTTGCAAGACTTTTTAAAGCAGCAGATTCATCATCACCGTTAGCAATAATCGTTAATTCTGTTCCTTTTGGTGCGGAGAGCATAAGAAGTTTCATAATACTCTTTGCATCAGCAACTTTTTCTCCATTTTTAATTTGAACATTAGATTTATATTTATTTGTTAAAGTGACAATTTTTGCAGCAGCACGTGCATGCAGACCTAGTTTATTTACAATGGTTATTCTTTTTTTCATTTTTAGTCTATTATCATAACGCCATCTTTACCACCATCTATTGCTTTTTTTGTGAGTGCTTTGAGTGACAGCTTAGGATAGTTAAATATATTGAGGAGCATAGATAAGTTTATGCCTGAAACAACATTTACTGCTTTATTATTGCAGAACTCTTTTGCAATGTTGCTGGGAGTTGAACCAAACATATCAGTTAGAACCAATACACCCTTACCGCTATCTAGTACTTTTACGTATTGTTGGGCTAATCTACTTATATCTACAGGTTTATCATAATGATCAATGGCAAGTATTTCTGTTCTAAAAGGTATCGAGCCATATGTTGATTTTGCAGCCAATAATAATTGTAAACCTATATCATTGTGTGTTAGCAATAATAAACCAACCATTAATTTATATCCCTATGTTTGATTATGATTTTATTATATTTGCTCTTGAGTGATTTATAAAGTTTTTCTGTAATATAAACTGATCGATGATGTCCACCTGTACATCCAATAGATATTGTGAGATATTTTCTATCACTTTTTAATATTTTTGGTATCCATATATTTAGAAAAGATAAAATAGTCTTAAGCATTCTAGGAGTATGACGATCATCTTCTAAAAAATTTATAATTTTTTTATGTTTACCATCAAGATCTCTAAGTTTTTTATCCCAAAAGGGGTTTTTCAAGCATCTGACATCAAAAACAAAATCACTATCTTCAGGTATGCCATATTTATATCCAAATGATTGGAGTTGAACCAGTATATCACTTTTGTGTTTCACACTTCTGACATAAGTAATTATAGAGTTTTTAAGATCAGAGGGAGTTAGTTTATCAGTATCAATAATTAAACTAGACTTCTCTTTGAGAAATTTTAAAAAATTCATTTCCTTCTTGATTGATTCATTTAATGTCGTAGTGTTAGATGATAATGGGTGTAGTCGTCTTGTTGCATTAAATCTTGATGTGAGTATTCGCTTTGAGGCATGTAAATATATTGTAGTATTAGATATATTCTCATTTAGGAAAAAATCATACATGTTATCAATAGCAGAAATTATATTCTTTGCCATTTTCATAGAACGTATATCTATGCTTATTGCAATCTTATCTATTGAAATTTCGCTCTCAAGTGATGATTTTATAATATTAATTACCATCTCGGGTGATAAATTATCGATACAGTAATAACCAAGATCCTCAAGTGAGTGTAACGCACTACTTTTCCCAGAACCTGATAAACCAGTTATGAGAATGACTCGATTAATTTTCTTGGTCATAATTGTAAATTATTCTTGAGCAAATCTAGAATTTTTTGTTTGTCTGATAAATCTCTAATTTTTTGAACAAGGCTCTTGCTATCAACTAGTGAGGCTACTTTGGAGAGTATCTCGATATGTGAGGCATCTTTGGTATCTGGAACAATAAGAGAAAAGATAAGGTCAACCTTTTTATTATCTACTGCATCAAAATCTATACCTTCAGACAATTTCATAAATAATATTTTAGGTGACTTGATATTAGGAATACGAGCATGCGGTATAGCAATTCCCTCACCGAACGCAGTGGTCCCTAGCTTCTCGCGCTCATATAGTTTGTCGAATATCGTATCTTTTTGACCTAGATCACCATTCGCAAGATTATCACTTATGGTCTCGAGAATATTTTTCTTACTCTTAGATTCAATATTTATAAGAATTGAATCTTGATTAATTAAGTCAGCAACATTCATATTATTTTATTCTCCGATCAGTTGACGAGGAGATGCCCATCGACTCCCTATATTTTGTAATTGTTCTTCGGGCAACTTTTATACCATTTTCAGAAAAATTTTTAGAAATCTGTGAATCACTCATAGGAGATCTCGCATCTTCGTCATTGATTAATTTCTTAATCATTTCTTTTATTGTGATAGATGATAATTTTTTTCCATAATCTGTTTGGATTTCAGAAGAGAAAAAATATTTTAATTCATATACACCTCTTGGTGTCTGAATATACTTATTAGTAGTTGATCTTGAGATAGTCGATTCGTGTAAATTTAATACTGAGGAAATATTTTTTAATACTAGAGGTTTTAGAGCTATTTCACCATGTATGAGAAAGTCTTCTTGTTTTTGCATTATTACTTGAGCGACTTTATGAATAGTCAAGTTTCTATTGTTGAGCGCTTTCAGAAAAAATTTCGCATCTTGGAGATTAGTTTTTATGTATTCGATGTCTTTTTTATTTTTAACATCTGACAACAAACCCTCATACATTTTATTAATCCGGATCTTCGGATTAATCTCGGGATTTAATTCTGTTGCCCATACCCCGTCTTTCTTAAATACAATCACATCAGGCGTTATATGCTCTTGAGGGATTTCCGATGATATTATGTTTCCTGGTCTTGGGTTTAGTGAGATAATTAAATTTGCTATATCCTTATCTTCATTTTTAATTTTCTGGATTTCGTCAGAGAAAACTTTAAAATTTTTTAATCTTGTTTTTAAATTATCATCTAGTTTTTGAATAATACTTTTAGCTTTATCATATCTTTTGTTATTTTTATAATAATGTTCTAATTGTATGAGTAAACAATCACATAATGATCTGGCTCCCACACCTATGGGATCGAGGTGTTGAATTTTATGTAGAACAGCAAAAATTTCTTGATAATTTATATCCTCATTTTTATTTAACTGAACAAATATTTCATCTAAGCTTACTGTTAAAAATCCACTATCATCAATACATTCTATGATTGTATACGCTATTAATTTATCTATTTCATTTAGCGTAGACATTTTGATTTGCCATACTAAATATTCTCTAAGTGTCTGACTTTTAGCTGGAGTTTGCTCGATAAAATCATTATTTTCACTAGAAGAAAAATAGTCACTTTTCTTACTTACGACAGATAAGTTCTGTTGAGGAAAATCTTGATAATTTAATACTGTCTCATTCTCTAAGAATGGGTTATTAAGTAGTTTTTCATCTATTTCTTTTTGAAGATCATGAGTATTGAGTTGAAGTAATCTTATTGCCAACTGAATCTGTTGAGTCATTGCAACTTTATTTGCTAAATTAACGGATTGTTTAACTTTAACGTTCATAATTTAAAATTATCACCAAGGTATACATTTTGGACAAGTTGATTTTTTATAATCTCCTTTGGTTTACCATGCGCAATCACTTTTCCATCGCTAAGAATATAGGATTCATCACAAACTTTTAGTGTTTCTCTAACATTATGATCTGTTATCAAGACACCTATTTTTGATTTTGCAAGCGACTTTATTATTTTTTGTATTTCAATAACTGATAGTGGATCAATACCAGCAAAAGGCTCATCAAGAAGTAGAAATTTTGGATCTATTGCTAGTGCTCTTGCAATTTCAACTCTACGTCTCTCGCCACCTGACAAACTTGCACCATTATTTTTTGTAATATTGCTTATTTGAAGCATTTCAATTAGGTCATTTAGTTTTTGCTCTTGATCTTTTTTAGCAAGATCTTTCTTTACTTGAAGAATAGCGAGTATATTTTCTTCAACTGTTAAATTCTTAAAAATTGATGCTTCTTGAGGAAGATAACTGATACCTAGATTTGATCTCGTATGCATAGGGAGTGAAGTTACTACTTGGTCTTCAATTTTTATTTCACCTCCATCAGATTTTATCAGACCTACTAACATGTAAAATGTAGTTGTTTTTCCAGCACCATTAGGGCCAAGTAAACCTACAACTTTCCCAGTACTTACACTCACAGACACATTGCTTACTACCTTTTTACCGGTATATTCTTTTGTTAGATTTGAGCAGCTTAATGTCGTCATCTTAATTACTTTTCTTAGTTCGCAATATAGTTTTCACTCGTTCAGTTATTTCATTTTTGTTTGTATTTTTTTCTTTCGAAACTACCCAAGTTTTTTTATTAAGATTATATATCATTCTATCACCAGATATTTGCTCAGTCTTATCATTTTCCGACGCTATTCTTTTAGCGTTTGATAGTATCTCAACATATCCTTCTTTAATATTTGCAATAACTCCGTTACCAGTTGTGACTGAGTTCGGAGTTGTAATTTCTGCAAAATCGTCAGTCTCTATAAACTCCTTACTTGGGTATATGATAGCACTCGCTGTATTTATAATAACTTCATTAGAATCATTAACTCCAATTTTATGGAATACAACATCTCCCGTTAGATAAATAGATTCAAACACCGAGTCTGGGTCCAGTGCGTGTTTCGCAGTTATAGTCCAATAAGATTTATCCTCATTGAAAATTCTCATACTGGGAGAAAACACTTCAGATCTCTCGCTTTGCGGGTATTTCTCCAATCTCTTTCCATCTAATTCCCAGTCACGAACTCCATTTCTATTAGTCTCTATCATCGAAAAGTCGTTCAGAAAATGATTTGTAATATTTAAATCTCTATTATTATCTTGTTGAAGAATATTTCTTAATTTAAATTCGACTAAAATAATTATAATAAAGAGAATTGCAATTCCCCACATATATTTATTTTTTTTTATTGAATATTTGTTTATTTGCATGATTATTTTTTTGAATAATAAATGAGATCACATACATCTCTGACCGCACCGTATCCACCAGTTCTCGGTGTCACCCAGTCAATTGATTTTTCTAGGACCTTAAAGTTTGCATTAGGCACAGTTATCGAGAGCCCTACTTTGGAGAGGAGATCACTGTCAACCACATCATCTCCCACAAAACAAGTATTATCATAATCAAATTTAGGCAAGAATGAGTCCTCGAAATCCTTCAGTTTATTCCTAGAGTTTTGTATGATTTTGTTTATTCCTAATTCTTTAGCACGCACATCCACGCATTTCGAATTTCTACCACTAATAATTCCAATTTCGATACCAATTGATTTTAATAAAAATATCCCATGTCCATCTTGAGCAAGAAATCTTTTTGACTCATTTCCCTCTTTAGTCAAATAAATGCCACCATCAGTTAGCACTCCATCAACATCAAAAATTACTAATTCGATTTTTTTTGCTTTTTTGATGATATTTATATGAATATTGTTCATAGCATTCATATAAGATTTATCAGTCATTATTCTATACCTGCCCTAAGGATTGCATTAAGCGTAATAATACCTATGAGTTGATTTGTCTTTGAGGTTATGAGGAGGGATGTTATTTCATTTGTTTCTAAAATATTTAAAGCTTCTGCTGCTAATATATCACTACAAATTGTTAATGGTTTTGTTGTGATAATATTTTTAATTTTTAAATTACTTAAGTCAGAATATTTTTCAAGAGTTCTTCTCAGGTCCCCATCTGTAAAAATACCAGCGACTTTTTTCTTGTTGTCCAAAATGACCGCAATTCCATGGTTAAACTTTGTCATGATTTTAACAGTTTTATCCAGATTTGACTCAATACTAACTATTGGTAATTTTGTCTCAAACATAATGTCTCTCACTGTTTTGAGCAGTCTTCTGCCAAGTGAACCATTTGGATGAGATCGAGCAAAATCCTTACTTGTGAATCCACGACATTCCAATAATGTCAATGCTAATGCATCTGACATACTTATTGCTGTGATAACACTTGATGTTGGAGTTAAGTTTAGAGGACAAGCTTCTTTTTTCACACCACACTCGAGAATGTAGTCAGAGGATCTTGCCAGCTTGGACAGCTTATTACCTGTAATAGAAATTATTTTAATTTTAAGTACTTTTAGTAATGGGATAATGCTGAGCAATTCTTTTGTTTCTCCCGAATTAGAGAAAAATATTATTATATCTTCTTTTTTTATTGCGCCTATATCGCCATGCAAACAATCTGCTCCGTGTATATACATCGAAGGTGTCCCTGTGCTAGAGAGAGTAGCAGAGGCTTTTGCAGCTATGTGGCCAGATTTACCAAGACCAATTGTTACCACCCTCCCTTTACATGAAAGTATTGCATCACATGCTTTTTCAAAATGAGAATTAATGTTCTTAATCATATTTTTGAGTGAATCACTCTCAGATTTGATAATATTCTTTGCGATATTAATTTTATTCTTCTTCATGATTAATATAAGTATAAATTATACTGATAAATTAAAAATCCCGAAAAAAGGACAGCCCCCAAAATTTTACTTAGATACACATTATAATTCCTTGCTATCACAATAAGCAATATAGTTGTTAATATTATAATTGATATATCTCTTAGAAACTCTTTATGCCCAATAAAGCTTTGTGAGTTGTTATCGATGATTCCGACAAGACCAAGAACCAGTACAATATTAAAAATATTTGAGCCCAAAATATTACCTATAATAAAGTCAATATTCTTCCTTCTAGCTGATTGAAT
>MDTA01167362.1_pt1 | contig 10484 bp, 9 predicted proteins | sample 811151 | NCBI WGS metagenome assembly MDTA01 (sample SAMN05326648, study PRJNA326480) | marine metagenome | isolation source: seawater | place: Indian Ocean: South | collected 2010 | reverse complement strand
TTTAAAAGGTAAAAATATTATTGTTACAGGAGCTTCAGGTGGAATTGGTAATTCCATAATTGAAAAATTAAATCAAGCTGAAGCAAATATTATAGCATCAGGTACTAGGATAGATAAGCTTAATGAGCTTAAGAATAAATACACAAATATTAAAATATTAAAATTTGATATTTCTAATAGTGATAAAATTGAGGAATTTATTGAAAATGCCACTAAAGAACTTGGTGGAAATTTAGATTGTATAGTTAATAACGCTGGCATCACACAAGACAACTTAGCGATTAGGATGAGCTTAGAGGAATGGCAAAAAGTAATTGATATTAATTTAACATCAACTTTTTTGATGAGTAAATCTGCAATAAAAAAAATGCTTAAAAATAAATCTGGCAAGATTGTTAATATTACATCGGTTGTTGGTCACACAGGAAATTTAGGACAGGCAAACTACACTGCGTCAAAGGCAGGTATAATTGCAATGTCAAAGAGTTTGGCGATAGAATATGCTAAAAAAAATATAAATATAAATTGTATTTCTCCAGGCTTTATTAAAACTGCAATGACCGATAAATTAGATGATAAATTTAAAGAAGCTATAATATCAAAAATTCCTTCAGCGCGCCTTGGAGAACCAAATGATATTGCAAATGCTGTACTTTTTTTGTGTTCGAGTCATTCAAATTATATCAATGGAGAGACTCTGCATATTAATGGTGGTATGTATATGGCTTGACAAAATATGTTTTTTAACTATTAAGAATTTATAACAAAAGGATCAATATGTCAGAAGATGTTTCAAGCAAAGTAAAAAAAATTGTAGCAGATCACTTAGGCATCGATGAAACCAAAGTAACTGAGGAATCAAGTTTTATAGATGATTTGGGAGCTGACAGTTTAGATACTGTAGAATTAGTAATGGCTTTCGAAGAAGAATTTGGATCAGAGATTTCAGATAGTGAAGCTGAGAAAATTTTAACTGTAGGAGATGCAGTTAGATTTATCGAAGGAAAAGCTAATTAAAATTTTCAATGCCCTCAGAAAAAGATGGGTTAATGATAATTTTATCCTCTCCATCAGGAGCTGGAAAAACTACCCTTGTAAAGATGTTATCCACAAAAGATAACTACGATATTTCAATTTCTCACACTACTAGACAACCAAGACCAAATGAAAATCAAAACAAAGATTACTTTTTTGTAAACGAAGCCGATTTTAAAAGATTAATTAAAAATGAAGAATTTTTGGAATACGCAAAAGTATTTAATAATTTTTATGGAACAACAAGAACACCTGTAATTGATAAACTTAATAAGGGTAGAAATGTTCTTTTTGATATCGACTGGCAAGGTGCTGATCAAATTAAAAATAAAAAATTAGATTATAAATTAATTACATTTTTCATACTTCCTCCAAGCAAAGAAATATTATTTCAAAGATTAAATAATCGACATTTAAATGACAAATTAGTCGCTGAGGAAAGAATGAAGCAATTTAGTAGAGACGTTTTGCATTGGATAAACTATGACTATGTTGTTATAAATAATGATTTAGACAAATGTTTTTCAAAAATTACCAACTTAATTGACGCAGAAATTAATAATGGTTCAAAAGATTATGATATAAATTATATTCGAAACCATGTTGAAAAACTAACTTCTTAATTTTTCGTATTCACAAGCTAGTTGATAATATATTTCATTTTTTAAATTTTGTGGCCTTAAATTTAGATCAATTTGAAGCTTATTTATAATTTTTTTGTTTCCATTAAATATTTGATTAAAAGGTTTTTTGATCATTTTCCTTCTTTGATTAAAAAAAATTCTTGTAATTTTTTCTAAATTTTCCGGTTTTTTAATTTTAACAAATTTTTTTTTTGGAAAAAATACTAATAAAGAACTGTCTACTTTTGGTTTTGGTGAGAAAGCTTGTGGCTTAATATCTGTAATTTTTTTTATATTCAATTTCCAATTGCTAATTACAGATAATCTTCCATATTTGGTTGTATTAAATTCTGCTATAATTCTTTCAGCAACTTCTTTCTGAAACATTAAAACTAAACAATCAAACCAAAAATTATTTTTTAAATTTATAATCCATTTACAGAGAATTTCAGTTGAAATATTGTATGGTAAATTACCAAATACAGTTACCTTACCTTCAAAGATCGATGTTTCGTCTATGTTTAAAATATCATCATTGATTATAGTAATTTGGTTTTTAAAGATGTTTTTAAGATACTCTGCTAGATTATTATCTTTTTCAATAACTATAACCTTTTTAGGTTGTTTGTTAAGAATAAGAGATGTTAAATTTCCAGTACCAGGGCCAACTTCTAAAATAAATTTATTTTTAACATTAACGATATTTACAATTTTATTTAAAATATTTTTGTCTGTTAAAAAATTTTGACCTAAACTTTTTTTGGCTTTAATCAATGTTTTTCCAAAAATTTTATTGCTTGAATTAAACTTAGAGGATTAGATAAATTTTTACCTAGCATTTTTTCATTTGGCCCATGATCTGGTGAAATACGAATAAACGGAAGGCCCAAAGTTATATTAATTGCATCATATTCATATAAAGTTTTTATTGGAGTTAAAACTTGGTCATGATACATGCCGACTATTACATCAAATTTTTTTCTTATATTTTTAATGAATACTGTGTCTGCAGAATAAGGACCAGAAATATTGTATTTGGTTTTTAAATCTTCAATAGCAGGTCTTATAATTTTCTGGTCTTCATTAAAGTTACTAACGCTTTCACAATGTGGATTAAGTCCCACAACCCCTATTTTTGGAACATAACCTAAAACATTTTTATAAAAATTGTTTATTAGTGTAATTTTTTGTTTAATTTTTTTTTTACTAATATTTTTGGAAACTTGCTTTAAAGGTAGATGTGTAGTAACCGGACAAACAGAAAGTTTTTTATTATAAATTAGCATACAGTTTTTTTTTGCTGAAAATTTTTTAGATATATATTCAGTTATTCCTAAATATTTGTTTCCTAAGAAGTGTTTTTTAGAAATAGGTCCATTTATAAATTTGTAAATCTTCTCTTTTTTTATGATTTCGAATGCAATTTGAAACGATTTTTCTATGAACTTATTTGATTTTTTCGATATTTTTTGAAAAGGTTTTTTTTGATCAAAATCTATATTTATTAAATTTATAGATTTATTATTTAATTTTTCAAAATCAAAATTTTTGTAATTCAGTAAATTTATTTTATTTTTTACTTTTAATTTTTTCATTTGTTTTTTTAAAATATTTTCTGAGGAAATAAGAATAAGTGGACTTCTAATTTTACTTAATTTTCTTGCTTTAAAAAAAATTTCTAAAAAAATACTGTTTGGTTCTCCTGATAAAATTAATATTGGGTTAAAACTCATTTACTTGAATATTTTTTTTGATTTTATTATAATACACATTTGAGAACTGATTTAGCTGATCATTTGTCATCTTTCTTACAATTAAATCAAATTCTTTTTTTTCATCTTTTTTTATTTCTGATATTCTTTTATCATTAATTTTTAAAATTAAAAATCCACCAGGTATTAAAATAGGGTTTGTAAATTCGCCAATATCAATTGAAATTAATTCTTTTAATATTTTTTTATCTATAGAAGTTTCTGTTAACCATCCCAAATCTCCACCATTGTTAGCAGAAACTGAAATACTAAATAATAATGCAGTTTCAGAAAATGATGAATTAATTATATTATTTTTAATTTTTGAATATTTTTCATCTAGATTTTCAGATTGATCGACATTAAAAACAATCTCAGAAAGCAAATACTCGTTTATTTTATTAGAACTTAATATTTTTTTTCTAATTTTATCTTTGTCAATTTTTACATTTTTAAAAAATTTTTCATAAATTAATTGATTCCACATTACTTCGATTGTAATTTTTTTTTCAATACTTTCTGGCTCAAGTCCTACTTTTGAAAAAAATTCCTCAAAACCTTTTTTTGAATTTACGTTATATTTTTTAAAGTAATTTAGTAATATTTGATCCAAGTATTCTTCTTCTATTTGGATTTTTTTAACATGATTCAAGAGCTCTATTTCTTTTATTTTTTCTCTAAGCAAAGAGTTTTTTGCAATTTCATAAATTTCGTTTTCTGCTGTATTATCTAATATATCTTTATTTATTATTCTAAGATAATTAATTTCATTTAATATATCCAAAGAAGTAATTATATCGTTATTAACTTTAAATAGTATTTTATTTTCTTTTGAAAAACTTACATTTACAAACAACAGTATAAATAAAACATTAAGTAAAAGTATTATTTTTTTGTTACTCATTTAATAAATCATTTGCGCTATATTCATAGGTTGTTAATGGAAATAAGGTTAATGTAAATAATAGATTTTCCTCAGGCTTTAAATCTGCATCTTGGTAATATGTTTTTTTATATTTAATAGCTGCTGTAAGACAATCATTCTTATATTCGTATACTAAGTCATAATATTCTGTTAAGTTAATCTTTCTGTTACGTCTGGTTTTGAATGAAATAGCATTATTTTCATCAATTTTATATCCTATTGAGTTAGCAAATACATCGGTATCTCCCATTTCTCCATTTTCTTTAATAAAACTAAAGGAAGTAACAATGTTATTTAGCGAAATATTCATATTCAAATTATTATTTTCTAAAGTACTGAAATCATTATCGAGGGCAAAATTATAATTAAAATCTATATTGTCTGATATGTTGGTATCTATTGAGCCAAATATATTTGAATTTTTTCTGTTTAATGTGCTTGTTTTAGGTATAAAATTTTCTTCCTGTGCACGTAGGACAGTTGCAATTTTAAGCTCAAAGTATTTGTTTATATCCTCTATATTACTTTCTTTTCTAAAATCAAAACCTAATGTTAGCGACCCACCTGACTCAAAACTGTCAGTTAATCCAAGTCTATTTATATTAAATAAATTTCCAACATCCATTTTTTTTGTTGAAGATGAGTGATCCTTCATATCGCTAGGATTAAAATTCAAGGAAAACTTGGGTGTTAAATAACTTATTTGATATTCGTCACTTTTAATTAATGGATAACTTAAAGTAGCATTATAAATATTTATAATCTCCGATTGTACACTTGATTTATATTTTGAGCTATTTCTACCAAGAGAATTAAAGTTTTTGGAATATATATTGAAGTTGTTCTTAAGTCCTGAATTAGTTATAAAGTTTTTACTCTGGTAATTTAAATTATTTGTTATGCTTGATTCTAATACATTGGTATTATTTAAATCATTATTTCCACTTGAATACAAACTCAAAGTTCCATTAAAAAAATTATTTGATATAATTTTATCAAAATTATATTATTGTAGAATATATTGAAATCTATCACTCTTTTTTTCATCAAGCTTTTCGTAAGATTCAAAACCAGTCTTAAAATTATATTTGTCATGATTTAAGGTAAGTTTTATTGAGCTATTTAAAACATTTAGATCAGATGGCTTAACTTGTGATTTCACAATATGTGTATCAAAAATTTTTAGATAAGTATCATTAGTAACTTTTTTTAAGTTAAAAATTAAATTACTAGAAATAAAATTTTTTAAATCTAAATCATAATCAAGTATGGAAAAAAAATGACCAAAATTTTTTTTTTCTTTATCGCTACTAGTGCTTGATTTATAATCTCTTACATAACCAAAATCTGTCAAAAAATCGTAATTTTTTTTAGTTTGCCTATATTCATTTTGTACAATTAAAAACTTATTATCGAACCAGGTTGGTGTAAAAGTATAATCTTTATCATCAGCGATATCAAAATAATATGGAAGAGTAAGCGAGCTGCCAAGAATTTTGGAATGATTAATCTCAGGTTTCAAGAGACCACTTTGTCTTCTTACAGTCGGATCTGGATGAAAAAACTTGGGAAGATAGAAGACTGGAAAATCATAGATTCTTAAAAAAGCATTTTTATAAGTTAATTTTTTCTCTTTTTTATTATGTTCTATTTTTTCAGCACTTATGGACCAAGGAGGACAATTATCGTTAATTTTACAACTAGTGAAAACACCTTTGTTTATTATCGTTTTGTCTCCTCCACCCTTAGATGATACACCTTCAATTCTTGGATCATTGTCTGTTCTATCAAAAATATCTTTATGAAGAGTTATTTCTGTATTCTTAGCTATAAATGTTTTTTTGTTTAAATTAATTATGCCACTAGAGAAAAAAAATTTATCACTTTTAGGTTTTTGATAATTTGTAATTATTAAAATATTTACTCCTTTTAGTAAGCTTTCGGTAATTGAATAATCAAATTCATCTACAAAATAAATCTGTGAATTTTGGTCTATTATCTCAGTTTTTGCTTTTGATTTTACTCTAGATTGATTTCTAAAATATATTACATCTCTTGATTTAAATATGTATTTTGAATTAATATCAGCTTTAGTAGTTCCTTTGGTAATTATTTTTTCTTCATTTTTAAAATAAGTAATATCATTTGCATTAAATGTGTAATTTTTAATAGTATCCTCAATTATCACATTTCCTTTTGCATTTAAAATATTTGAGTCTTTATCATAAGTAAAATTATCAGCATTAATTACTTGTCCAATATTATCTAGTGCTTTTGAATTTCCTTCAGTGATTATTCTTTCTTCGTTTCTTAAATAGGTAATTTTTTCAGCATATATAATGTAATTCTGAAGAGTATCTTCAATTTTCACATCTCCTTTTGCATTTAAAATATTTGCGGCTTTATCATAAGTAAAGTTATCAGCGTCAATTAAAATACCATCATTTGTACTTATTTTGCCTCTTTTTAATCCCTTAAAAGTATTTCCATCATTAGTTATCTCTATTTCTGTGACATCAAAGTTAAATTGTTCTGCACTTTGGGCATTAAATCCAAAAAAAATTATCAAAATAAAAATTAAAAATTTTAAATACATTTATTTATTGTTTATTTTGTAAATCATTGAGAAGTTAATAATACTTAATAAAAACAGTGGTGTAAAAACCGCAATTATTAACGATATTCTTTCTGTGCTACCTAATACATGAAAAAAATTACTGAAATAATATATTAAAACTGAAAAAAACAAACCCAAAGTAATTTTAAAAGTAGAGCTGTTTACATGCTTAATGTTAAACATAATTAATCCTGAAAAAATTGTCATTAGAACCAAATATATAGGGTAAGATATTAATTTTAATAATTGAAGATTTATTTCAGTTAATGAATAATTTAAACTTTTATAGTTTTCTCTTAATTCATAAAGTTCAAAAATATTTAATGATGATAGGTTAGAATATAGAGTTTGAATTCTTTCAAAATTAAAGTTAGTATTAAGTGTTGCAATTTCTATGTCTTGATAAACGTTTTTTTCAAATATTTTTGCATTAAATAATTTCCATTCATTTTTTGAAATATCTATTTTTTTATTTTGAATATTTCTTATTACATTAAAATTTGCATCAAACTCTGTTATAAAGTTGTTAATCAGAAAGTGTTTTTCAATTTTTTGAGAATTAATTAATAATATTTTATCCCCAACCTTGTCTTTAATCCAAAGGCCATTTTTTGTTACCATAGCAAGATATTTTCCATCATATGTATAATTAGATTTTAGCTCTAAATAAATATTTTTTAGATTTGAGGATAGATTGTAAAAAAGTGTTACTACCAATAAGCTAGCTATGAGAGAAATAATTGAAAGTATTGTTAATATTTTCGTATTTTTGAGCCCAGAGTATTTAAAAATTTCTATTTCTTTATTCTCAAAAAGTTTAATAAAAAACAATTGAGTAGCTATAAGAAAAATAAATGGAAACATTTCAAATATTAAATCAAAAGAATTTAAAATAGATAAAAATAAAGGGAAATATATATCAACCTCAATTTGTTTAAAAAAATCTAATTCACTAAGAAGATTTATTATAAATCCAAGACTAATCATAACTAACAGTACGTATAAAAGTGACTTAAGAAATATTACTGAAAAAAATTTATTATAAACTTTCATGATTTAAGAAAATGTATATTTTTTTTAAATTTAAATAAAAAATAAAAATATAAACTAAAAAATATTAAAACTGGTAAAAGTAAAATTAAAATATTATTTGTAAGTATTTTTGAGACAAGTCTAATTGTTGTTTCAGAAAAAATTATAATCAATAAACCTAGAGAAAAAGTTGTTACTCTCAACTTTGTATAATTAATATTTTCTTTTGATAGTGTAATTAACAATAAGGCAATTAAAGATAAAATAGGTATATATAAGGGAACAATAAATCTTTTATAAAATTCTTTTAGAATATTTTCTATATTATCTAGTTTACAATTTTTTATTGATTTATTAGTCAAAGATTTATTATTTAATCTCGGAAAATATATGAAGTAAATACATTTGAATAAATTATAAGTAGAAATTTCTTGAGTTTTTTTATACGTAGTAGTGTTTGTTTCAAGATTACCTAACAAAAAGTCAGATTTTGAAAAACTTATATTTGTAATTTGATTATTTTTAGCTGTAATTGTTTCCCCATTGTAAAGAACTAAGATTGGAGTTCCATTTATGTCTTTAAAAACACCTTTTTTTCCATATGTTATCTGAAAATGATTTTCGTTAAATTCTCTTTTTAAATATAAATTATATAAATTTCCTTCATCATCTTTTTTTTCACTGAAAATTGTAACTCCTTTAATTGTATCATTAAATTTTTGAGGTTTTATAAAATTACTAAAAAAATTTACTTCGGAAGTTCTAATAAAGGATCTTGCTAAATCTTGAGAAGTGGGAACTAAAAAAGTTGTGAATAAGAGCTGAATTAAAAGTAGTATAAAGGAAAACTTAATGATAAGACTTACAACTTCAATTTTGTTAACACCAAAATTCCAAAAAATTATCAATTCATTATTGAGTTCATATTTTGCAGTTACATAAAATAAAGAAAAAAATAGGACGAAAGGAAAAAGTTTACTTAAAATTTTTGGGAAATTTAACAAGGAGTAATTTATGTAGATTAAATAATCTCTCCCATCTTCAATCATTATATCAAGAAAATTCACTGCTTGAAAAACCCAAACAACTACTGACGTACTCAAAAGAGCTATTGTAAAAAAAGTAAGATAATCCGAAATTAATTTTCTAAATAATATTTTTTTCATTGAAATATGCGATTTTTATACATATATAGCATTATCTCGTTGAGATTGTATTTAAAATTTATGTCAGTAAAGATTACTTATAAAAATGATATATCAAATAAAAACGCTCATAATTTGGTTTTATTTGTTGACGAAAAGTTCAATATTTCAAGTCTAAAGAAACATATTTCGAGTTCAGACTATAATGTTATCTCAGACCTTATAAAAAACAGAGATATCAAAAAGAAAATAATAGCCTTCGATGTAAGTTCGAAAAAGAAAATTATATTAGTTTCATTTAAAAATAAGGTCACTAGTTCTGAAGTCGAAAATTTAGGTGCGACTTTTTATGATCAATTTAAAGAAAATAAAATAAATAACTTCATATTAAATTCAGAAACTTTATCAAAACAACAAAAAAAACTTACTGGCAATTTTGTACATGGTTTAAAATTAAAGTCTTATATATTCGATAAATATAAAACAAAAAAAAGTAAAAATAATATTTCAGTAATCATAACTGGTAAAAATCAAATACCAGTTAAGGACCAACTTAAATTTAGAGCTATTGAGGAGGGTACTTTTTATACAAGAGATTTAGTTTCTGAGCCTGGAAATGTTCTACACCCTGATGAATACGCTAGAAGATTAAATTCTTTAAAAAAATATGGTTTAAAGGTTACTGCCTATGATGATAAAAAATTAAAAAAACTTGGTATGAATACTTTATTGGGAGTTGGCCAAGGTAGTATTAGAGGTTCGTATCTTGTTACGATGGAATGGAATGGTTTAAATGATAAATCCAAACCTTTGGCTTTTGTAGGGAAGGGAGTATGTTTTGATACAGGAGGTATATCTTTAAAACCTGCAAAATTTATGGAAGATATGACATACGACATGGCTGGATCCGCTGTGGTAGTTGGATTAATGAAGAGTCTTGCTCTTAGAAAAGCAAAAATTAATGCCGTTGGAGTGTTGGGACTTGTTGAAAATATGCCAGGAGGGAATGCTCAAAGACCAGGAGATATAGTTAAGTCTTATAGTGGTAAGACTGTTGAAATTTTAAATACAGATGCAGAGGGAAGATTAGTTTTAGCAGATGCATTAACATATACTGAAGAAAAATTTAAACCTAAATTTATAGTAGATTTAGCAACTCTAACAGGAGCAATTATTGTCTCTCTTGGATCAGAGTATGCTGGTCTATTTTCAAATAACGATAAGTTATCAAATCAATTGATTAAAGCAGGTGAAAATGTTGAAGAAAAAGTTTGGAGAATTCCATTAAATAAAAATTTTGACAAGTTAATTGATTCAAAAAATGCAGATATGCAAAATATTAATTATATTGGGGGA
>MDTA01108145.1_pt1 | contig 10485 bp, 8 predicted proteins | sample 811151 | NCBI WGS metagenome assembly MDTA01 (sample SAMN05326648, study PRJNA326480) | marine metagenome | isolation source: seawater | place: Indian Ocean: South | collected 2010 | reverse complement strand
TTTCTTTTATCTTCGTGTCTAATTATCTTAAATTTTATACCTTTTTGTTTAAGCTCTGCAATAAAATTAGTGAAATTTTTTAGATCTTTTATTATTAGTTGAAATTTAAAATTAATATAATTAGGGTTTTTACCTGCCATTTCAAGATTAGAGATATTCAATTTATGTTGACCAATTAAAGAACTCACATTTCCTAGTTGACCTGGCTTATCAGGTAAAGAAATCCATAGTGTGGTATTATATTTTTTAATTCTCTCTTGTTTTTTTTCTTCTTTATTATGCCAGTACTTTCTAATTGCTGATCTAGCTTTACCTGTTTTTGTGATAGGTATCCAGTGTAAAGACGGTGAATTGTTTTTAGAAGTTATAATCTTAACAGTATCACCGTTTCTTAAGATATTTTGAAGTTCACTTTTATTTCCATTAATCTCACAACCTATAGCAGTATCTCCAATTTTGGTATGGACAGCATAAGCAAAATCAATTGGAGTTGCATCTTTAGGTAATTTGATGACTGAACCTTTTGGAGTGAAACAAAAAACATTTTCCTGAAACATCTGAAGCTTAGTATATTCATAAGAATGTTCTGGATTTTCATTTTTTTCAATAATTTCTACTAAATCCTTCAGCCAGTCATATTCTTTCCATGAAAGAGAATTAAATTTTTCAGATGATTTATATTGCCAATGTGATGCAATACCCCTTTCCGCAAAGTCATGCATCTTTTTGGTTCTAATTTGAATTTCTATTGGTTTTTTATATGAACCTATCACTGCAGTATGTATTGATTTATAACCATTTATTTTGGGTGACGATATGTAGTCTTTAAATTTTCCTGGTATACAATTCCATTGTTTGTGTAAATATCCTAAAGTTTTATAACAATCGTCGATATTTTCTAAAATTATTCGAAAACCAATGATATCTGTAATTTGTTCCAGGGAAACCCTTTTTTTTTGAACTTTTCGCCAAATTGAGAAAGGCGTTTTTTCTCTTCCATAAATAATAGAAACAATATTATTCTGACTTAATAGTAAATTCATTTCGCTGGATAAAGTTTTAAAGATATCTTTTTTATCAAATTTTATTTCATCTAATCTTTTTTGGATTAATGATCTTGCATCATTATTTAAAATTTCGAATGATAAATCTTCAAGCTCATCACGAATTCTGTGCATTCCCATTCTATCTGCTAAAGGAGCATAAATTTCCATAGTCTCTTGTGCTATTCGTTTTCGTTTATCTTCTTTTTTTATGGCTTTAATTGTTCTCATATTGTGTAGTCTGTCAGCAATTTTTACTAATAAAACTCTTATGTCTTTTGAAGTAGCTAAAATCAGTTTTCTAAAATTCTCAGCTTTTGAATTTGGTGACGCTGTATTTTCTAAAACAGAAATTTTTGTTACACCATCTACCAAATCAGCAACTTCTGAGCCAAATTCTCCTTTGATTGTTTCATATGTTGCAAAAGTGTCTTCAATAGTATCGTGTAATAGTCCTGTTGTGATTGTAGCACTATCTAATTTTAAATCTGTTAAAATATTTGCAACCTCTATTGGATGAACCGAGTAAGGATCTCCTGAAGCTCTTTTTTGATTACTATGTGCTTTAATTGCAAAATTATAAGCTTTGTTTAATTTTTCTGGATTTAAAAATTTATTATAAATTTTGACCTTATTTATTAAGTCTTCAGAATTTAGCATATTTAATTATACCATTAAATTATATTTGTTTAATAGAAGATATGTCTCTATTTGGTAATGAAAAAATAAGTGATTTTATGTGATCTTTTGATGTTGGGTGTTGCCAATTTTTATTTATTTCAAACAAAGGAAATAAAACAAAATTACGTTTATGCATTCTAGGATGAGGTAAATTTATACCTTTATGCATAATTTTTTGACAATAATCTAAGATATCGATGTCACATTCTCGAGGAGAATTTTTTGTATTTTTTCGCCGTCCTAGTGAAATTTCAATTTTTTTGCAAATATCTAGTAAATCTGATGGTTTAAAATATGTTTTAATTTTTATCACTACATTGATAAATTTTGGATCATTTGGATTTGGCCATGAAAGAGACTCGTAATAGCTTGAAGATTTCAATATAAAAATTCCATTTTGAGATAGCTTTGATTTGGCTAACTCTATATTTTTAAATCTATTACCTAAATTAGAGCCGATACCTAAATATACAAATTTAACTAGATTTTCTGATATATTTTGCTTTATCACGATTCCAATCCCTAGTTTTCTTTGCAAGTCTTTTGTCGTATTGTTTTTTTCCTTTGGCGACGGCAAGTTCAATTTTTGCCTTTCCTTTTTTAAAATACATTTTAGTTGGTATAATTGTAAAACCTTCTCTTTGTATTTTACCAATCAATCTATTAATTTCTTTTTTATTAAGTAATAATTTTCGTTCATCCATAGGTTTATGATTTGAATAACTTGCTTGTTTGTAGTGAGCAATATGAGAATTTATCAAAACTATTTCACCATTCTTTTCAACTGCATATGAATCAGCAATATTTACTTTACCACTTCTGACTGATTTTATTTCAGAACCTTTTAAAACTATTCCTGCTTCTAGTAAATCTTCAAAAAAATAATTAAAACTAGCTTTTCTATTTAAACAGATAATTTTTAAACCAGGATTGGTCTTTTTAATCATCAAATTAATTTTGCAGAATAAAGAGCTTTTTTTATTATTTCTTTAGTGGTATCTGTAACTTTTACTAAAGGCAATCTTACTTCATCATCACACAATTTTAAAAGTTTCGCAGCATATTTTACAGGACTCGGATTGCTTTCAATAAACATTGCATGATGAAGTGGTTTTAAAATCTCATTTAGTCTCTCGGCTTCATTTAATTCATCATTATTTTTTAATTTTGAAAATTTTTGAAAATCAGAGCAAAGTTTTGGTGCAATATTAGCTGTAACACTTATGGCACCTTGTCCTCCTCTTTTGTTAAACTCAAATGCATTATCATCATTTCCAGTTAACTGAAGAAAGTCAGCACCCATTTTTTCTAAGGTTTGATTCACTCTATTCAAATCTCCAGTTGCATCTTTTACCCCAATTATATTTTTTAATTCATATAATCTTGCCATAGTATCAACTGACATATCAATTACAGATCTTCCAGGTATATTATAAATTATTATTGGAATTCCACATTTATCGTTTATAGCTTTATAATGTTGATACAGACCTTCTTGAGTTGGTTTGTTATAATATGGAGTAACTATTAATGCTCCATTTGCTCCAATTTTCTCAGCATGCTTTGTCAGAGATATGGCTTCTTCAGTTGAATTAGATCCTGTTCCCGCAAAAACTGGTAATTTTCCAGAGCTTTCACTTACACATAATTCAATTACTTTTTCATGTTCATCATGGCTCAAAGTAGGTGATTCTCCAGTTGTACCAGCAGGAACTAGACCGTTAGTGCCATTTTCGATATGAAAATGAATTAACTTGATATAAGTTTCTTGATCAAGCTTATTATTTTTGAATGGGGTGACTAAAGCTACATTTGAACCTTTAAACATAAATACTTATAACATAGTTTATTGATTCATGTAGCAAAGATTATGTTAAAAAAAATCATATTTTTAATTACTTTTGTTTGCCTTATAACTATAGCAAAAATTGTTTCATCAGAGATAATCCATCTAAAAAAACCAATTCTATCAAAAGAAGAAACTGAAAAAAAACTATCAATAGATATTTTAAAACCATTACCAAAACCAATTAAAAAAACTGAAAATAAAATAGTTGAAGAAAAAGTTCTTGTAAAAAAAGAGAAAATAAATGGCCTTATATTACCAAAAAAGAAACCTCTAATAGCAGGGTCAAAAAAGAAAACGGATGTTAAAATATCAAAATACTATAGTAAAAAGGACTTTAGTTTAGCCAAAAAAGCTATTTCTGAAATGAAAAAAGCTAATTGGCCTGTTGCGCTAAATACAGCCAAAAAAGCAAGAGATAAATCAATATATAATTTTATCCAATGGAGACATCTAATTACAAAAGGTAATCAAGCGTCTTATTATGAATATAAGACTTTCATAGATAAAAATGAAAATTATCCAAGAATTGGTAGAATTAAATATCTAGCCGAACATAAATTATCAACTGATAAAGTTTCACCAAAAAAAATTATCGATCTTTTTGCATCATCAGAACCATTAAGTGGTTATGGCAAAATGATACTTGGTGAAAGTTTTATATTGACTGGAAATACAAAAAAAGGAATTGATTTAATCAAAAATGGATGGATTAATGCAGAATTATCTAAATCCGAGTTAAGATTTTATAGAAAAAAATTTAGAAAGTATTTGAATTCTGAAGATTATATAAAACGAGCCGACTATCTTGCATGGAATAATAAATATTGGGATCTTAAAAGACTATTAAGATACTTACCTAAAGATTATGAACTTTTATATAATGCCAGACAATTATTAATGAGTAGATCATATGGCGTTGATAATGCAATCTCAAAAGTTCCTTCAAAATTTAAAAATGATGCTGGTTTAAATTATGATAGATTAAAGTGGAGAAGAAAAAGAGGTAGAGTCGATAGCTCAGTTGAAATTCTATTAAAAATAAAAAACACAAAAGATTATCTAGTAAGACCAGATAAATGGTGGATAGAGAGAGAAATTATTTCTAGATCTTTAATATACAAAAAAAAATATGAATTAGCTTATAAAATATCAAGCAACCACGCAATGACTGAAGGACCTGAGTTTGCAGCAGCTGAATGGATGAGTGGATGGATTGCTTTAAGTTTTTTAAATGATCCTTTGTTAGCAAAAGATCACTTTGAAAATTTTTATAAAAATGTTGGATATCCAATTAGTGTAGCAAGAGGCGCTTATTGGTTAGGAAGAACTTATAAAAAATTAGGTTATAAAGAATTGTCACAAAAATGGTTTGGTGAGGCTTCAAATTATCTTACTACTTATTATGGTCAACTTGCATTTATGGAATTAGATCCTAATAACACCTTTGAACTTTCAAAAGATATGGAGGTAGAAAAGGAATATCGTAATTATTTTTTTAAAAAAGAAATTGTCAAAATGATATATCTCTTAGATGAACTTAATGAAGATAAATACGCAAAACATATGTTAAGACATCTTGCTAACGACAAAATTGACAGCGGTAGCGAAATTTTAGCTGCCGAACTTGCAACTAATATTGAACGTTTTGATTTTGCAATTCAAATTTCAAAAATTGCCTCATATGATAAAAGATTTCATAATAAATTTAATTATCCAATTATTAGTACACCAAAATTCATTAATGGGAGAAAAATTCCTGAAAGTGCATTTATCTTATCTCTGATAAGACAAGAGAGTGAGTTTGATATAAGTGCAAATAGTCATGCAGGTGCAAAAGGTTTGATGCAATTAATGCCCTACACTGCAAAGTTAGTAGCAAAACAAGCTAAACTCCCTTATTCAAGATCAAAATTAACAACTGATCCTGAATATAATATAAATTTAGGTTCTCATTACATTGCTGGATTAATTTTAGAATATGATGGCGCTTATCCTTTTGCTATAGCCGCCTATAATGCAGGTCCAAAAAGAGTTAGATATTGGAAAAAACTAAATAAAAACCCCCAAAAAAATCAAATTAATTATGTTGATTGGATAGAGCTAATTAAGTTCAAAGAAACAAGAAACTATGTACAAAGAGTTTTGGAAAATTATAATGTTTATAGATACATATTGGAACAAAAACCAATAAAAATGAAAAATTTTTTTAAAGACCAACCTTTATTTTAATTTTGGTTTTTTAATTAAAAAATAAAAAAATTTTAAAATACCAATGGTATAGAATAACTTTTTAAATGATTGATTAAATTGAAATGTAAGTAGATTTAACATAGCTAAAAAAAGATTGTTAATAGGTTCTCGAAAAACTTTAATAATTCTTAATTCATTGTATTTAAATTGGTAAAGGTATTCACCAAATTTAAAATTAACATCTTTAATAAATTTACTTTTGATATCATCTTTAGTGGATTTTCCACCTAGATGACTAGCCATAGATTTTCTATCTAAATATATGTCATATTTTGATCTTTGAATTCTCTTTGAAATATCCACATCCTCCCAATAAAAAAAGAAATTTTCATCAAATTTTTTAAATTTTTTAAACAAATCTTTTTTAACTAAAAATATAGCTCCGATCATATTTTTTACTTTTATAATTTCGTCATTTTGAATTTTTAAATTATAATTCTCATATGATTTAATTTTTGGTACTGATATAATACAATTTTTCTTCTTTTTAAAAACTCTTCTTAATCTTAAAATTGACTCAAGATTTATTTTAACATCCGGTTGTGTACACAAGAAAAATTTGGTTTTTACTTTAGTTGAAAGATAATTTATACTTTTTGCAAAACCATTATTTTTTTTAGTTATTTTATAATAAATTATTTTAGGTAATATCTTAATAACTTTATCTTTAATTAATTTATCATTGCTTTGATCTAGAATAATTACTTTAAACTTTTTATAACTATTAAGATTTTTTAAAATTTTTGATGGTGTTTTATATAACAATATAACAACGGTAATATCATTATATAACATTAGGTAAATTCCAGAATTATTTAATCTTTAATTTTTTTAAATAATTATTTTTATTATTATAAATTAGTTTATCTTTCAAAACATAAATATTTTTTCTTTTATTCAGATCAAGTTTTTTGATATTTGTGTAAAAAATATCGCCTGGAACTATCTTATTCATTATATCCTTATTTTTGTACATAACATTACCTACATATAAAGAACCACCTTTTACTGAAATTACAATTTTATTTAAAAAATTTCTTAAAACCATTCCATTTTCAAATGAATGTTTGGATGAGTCCATACATGACATCTGTACATTTCGTAAAACCACCTCTTTTCCATGTAGCATTGTTTTTGCACCAGGATAAGGTTTTTCAAAAGCACCTATAAATCTATCCAACTCATAAACGTCTAACGACCAGTCAATCCAACCATTAATTTTGGATTTTAATCTTGGCAAATATGATCCAAAAAATTCATTTTGTTTATTATATTTAATTGTCTTTTTTTTAATGAAGTATGAAATTAAAAAATCTTTAAGTAATACTCTGTTATTTCTTTGTAAGCATTCGTTAATTTTAATTGGTGTGTCATTTTCCTTGCTAATGAAAACATCTTTTGTAAAAATTATATCCCCTTTATCAATTTTATCTGTAACCACATGTAAACAAGTTTGCAAAGCCCTAATTTCAAACAATCTTATATAGCTTACTACAGCACCTCTTAAACTCGGAAGAGCAGATTGATGAAGGTTTAGAATATTTTTTTTAAAAACTTTGATAACATCAGGTTTGATAATCCATGATGAACCAGCAGATATTAATAATGAATTTTTTATATCAAATTTTTTTTTAAACCATTTGCCAGTGATATTTTTTACCACATGTACATTACAATCGATTTTAGATTCTTTAATTAATTTATTTAGATTAAAATTTTTTTTGTTTGTTACTATATCTAAGTTTCTAATTTTAGATGGAATAACAGAGTCTTTAAAGTATGATTCAACAAACAGATTATGGCTTAAAATTATTAGTTTTTTTTTATTCATTTATATTAATCTCTTTTTCAACCTCTTTTAAAAATAGTGCTCTTGATTGAGGTGTCCCTAATCCAGGAAAGATGATCTTATTAGAAAAATTATTTTTTGTATATGTTTTTAAATCTTTTAAAACTTTATTAAAACTTACTAATTGTAACGCTGTAGTTTTTTTTATTGGAAATATATCGTAATTGATAAATTTTTGATTTTTTGAGGCCAATCCCATTAGTTGAATTTCTTTCCATACTTGATCTAGATATTTTTCTGGATTGCTCCATAAATCTTGATTTTGGTTATCACAAACTTCGGCTGAAATTACACATTCATTATTTGAAGTTTTTTCTCCATATAATGACATATTGTTAGCTCTATTGATTAATCCCTCATTATTTCCATGTATATATTGAAATTCAGAATTTAATTTATCAATAGTAAAATAATAAAAAATTTGAGGCAAATAATATATGCTTGGTTTATCTGAAATTTTTTTTTCAAAAAAATTTAATGCATCGTCTAATTCTGTAACAATGAATATTTTTTTTGAATAGAAAGAACTTCCTTGAGTTGATATTTTAATCATTTCTTTATTTTGATTTGTAATTTTTAAATCATCTGAACAGATTATGTTTGCGCCTTTATCAATAATTTTTTGTTGCATTATTTCTGCAGCAACTCCCATATTTTTACCCTTAGGGTAAAGAGAAATACAATCAAGTCCCAAACTCTTTCTTGTAGAAGCTAAAGTGCTATTTAAATATTCTGATTTTTTTTTTAAAAAAGTACCAATAAAATCAGGTAATAAAGTTTGCCTGAAGCAAAAACGTGGAGACCTTTGAGCACTATGCGATAATTCTTCTGGTTTTAAACCAGTATGTCTTAAACATTCATTAGAAAGTATTTCTTTAATCTCTTTAGGAAGAAGTTTTAATAAATCATCATAACTATCAGCATTATCTATATGATAGTTTATATTTTTTTTATAATTCAATAAGTGTCTTATGAAAACCTTTAGACAAAAAAAGGTTCCTTTATAAGGCCAATATGGAAGAGCGTGATAAGGAAAAATCCTATTATTAGTGAGTGAAGCAGCGCCGAAGCCAAAATCATGTAAAATATTTTTCCCAACAAATTCTAATAAAAAATCTTTTTGATAGGGATCTATACCATCAAAAAATTGATAACCTTTATCAAACCTACCACCTTGCCAAGGAAGTGAGCTCATTATTCCTTGTAAATTTTTTGTTTTAGAAATAATTAAAACTTTTTTATTTTTCTTTAAAGCTAAATAAGCAGTAGATAAAGCTCTAAATCCGCTTCCAATAATTATAACGTCAAAGTTATTTTTCATCATTTTAAAAAAATCAAAAGATTAATGTATTAATTTGGATTTTCTTAATTCATAATAAATCTTTTTAACTACATTAAAATTCATTTTAATTTTTTTTGATATTTGTTCTAAACTATTTCTTCCATCAGAATATTGTAAAAAATTCATATAAATTCTAGAAACTTTAGAATGAGCAGATTTCCCTTTAACTGGTGAAGTGTTATATAAGTTTCTTTTACTCATTAAAGGTTCACATAATATTTTATTTTTTGGATAAATCTTTTTTAATAATATTTTAATAGCTGATTTTGCTACGTTAAAACCTCCATTTATTCCTTTTAAAGTGACTAAATTAAAATCATCTAAAGAAGTATGATATTCAGGAAAAGATCCAAACTTAGTTCTACATATTACTGAAATAGGTAAATCAACACCAGGAGAGTTATATTGTCGTTCATCAGAACCTCTATCTAAAAAAGAATACTTTTTAAATTTTTTAATTTTTAATTTTTTATAGGCATCTATTAATGCATAATCAGATGGAGAATTTTCATATTTAGAAAATATACATGAATGATTTCTTTCATCACCAATACATGTAAGTGTATAACCTGCTATTAAATTTTTTTTAAGTTTTATTAAATTTTGATTTAAAAAAACTATTGAGCCAATAGTTTCTGGAATAAATATAAATCTTAAAGTTTTTTCCAATTTTTTTTCTTTTCTAAAATAATTTATTAAAGCCATTGCAACTAAAGGGCCACTTAATTCGTTATTGGCCATTGAGGGATGACATATATTTGTTGAAATTAAAATTTCTTGTTTACTTTTGCCCTTGAGGACTAATTCACCATATCTTAAATATCCTTTTTTTTTTAAAGATGATTTAATTACTACTTTAAATTTGTCATTTTTATTATATAACTTATCGAATCTTTTTTTGTCATTATAAGTTATACAAAATCCCCATCTTTTTTTATAATATGAGGTAGCATAAGGTATGGCGTTTGGAAGTTTTTTTAAAAAATAAATATGATTAAATAATTCTTTTTTATTATACATTTTATTTACTGGCTTGGAATAACTCATTAAATGTAAATTATTATTTTTAAAATCAATTATTTTTTTTCCAAATTTATCGATAATATAAGCTTCAGAAATATTCCATTCATGAGGAACTTTCCAATCAAATACTTTACTTTGAGAGGGAATAGACTTTATCTTTAAATTTGGAAATTCTTTTTTAATGATTTTGAGTGTTTTATAAGTTCCTTTACCAGTAATACTTCTACATAATGGATATAATTTATATTTCCCTATATCATAATATTTTTTGATTAAGCTCATTCTTAGATTAATTGATATTATAATTATTAGATTTTACCATTGTATTTTTAACCTTTTAAATACTCGTTTATAATGGCGGAAGAGGAGGGATTCGAACCCTCGGTACAAGTTTCCTCGCACGGTCATTTAGCAAACGACTGGTTTAAGCCTCTCACCCACTCTTCCA
>MDTA01029917.1_pt1 | contig 10486 bp, 10 predicted proteins | sample 811151 | NCBI WGS metagenome assembly MDTA01 (sample SAMN05326648, study PRJNA326480) | marine metagenome | isolation source: seawater | place: Indian Ocean: South | collected 2010 | reverse complement strand
TTGATTTAATTATTAAATTTTTAATTTCAATAATTTTATTTCTTCAATAAATTTAACTATTAAGAATGTTTTAAAAATATTTCTAAATATTCCAAATGTTTTATTAGAGTTTAAATAGCTAATTTCAGATTACTTTTTAAAATTTTAATAAAAGATTATTATTTATAAAGATTTACTGAATTTAATCTTTATTAATAATTATTATTAGATTATATTTGTTTATAATATCTTTTTAAAATTATTTTTAATTAAAAAATTTATGAAAAATGAAAAAAATATTTATGAGATTTATACAAAAATTTTATTTTCTTTAATGTATACTAAAAATATAGATATAATTATAGAGCGGTCTACAGAAGAAATTAAATTATTAGAAAATCAAGCTAATAGTAATAAAATAAATTACTTTTTTGAAAATCAAAAGATCAATTCTTTTTCTAAGTTTTTCAAACCTTTAAATATGATATTAGTAAAAAATAATCAATCTTCTACTTATTTTAATATTTATATTTGCAAATCTAATGATAATATTTTTTTAAATATATTGAAAAGGTTATTGCTATATTTTTATTTAATAATAAAGCAAATCTTTTCTTCTTATAAATTTCCTATAATGATTGGTTTATTTAATAAAAAATTATTTTTGAGAACAAATTTAATAGACAAAAGTCAGATTGAAATAAGAATTTTAAAATTACATTTGTTGAAAAATCTTTGTAAGCAAATAATAAGATATTTATTTTCATTAATGAATTATGATTTATTGGTTATTAAAAGAAATAAATAATTCCTATAATTGTTTTAACGTTAAATGACTTAATTTAGATCTAATGAGCGAACTTATAAAGAATTCTAGTCATGGTAATAATATTTATATTTTGAGGTTAGCTGATCAGGCTTTAATAAGAAAAATCACATATGATAATAATAGTTATACTTATTTATATTCAGATTATCATGGTTGTTCTTGGTATCAAAATGCTCAAAATATAAATTTATTTTCACCAAATTTAGTGAAATTTAAATCCTCTTTACAACTAGATTTAAAACTGTTAAGAGGAAAGAGCGTTTATCATTTATCACCAATTAATAAAACATGTATGTATGTTGAAAAAATTATTGACCATTATTTATCAATATGGAAATCATCTACTAAAGTGCCTTGCCATGGAGATTTAACTTTAGCAAATATTTTATTTGATAAAAATAATCCTACAGTTATTGATTGGGAACACTTTGATCTAGAAGGGGAGTGTTGGGGATTTGATATTTCATATCTAGTATTATCTGCACTAATACTTCCTTACTTAAATAATAAGAAAATTTCTCATAAAGAATTCTTTATTTTTAGAAATTTATGGATATGTTTGAAAGAACTTGGAGTTAATAAAGATCTAATAAATAGACCTTTTACCTTTTTTAATCATATTTTTAATACAACTAAGAAATGGGAAAAAGTTATTTCTGAAAGTCCATCAAAACTATTTACAAATTTAGTGAATAATGACTTTGTAGATTATTTTGAATCAAATTTATTGAAAAATATATAATCTTTTATCTAAAAATATATCTTGTATCTAAATTTTTTCCTTAATAAAATATTTAAATTAAAATTCTAATAATAAGAAATTTAGATTAGCTTAATAGAAGTAATTTCTTAATAAAATTAATTATTCTTATTGAGATTATGAATTAATTCATAAATTATTTGTAATAATGTAGGATATTATTTAAAGTTAGTTAGATGTAGTGGATTAATAAAGTTCGAGAAATTCACTAGATTTAATTTATTTAAATAAATTTTATTTTATTTATGTAACCTATATTTGATTCTGGTATGGAACATTTTGTAAATAAAGATATTTCTCTATTTATTATTTCTTTAATTTCTTCATACGTTTTATACAAGATATTTATACCGATTTTTAGTAGATATCTAATTGACCAACCAAATTTTAGGAGTCTGCATAAATTAAAATCTCCAACAGGGGGAGGAATTATTTTTGCTATCTTAATTTCAATATTTTCTTTAATAAAGGGTACTTATATTCCACTTTTTTGCTTACCACTATCATTTATCGGTTTGCTTGATGATAAAAAGAATCTAAGTCAAATAATTAGGATTATTAGTCAATTAATAACAATCTTAATTCTCTTCATAGCAGGTTTTTATTTTGATGATATTTTGCCATGGATAGATACTAAATTATTTTATTTGTTGATTATTCCAATAATATTTTCATGCGTTGGAATAATTAATTTCTTAAATTTTTCAGATGGTATAAATGGCCTTTTAGCTGGGACTATGTTAGTTTTCTTTTGTTATTATCTATTTAATATAAATGATCAATTTATATTTGTGATACCTTGTTTATTTATTTTTTTAATTTTTAATTGGAGTCCATCGAAGATTTTTATGGGTGATTCTGGGAGTCTTTTTTTAGGATCTTTATATGTTTATGTAATATTAATTTCAAAAAATTTAAATGAATTTATTTCTCTAATTTTTATTTTAATCCCTATCTTAATTGATGTTTTATCAGCTTTATTAAGGAGATTTTATTATGGACATAATATCTTTAAGCCCCATCGCCTACACCTATATCAAAGACTTGTTTCTGCTGGTTTTACTCATTCACAAGTATCTCTTTTATATATATCTTTTTCCCTACTATTTTGTTTATTGAATATTTATGGTGATTTTAAATTAATAATTATCTTTAGTTTAATAATGTTTTTTATTGGCTTCTATTTGGATCAAAATATAGCAGTTCCTTTTTATATAAAGGAATATAATCAGAAACTTAAAGATAAATCTAATTATTAATAAGATTTATTTTTAGATCTTAGATATTTGAAAAAATATATTTCCCAATAAGTTAATAGTAAGTAAAATTTTTATTGTGTTTAAATATATTGCATTCCTAGTGCGAGATTATTTCATGAATTTATTTCAGATTAAAAAATCTATTCTTTTATTAGTCTCTTGGAGTTTATATAGTCGAATATTTTATAGTTTATTAAAAATGACAATAAATATAAAATCAATGCCTTATTAGATTTAAAGATTATTTTTTTTAAATCATTTCTTTTATCATAAAAATTATTAGTTTCCCAAGCAATAAGAAACTCTTGACAGATTATATTGTGTTTTAATTTTTCAATATTATATTTATAAATTGTTTTTGTCTCTGGAATTATTTTAGTAATTTTTTCTACAAATAATCTTGTTTCTTTTGGAAATAAATCTTTTCTTTGCCATGTCCAACTTGATTGATGTACTCTCCATTTTCCTAATATTTGATCTACATAAACTAATTTGCAATATTTAGATAGTCTTATAAATAAGTCAAATTCCTCAATAACTTCAAATCTTTCATCGAAGTATTCATCTAGCAACTCTAATGAGGATTTTCTAATAACAACTGTTTCCATAGAAATATAATAGCCCTCTAAAAGTTCTTTAAAAACAAATCCTTCTTTTGGCCTTGCCTTATAAAGTAATTTCTTTTTACCTTTATTATTAAAAAAAATACTATTACTTATTGAAATGCCAACTTCTAGATCATCAAAAACAGGCACCTGCATTTCTAATTTATTCGGCAACCATAAATCATCACAATCTAAAAAAGCAATTAATTCTCCATTAGTTTTTTCTAGTGCTAAATTTCTTGCATGACCAAGTTTTGTATATTCTTCTGAAAAATAATATTTAATTCTCGGGTCATTATTATTTCTAATTATGTCGCTGCTATTATCTGATGAATTATTATCCCAAAAAATTATTTCCCATTTCTTATAGGTTTGATTTAAGACACTTTGCAATGCTTCTAATAAATATTTTTCTCCGTTATGGCAATTCATAATTATACTTACTAATGGATTTTTTATTTTTTGCATTTAGATATTTCAGAAATTGTATGTTTTAATAGTTTCAATAATATAATCTAAATCTTCAAAATTTAAATCAGGGTGTAGAGGAAGTGTGATTAAATTTTTGTAAATCTTTTCTGTATTTAATAATGGTTCACTATCAATTTCTCTGAAATATTCAAGTAAGTGATTAGGTTTATAGTGGATTCCTGTTTGGATATTTTTATTTTCCATATACTCTATAAAATATTTCCTATTAGTGTATGTTGGTATTTTTATAGGATATATATGAGGAATTATAGAATCATAATCTCTATTAAAGAAAGTTATCTCTTTGATTTTTTTTAATTTAGAATCATACCTTTTAGCTAAGCTTTGTCTCTTCCCCCCGAATAATTCTATTTTTTTTAATTGTGCTAAACCAATAGCAGCCATAATATCGCTCATATGATATCTCCATCCTTGTTCAGAAACTTCAAATTCCCATTTTCTTTGTCCTCTAAATCTTGCCTCAGAATCTTCTTTGACACCAAGAATTCTTGCATCTTTTATTTTGTTTAATACTGATATATCATCTGTAATAACACAACCACCTTCTCCTGATGTAATATTTTTTATACCGTCAAAACTAAAACAAACAATATCTCCAAAACTACCTATGTACTCTCCATTTACTTTACTCCCAAAGGCATGAGCAGCATCTTCTATTACTCTTAAATTATAATTTTCTGCAAATTTGTATACTTTTTTAATCTCCCCTGGATCTCCTGCATAATGGACAGGCATTATTGCTTTAGTCTTTTTAGTAATTCTTTTTTTTGCATCATTTAAGTCAATATTAAGAGAGTTTAAATTTATATCGCAAGCCTTTGGAGTTGCTCCACAAGATGATATTGCTTGAAATGAAGCCAAATAAGTAATTGATTGCACTAATACTTCATCGCCTTTACCTATTCCACAAGCTTGTAATGCTAAATGAAGAGCTGAAGTACCACTTGATACACAAGCAACATCTCTTTTCATCATTAAGGATAAATTTTTTTCAAATTCTTTTACCTTTTTACCCATCCCTAAATAACCATCATTTAATACCTCAAGCACGGCCGCCTCTTCTTCTTTATTAATAACAGATTTTGAAAGTCTAATAAAATTTGATTTCTTATTATTTTTTAAATTCATAAATTTTCAAAGATAGCTTTTTATATTTTTTATTATTTACTTATGATACTGTAATCTTAAAATTTATAAAAGTTTTAATTAATCAAAAAAAAATATAATTAAAATTTTTAAAAATACCTAATTAATATTTTTCATTAATAAGTTTAATTTATTATTCAAATTTAAAATAATTTAATTCTTTATGATCTACTTCAGTTGGATCATGTTTATTATCGATAACACTTGCTATAAGGCTAAAAGGATTATATTTACCTATAAAACAAAACCATATTCCAGGTGGAATTGTAAGTCGTTTATAATTATTTATTCCAATTATATGTTTAGTATATGTGTTATCTTCATTCGCAAAAATAAATTCAACTTCTCCATATGGTACTACTAGATTCAGTGTCATTTTACGATGTCTTTTCCAACCTTTAATTTTATTAAAATTAACCTTTGAGAAATATAATTCTCCAAAGTCAACATATCCATAATCTCCTTTTTTTAAACAATGTAATACATCACCTTCTTTTAAATGTATTTGTTTTAGATCAGTCAAGATTATTTGTTTATTCATTTTGCCCAGAATAATTCATGATTTTTTGCATCTTCGCAATATTGTTCTATTTGTAGTTTAGTTATATTGGATTTTTTAAAATCATAACTTTTTTCATAAAAATTTTTATACCAAATTGTGGTCATTTTAATTGTAGTTTTAAAATCCCATGTTGCATGCCATTGTAGATATTTAATAGCTTTATCTATATTTAATTTTAATAGACCTGCCTCATGAAAATTATTTATAGTATCGCTTTTTATTTTCCAGTTTACTTTTTCCCAATATTTAGACATCTCTTCTACAAGATCATTAACGCTAAATATTTGATTTGCTGGTGGGCCAAAATTGAAAGCTTCTCCATTAAGGCTACTTGATTCATTCAATTTGATAGCCATGCTTAAATACCCACTTATTGGCTCTAATACATGTTGCCAAGGTCTTGTAGAATTTGGATTTCTAAGATAAACCACTTCATTATTGGCACTTGAACGAATACAGTCTGGTACGATCCTGTCTTTTGCCCAATCTCCTCCTCCTATAACGTTTCCAGCTCTTGCTATCCCAATCTTTATTATTTTTTGGTTTACAAAATATGATCTAAAATATGAACTAATTCCAATTTCTGCTGCAGCTTTAGAAGAACTATATGGATCAATTCCTCCTAGTTTGTCATTTTCTCTGTATCCGAATTCCCATTCAAAATTCTCATAACATTTATCACTTGTAATAAAAATTGCAATGCATTTATGCTTAATAGATCTTAAGCTTTCTAAAATATTTAAAGTTCCTATTGTATTGGTATGCCAAGTATCTAATGGAATGTTGTATGAATCTTTTACTAAAGGTTGGGCTGCTAAGTGAAAAATGAAATCTGGCTTAATTTCTTTTACTATTTTATTAATGCCTTCAAAATCTCTTATATCTCTATTGAAATTTTTTATTTTATCTTTAATTCCAGAAATTATAAAATGAGAGGGATTAGTAATAGAATAATTATCTGAAATACCAAAAACCTCTGCTCCAAGACTTTCTAACCATATTGATAGCCAACTTCCTTTAAAACCTGAATGACCAGTTACAATAACTTTTGATCCATTAAATGTATTAAAAAGCTTACTCATTAAAACTTTACTTTAAATAAAATATTAGAAAAATTTTTATACCTATATAGTTTTTCATTATCATTATATCCTATTCTGACCTTATGATAAGTTTGATAAATTACTTTAATTAAAAAATTAATTTTTAAAAGTTATGTATTTTATTTTGAAAAATTATTTCTAAACTATTAAGTAGTTTAGAGAAATCTTTCTCATTAAGATTGCAAGGTATATTAATGATTTTTTTACCTAATGATTCAGATAAAGGGCACATCCCTTTCTCATAATTTAAAAATTCTAAAGGTTCTGTACTACAAACTATAGGTACTTTAAACCAAAATCCACTTGAATCTAGTACCTTATCAATTACTTTAAAAGAAAAGTCTTTATTTTTATTCTCCCATACAAATCTTAAAGGTATAATTTCTAAATCTTTATTTTTATAGCTTTTAGGAATTTCAATTTTAAATTGTTCGAAGAGAGCTTTTAATTTATTTAAATTTTTCACTCGCTGATTTTTATTAATATTCCACCTTTTTAATTCTATAACTCCTATCGCAGCTATAAATGCAGGTATTTGAGCGGGGTAGGGATAGGAATTTTTTAAATTAGTTGTATAGTCCTCATTAAGAAATGGTTCTATTTTTCTAAAATGTTTTTTTAGGATATTATTAATTGAATTTAATAAAAAAATCTTACCCTCATTTCTTGGGTTTCTAATTTTTCTCTCATATAAAAATTCTTTCCATAGTGCTTTTTGTTTATCTTTACTTAAATTACTTAAATTATCATGATTGGCTCTTAAGGAATTAATAAGTAATTTATTTTTTGAATAAACTAAACCTCCAATTAAAGAATTGACTGGTTTTGTATGATCTGTTGAAAAAATTGCAGCGTTACCAAAATTGCCAACTTTTTGATTCTTATAACTTGAGCCTAAAGTTAATGCGCAATCTTCTAAAAGGAATATCTTTTTTTCTTTCGCAATATCAACGATTGGTTTGATATCGCATGGGATTCCAAAGGAATGTTGAGCAATTATAAGTTTTGTTTTTTTATTTATTAAATTCTTTATAGTTTTAATATCTGAACCTATTGTATTTATATCAATATCAGAATATCTAGGTAAAGCCCCTTTCCTTTTTATTGCGTTAATCATTACTGAACATGTTGCTCCTAAAATAATAATTTCATCTCCTTTTTTGATTTTTATAAATCCCATGACTTCATAAAAACCCATTCTTGCTGAAGCATATGATATACATTCACCTGAGCCAATGATTTCTGCAAATCTCTTTTCAAAATCAGTAACTATTTCTTGATTCTTATTGCCAACAATTTTTTCTAATTTTTTTATTTCATTTTTACTTATATATCGATGACCATGAACAAATCCAAAGTATTGTTTTGAAAAATACTTCTTTATTTTTTTTATTAATTTCAGAAACATAATCATATAATAAAAAATATTAATATTTAATAAATACCAAATTCATTAATGAAATTTTCAGTAATAATTTTCCTTGAATATTTCTCTAAAACTAAATTATATGCATTTTCTCCCATTTTATTTATTATTTCTTTATTTGAGGCAAAGAAATTAAGAGACTTTAATATAGAATTTATAGAGTTCTTTTTTATAAAATAGCCATTGTGCTTATGTTTAATGAAATCAATAGGGCCAGGAATTTTTGTGGAAATTGTTGGCACTTTGCATGCAGCAGCTTCTATGATAACAGAGCCAAAACCTTCTCTTAAACTTGGTAATATAAGAATATCAAATTCTGGATAAAAATTCTGAGGTTCATCTGTATTATTTAAATGTAAGATATTTTCATTATTATTAATAAGCCTCATGAAGTGAACTTTATTAATTTCAAGAGGTCCTAAAATAATCAACTTATTATTAATAAATTTCCTATTATGCTTTTGAAAAGCCTTAATTAATAAATCAATACCTTTATCTAAATTTATTCTTCCAACAAATCCAAATATTATTGCATCTTTGTTTGATTTCACTTCTAGAATCAATTTCTTAAATTTTATTGAGTTATTAAGATCATTTGAAATAGTTTTATTTGAGAGAAGAATTTTTTTAGGAATGTACTTGTTTAAGTCGACTCCTGATAAAGAACCGTAATGAATTACTTTTGGTTGAACTACATTCAATTCTTTAGAAATGAATTTTGACTGTGAGAAACTATCTGAATAAGTTTTATCTGATATTTTTATTATAAAAATATCTATCATTTTAAAAATAAAAAGTTTCAACCCCCTATAGTTTGTCCAACGTTGTCCAGTAAAGTAATGTATTGTTTTACCTGGTAAAAATGCAGTTAATGCATTTATGAGACTAGCTTTAGGCGTAAAGGATAATGATATATCTGGTCTTATTCTTAATCTAATAATAGAATAGGAAATTAATGTAAATAAATCGATTAAAGATGGATTCCTATTAATTAATATTGGAATATGCTTAAGGTTTTTGCCGTTTAAATTAAAAGAAAGATCCTTTTTTGTTACAAAATAAATCTCTGTATTATAATTAGATCCTTGGAATAAACCATATAAATGTTGCTTAAAAAATAAACTGCTATTAGCAATTATTAGAATTCTTTTAAATTTAGAGTTATTTTTCAATTAAATATACTCCAAAAAACCATATATATTTTACTAAAATCAAATAATAAATAAAGAGGAATTGCAATTAGTCCTTCAAATCTTAATAGATAAATAATTTTATTTTTTTTTATAAATTTCGATATAAGAAAAAAAAGAAGAAAATATATAGCCAATTTTTTATTTAAAAATAATCCAATTAAAATTATTGCCATATATGAAAATAAAAATACAATTGATTGCAAATATAAATTTCTTTTGTAAGACGATTTTTGATGCAATACCTCTTTTAATTGATCAATGTATTTTTTGTATGTATCAATAATTGAATTATTAAAGAACGAGTAAGTACATAAATTATTTGGTATTTTATTGTAATAGTCTCTATAGTGATTCATCCAAATAATATCTTCCCCCCATCTTTCTAAATATGGAAAATTAATACATTTGTCTTTTTTAATTATTGTTCCTGGAACACTATTTAAAGATATTCTTGTTCCATAACTTAATAAAGCAGAAATCAATTGAATACCTTTCTTAGAAACGTACTTGGTACATCCAATTCTAATAAATTTTAATTCTGATTCCTTATAAAAAGATGATATCCAGTTTTCAGAAACCTTCATGCCACTATCAATAAAACCAATAAATTCTGAAGAAGTATTAAAAGATTTACTTAAACCCGTATTTCTTGAAGTGCCAGCTGTAGTTTTTTTATTTATATCTTTAAGAACTTTTATATCTAAATTATATTTATTATTTTTTAGGTAATTATTAACGTCCTTATAAAGATTTATCTTATTTTCACCTGAAGCGATTATAAATACCTTATTGATAAAATAATTTTGTAAATCAAGTGAATTTATAGTAATTTCTAATTCATCAATAGTATCAGCAAAAGGCAAAATTATATCTATAAATTTTATACCCATATCCTTTTTTTCAATTCCTGAATATTGTCAAGTATACCTGTATAACTAATCAATATTAATAATAAAGGTGTTTTTTTAAGAATAACAAATCTATTGAAAGTAAGGTCCTTTTGTTCAACTCTATTAGAGGCTCTTTTGGAAGTAAATATATATTTGAAATTTAAATTTAAAGAAATTTTTAAAGCCCTCTTTGAATAATCTCCATTGGGAAAAGAAAGACAATTTATTTCTTTTTTGATAAT
>MDTA01093910.1_pt1 | contig 10487 bp, 10 predicted proteins | sample 811151 | NCBI WGS metagenome assembly MDTA01 (sample SAMN05326648, study PRJNA326480) | marine metagenome | isolation source: seawater | place: Indian Ocean: South | collected 2010 | reverse complement strand
TATTGCGCGCTGGCCAGGAAAGATTCCTGCCGGAACCGTTTCCGATCAACTCGTATCCAATATCGACTTGCTAGCCACGATGGCAGCTTTGACCGACCAGGAATTAAATGACGATGAAGGTCCCGATAGCTACGACATCATGCCGGCCTTGACCGGAGAGACCGATAAGCAAATTCGGGATCATCTCGTTTTGGCAGCCTTTCGGAAATCCCATCTATCGCTACGGGATGGCGATTGGATGTACATTCCCGCTCAATCAGGAGGCGGCTTCAGTAGTCCCAAAGTGGGTACCCATGGCTTCGGCGGCTACCCTGCCTTGCATTTCGCTGGGCAAGAAAACAGCGACATGGCCCATGGCCGAGTCAGGCCGGACGCCCCGCAGGCACAATTGTATAACCTGAAGAGCGATCCCTACCAGGCTGCCAACGTAATCGAACAGAATCCGGAAATCGCAAGTCGTCTGAAAAATCGGCTAGCTGCTATCCAAGCCGCCGAAAAAACTCGCCACTGAAACTCTTCAGCGAACTTATCCCCTCTCCGGCTTGAGCCCCTTTCGGCCAGTTAAATGTATAACCTTATACATTTAACTGGCTCGATTTTCCTGGAATGCATGGTGCTGTCTAATTCCTTCTGAGGGAGAGAAAGCGGACCGGTTTTTCAAGATACTGGCCACTCGTGTATTCGAGCTTATCTGGGTCCGGCGGAATGGTACTCATTCTTTGAATTTTTCGCACGATATCCATGCCCTCTATAACTCTTCCAAAAGCGGCGAAGCCTTGTCCATCATGATTGCGTTCTCCACCGAAGTCTAAACTGGGCTGATCGTTAATGCAGATAAAAAACTCTGAAGTGGCCGTATTCGGGCCTGCCCTGGCCATAGACAAGGTTCCATCAATGTGTCGAAACCTGAGCCCCTAATACGCTCCAGAGGTATCGGATCGTAGGATACCGCATCTGTCTTGCCACTCAGCCCTCCTTGAATCACTTCAATCTTCACCGTATTCTGCTCCTGGTTATCCATTCGAACGACTCGATAGAAGCTGCCCCCTTCAAAGTGTCCGCCATCGACGTACTTCAAGAAGTTCCTTACCGTAGCCGGGGCTTTGTCTGGATACAGCTCAAACCGAATTTCACCTACTGACGTCTTAAGCAACGCTTCAATAGGAGCAGCCTCCATCGCTCCGAAACCCAGAACCACTAAGGTAGCCACACCAAACCGGAGAACCATCCACTTGATCACTTTTCCGATTCGCGCCTTCACTACTCGACATTCACTATTCGCCATTCAACGGCATGCCGCCGCCTACTTCGTTCTGAAGCTCTCTGAATCGATCAAAGCTAACAGCAAATCTCGAAAACCGCCATCTTTCGCTTCGTTTTCCGCCACGATTTGGGCGATGAGTTTCCGATCGCTGTAGCCCATTGCCCGACCTGTGGCATAAGTAAGCAGCTTTTCGCTTAAGCACTCTGCAAAAGGACGAATATCGTCCACAAGGTAGGCCTTCAGATCGCGCACGTCCCGCAGTTCCGTTCCGTCTGGCAAAACGCCATCCGTCTCGACCGGTAATGGATCTCGCCCGCTATTCTTGTTCTTTCCTCCCGGAGCGGGATAGGTTTCCCTCCAACGGCCGATCGGATCGAAGGACTCCAATACAAATCCGACGGGATCGATTTTCTTGTGGCAAGCCGAGCAGCTTTCCTCGGCCATGTGGGCGGCCAGCATTTCACGTGGCGTCACCGCCTTGCTGGTATCGGGAGTCAAGGCGGGAACGGCATCCGGCGGTTCCGGCGGAGGACTGCCCAAAATGTTCTCCAAAGCCCAAACCCCTCGAACCACCGGCTGCGTATCCACTCCATTGGCAGTCGCGGTCATCACGCCCGCCATCCCTAGCACGCCGCCAAAGCGGCCTCCTCGATCGAATGTGACGCGACGCATCTTCCCCTTTTCGCCACCCATTTCGACCGGCAACTCATACACGTATTGGGACACCGAATCGATCGTGTAAGTAAAATCCGGATCTATAAAGTCCTCCAATGGGCGATTCGTATCCAGCATTTCCTTAAAGAAAAGCTTCGGCTCTTCGATGTAGGCCTTCCGCTCATCATCCCTGTAGTTGAATTGCCTCGGATTTTCAAATAAGGTTCTGTCCGGCACGAGATCTTCCAAAGCTGCCAAGTCCAGCCACTGATCCAAAAAGCTGCTTACGAAGTCCCGAGCGTTTCGCGAATCGATCAGGCGATTGGCCTGGCCCCGCAATACTTCAGGTGACAGAAGCGATCCATCTCGAGCCACTCGGATCAACTGGCTGTCCGGAGGACGATTAGCGAGAAAAAAAGATAAACGCGATGCCAGGTCGTATCCGTCCAATTCTCCGTCGCGAAACCCTCGATACAGAAAATGCGGCGATGTCAGTGCCGTTCGAAGCGCCAAATGCAATCCGTCATTCAAGCGGCCTGAACGTTCAATCTCCGCTTCGGCCAAGGCCCGATATTCCGCTTTCAGTCCTTCTGGAACGGAGCGGCGAAACGCTTTGGGCAGAAAGCGATCAACAAAGTCAGCGACAATCTCCGCTTCCGTTCGTCCCGCCCGTTCGCCGATCAAACGAGCCGAGCGCCCTTGCCAATAGCGATCCTGTTTGCTGTCTGCCAATTCAATTGGACCGTAAATCGAGGCGCCGTGCGTCTGTAATGCAGGTCCTTCCTCATAGTGCATGTACGCCAGCGTTTCTGTGGTCGACCTTAGATTCTTGGCGACTACCGGGATGAGCCGATCCAAGGCCTCACCCTGCGGGGCATCCGGCAGCCTATCGGACTCCATAAGGGCTTTCAAACGCTCCCAACCCAACCGTCCGCGCTCGACCGTCCCTCTTCGGTCCCCCACTTCCATATCGTCCGCCGCCTTAAACGCCGCCGCAAGCTTTGGTTCCTCCGAAAACACCTTCCGCAAATGCTCTGGTAGCTGATCTCGATCTTCTTTCAACGACGCGTTGGCGTAGCGCAAGGCAATGGTCTCACCCTTTTCGAGCAAGGCCTCGAATACGTAGCGCTCGGGCTGGTCGTGCCGGATGGCGAACTCGCCTAGTTGGCGTAGCTCTTTAGAATTCTGCGAAGGAGCTTGTATAGAATCGACCGCATAAACCCGGCACAGAACATCCTCTCCCTCTGGCGGATTAAAGGCCGACAGCCCAAGTTCGATCCGGTATCGTCCCGTTGACGGAGCTTCATGGCGACTGGGCCAAGTCGCGCTCATGGCAATCGAGTCGGTACTGGAAACCGAACGCATTGCCCCATCAACCAACGAGCCAGAAGAATAGGAATAGGTAAAGTCCTCGCCGGGGACTTCGAACGAGCTCGCTTCAACTGGCTCGCGATCGGGGGGAAAGAGCTTTTCCGCAAGATCGTTCGCCACGTTCCGATACGAGTCAAGCAGGGGACCCGACAGCGTCAAACCATCCCCCTGATTGTCGAAGCCGTGAGCGCGATTGTCCTCAGGGAAACTGTCCGGCAAAGTGTAGTCGATTTCGAACAGCTCGTTCAGACTGCTTCGATATTCCCGTTTGTTGAGCCGGCGTAGGGCCGTCCCCCCAATCGGCGAATGCTCGAGTAGACGATCATCGAGCCACTCCACCATCGCCGCTCGTTCGCTCGCCGACGGCTGTCGCTCTTTTTTTGGCGGCATTTCGCCCGTATTCAAAACCTTGATAACCCGTTCCCAGAGCTCCAGAGATTCATGATCGCTCCAATCGATCTGTGGCGCTTCTAAACTAATCTCGGCCTTGCGCTCGAAGTCGTCATGGCAATCGAGGCAGTAAGTTTCTAGAAATCCGTAAGTGGGTGCGGGAACGGGGTCTAAGTCGCTGCCAAGCACCACCTGTACCCAAAAGATACTCGAAAGGAACCCCAAAATCTTCAGGGCCTTCGCTGGCGAAGCGCCGCGTTTGAAGATCCTAATTTTCTTATACGGCGCTTCGCCAGCGAAGGCCCTACAATAAATAGACCAATGTCGTAACCTCCACCTCGGCTGCTCGCGGAAAAACAGCCCTGCCTTCGACTTCATATCGATTACGCCAGGTATTGATTCATATTGCGGGTCGCATTTGAGAAGCGATCCTGCTCTAATCCGAGCTGCTGCAACATGGTAACATACAGGTCTCCTAGCAATGGAGCGCCTGGCTCATTTCGATCGAATGCGTGATGCTTACCGTGCTGGAAACCGCCGCCCGCAAGAATGATCGGCAAATTCGTATTGGAATGGCGACTGGCATCGCCCATTCCTGCTCCCCACATTACGATCGTCGAGTCCAGCAAAGGCTGCCCCTCGATATCGCGCTTGCGCTTCAACTGATCCAGGAAACCAGACAATAGGAGCATATGCTGCGTCTCCACTTTTAGTAGGTCTTCGATCATTCCCTCATTGTTGCCGTGGTGCGACAGCGCGTGATAGCCCGCGGAGAGCGTCTCGCCATTGATTGTAAAAACCTCACCAAGCCCTGGCAGGAACATCGTGATGACACGGGTGGAATCAGTCTCCAAGGCTAAGGCCATCAAGTCGTACATCAAAGCCTGATTTTCCAGCATGAGGGTGGGAGCTATGGGGTCGAAAGCTGGCAACTTGTAGTCAACCTCAGGTCGGGGTTCGCGGAGTCCCTTCAATTGACGCTGCATGCGTTGTTCAAGATCGCGAACTGAACTAAAGTACTCGTCCAGCTTTTCCCGATCCGCTGCGCTAACCCAACCGCGCAGGCTTTTAGCCTCATCGGTCACCTTGTCCAAAGAGCTTCGACCGCTCTTTATCAAGTATTCGGTCCGCTCCAAGTTGTCCGGCATGCCAAAGAGCATTTGGTACACGACGCTCGGCCGCTCGATCATCGGCAGAGGCACGCCAGCTCGATTGTAGACCATCTTTTGACGGAAACTCCCCTTACCTGCGCTCAATTGAAGCGAACCATGTCGCGTATCCTTGCCAATCGCTTCAGCAGCTATCTGGTCCAAGCTAACATCGCCTACCTTCCGCCCGCAGAGGTAATTGTCCCACTCGTTGTGCCCGTTGTTGGCTCGGTGATCCAAACCGGAAAACAACGAGAATGACTCGCGGTGCTGAACCAAGGGGCGCGTAAGCGGAGTCAGACTCCAATTAGCCCCAGTCTCGCTAGGAAACAAGGACGGTCCATGTAACCCGAGGTTCGCTCCCACGCAAACCAGGCGCTTAGCTTTGGCTGGCGCCTTCACAAGTCGCGATGCGGATGCCGCCGGGAAAGACTCCAGGACCGGCAGGGCGAGCGACACGCCAATCGCTTTCAGGAAGCGTCGTCTGTCGAAGGAGGAATTCATAATGGGCACGAGAAGATAAGACCAATGCCAATATTAATAGGGATGGCACTTTTTGGACTAAAAAGCAATTCGATTTCTATCGAAACTCTCCTGCGGGTGATTTGATCGTCGTACCAGATCTAAGCGAGCCGTTGGGATCCTTGACGCCTGAGCAAGGGCATAAAGCCGATCGATTAAGTGAGCTCAGCCTTCCTTGTTGAGCTCAAAGTAATAGCTAAAAAGCACCGATCTCCACCTTTTGACCGCGAATAAAGTAGAGGTGGCTGAAAAACCCGTTCTCCCACGTTTCTTCAATGGAGAGCTTTCCATAGAGGGTGATGGGAACATTATCGACCGCTATAGCTCCTGGGCCGGTCATTTTCACATAAATGAACTCATTGTAGGATGGCATGACGCCGTAGCAGCAAGCCATGGTGTTGGCAACGAGGAGAAACTCTTGGACCACTTGACCGTCCGACTTGATCGGCATCATGTACCCGGTTATCGATATGCTCTTCTTATCGAGCTCGAGAATCTCTTGAGGCATGAAGCCGCTCAAATAGTCTTTTTTAGCTCGCACAACGCGATCGCTCGAATCCGGAACTTCTGGCTGGTAGTCGAAGGCGCTCAAATCGGTCAAACTGATCGTGAGTTCCTCAGCAGACAATCTGCTGTTTCCTACAAGCAGCAGGCCCATAGTGGCGATTGAGATAATCAGTTTTTTCATGACGGATATAACGAAACGATCTGGTGACCGTAGCAAAGTTTCCAGCAAACTCAATGTTTCCCTTCTGGGTAATCGAACTCAATCATCAGAAACGGTTGGCGATTCACGACGATTTCTTCGATTATAACAGGAAACTCATCGTCTTTGCCTAGACCCTGAACAGAAGCGGAAAACTGGGAAGTGTCGCCCACAGACTCGCCCGTTGCCGCATTCTCTACCGCTTGAAAAACAACATCTTGCCCATCCATCGTAACGGAGACCTGGCTTTGCTCGATTCTGACAAAACGCTCCGCTCCCCCATCTAGAACGTAAATACTCCATTCTCCTGGATTTTGCCCCGCAACCAGTTCCAGCTGGGCAAAATGATCTCCTAACATAACTAGAGATCCACCATGCGGAGCCGCGTGGTAATGGCCATGCCCCGATTCCTCTGAGTGGCTGTGATCGCCTGAACAGCCGACCAGTAGGCCTCCCGCCAATAAGCCGACCAGAAAGATTCCCGATTTCAGAATTATATCCGCACGATTCATAATAAGTTTTTCGATACCTCCGTTTTGTAAGCTTTAATCGATGGGACCAATCCTGACAAGAATCCTATGCCCAGCATGCCAACAGGGGCCCAAATCATGGCCGCATTTCCGCTGAATGGATTAAGAGCAACCCCAGTCTCCCGTTGCACGACTTCCCCGACAGCGAAACCGAATACTGCGTAGACGGCGAAACCAGCAACTACTCCCGCGAAAGTCATTCCCATTGCTTCCAGTAATGATATAGAAAATACCGTCATCTTCTTGGCTCCTAGGGCCCTTAAGACAGCGATATCCCGCCTTCGTTCATTCATGGCATTGTACAGGATAGCCAAGATCGATCCGCCAGCAACGACTGCCACCAACGCAGCCATGGCCTGCAAGGCTTTGTCGATCCAGCTGATCTTGTCGAAAAACTGGATGATCGTTCGGTTGGCAGGCCAAGCCAAGGTCAGTCGGTTGCCCTGTTTATTGTACAGCATATCTAATTGGAAGCCGGCCATATTCGCTCCCTGTTTGAACTTAAGCAGAACCGCGCTGATATCGCTCGCCGCGGCGGGGTTGTGTCCACTCATAGTTTGGATCCCCCTGATCGGTATCCAAATAACTCGGTCAGCCGGCGTTCCGGTGGGCTCTAGAACCCCAGAAACCGTATAGACTTCCTCGTGTATAGCGTTTTCATTGAAAATGAGTCCATGATAAGGCTGAAATGTATCACCAACTCCAATACCTAGTCGCCGGGCAACCAAGCTGCCCGCTACCGCCAGCATGGATTCATCTGCAAACAGCTCGCCCCCCGGTTGCAATTCAAACTGCTTACTATCGATATAGTAATGATTCTGCAAATACTCGGGGACCGTGCCCACCAATCGATATCCACGATAATTATCCCCCACAGCGATGGGATAAGCTGCCTCAATCGCCGGAAACCTGGCAATCTGCTCGTAGTCGTCCCATTTCATCAAGCCCGGCGACTCATCCAGATGGTAGAGCCCGTTGAGAACTATTTGAAGCTTCGATCCCCTCGGGCCCAGAACAGCGTCGAATCCTCCGTTTGCTCCGGCAAACGACCGCTCTGCCTCTTTTTTAAACGCCCAAACGAGCATTAGCATGCTGCACGCCAACGCCACGGCCCCAATCGTTATCAGGCTCGATACACGGCGCTGGCAAATACCCCGGAAAGCTATATCGTAAGCTCTCATGCCCTCCGCCCTTCCGCTCCCGCCATTCCGGCTTGGTTGAGCTCCGCCAGCTCAAGCGTTCGTTCGAATTTATCATCCAAACCTGGGTCATGACTGACCAAAATCAGAGCGGCCCCATTCTCGCTGCATAGCGATTGAATCAGCTCTAGTGAGAGCTTCGCATTAGTAGGATCCAAATTGCCGGTCGGCTCGTCAGCAAGCACGAGCTTGGGTCGATTGGCTAGAGCCCGGGCCACGGCGACTCGCTGCTTTTGCCCCTGCGACAACTGCTCGGGCCTATAGCTTTGGCGATTTCCCAGCCCGACCCTATCCAAGAGGTTTTTGGCGTAGGAGCGATCTACTCCCGAGCCGAAGCTCATTCCCAATTCTACATTCTCCAAGCTGGTGTACCCATTGAGAAGATTGAAATTCTGAAATACATAACCTAGGGAACGAGCCCGGTGGGCATCTCTTTCGGATTCGGAAAGAGCGCAGATGTTCTCGCCGCTCAAAACGATCTCCCCTTCGTCAGCGACGACGATTCCCGCTATCAAGTTTAGCAAGGTCGACTTTCCCGAACCGCTCTCTCCCTGCAGCAATATTTGTTCGCCAGGCTCCACCAGCAATGAGGGAATGCGTACCACGTCTATCTGAGCGCCTGAGTCGCTCGGATACCGTTTCACAAGACCCTTGATTGAAAGTAGTGACATGGTTGTTTTCAGTAAGGCGACCTGTTACGCTGATCAAATCAGGACCGCTTTCAAGCTTGTACGATATTCACTGTGTCAAAATCGTCCACTGGCAATGACCGTATCCTAAATTGGAGACTGCCCATGATACCCGATTCCAATTGCCAATCGCAATCTACACAGTCCGCTAGCGAGCTTATCGATGAGACGCGGCAATCTTGCTGCCAACGTTGCCTAGCGCCCATTCCGCATACTTCTGACTTTCCTGAGTATTGCGACAATTGCTACTCAATCTACGGTTTCTGCTGCGCTGAATTTGAAAGCGATGACTAGTATTCCAGTTCGCTGGATTACCCCGGTCCCCATGTCGCATGCAACCGACAATCCACGCCATTCGTTCAACCCAAGAGCATGAAGAAACCGCTTTCCGCTATCATCAAAACAGTCGTCATCCTTGTGGCCATAGTTGGGTTCGCCTATTACGGGAACCTAAAGTACCAAGCTCACCTCGGACAAAAGGCCATCGAATCAACTGGATTGAACGTTTTGGCTTTGGATGAAGCCCTCGCCCGCTTGGCAAAGTCAGGCAAACCTGTCCTCGCCAACTTGTCTGCTATCTGGTGCCCTTCGTGCCGACGCTTGGACTATGAGGTTCTGTCGAAAGAGGCCGTGGTTCAGAAAATCGAAAACGACTATCACTACGCAAGGGTCGAGTTCGATTCCGAAGAGGGAAAAGCCTTTATGAAACGGTACGAAGTGAGAGGATTTCCCAACCTAATCATCCTGGATGGAGATGGCAATTCGCTCAAACGATTGCCCCGCTCATTCTCGCCCGAATCCTTTTTGCAAGCCCTTTGAAAGAGCCGCCCTTGAATTCCAAGGGTTCTAAAGAAAAACGACTGGAGTTCATATGAGAAAATAGCCCCCAAAGTCAGGGGCTATCAATCTGGCTAAAAACCTCTATCGTATCTCAAACAGAACTACTCAAGCTCGAATACCTCGACCAATCCGATTCCGGTACTCTCATCAACACCCGATACCAGGGCAGCGTAGATCCCGGGTTCGAGCCATAACACCACGGCCGCGTCTTTACTGCCAGCAGGATAGGCCTCAGTTCCAGCTTCACCGCTAAGAGCAGCAATGTCGTTAGGATTGTCTTCCCAATTGTCATTGGTGGCTATTGGCGTTTGGCCACTGAACACCGTGAGCATAGGATCAGCAAGGAAGTTGGAAACTCCCAGACTCTCAAGAGCTGGACCAGAGGCACGGATCAGCACCTTTTTAGGCACTTCGCCACTCACGACGAACCCTAGAATCAATTGCTCTTCACCAGTTCCCACAAGGTTTCGGGATGATAGATTGGCTAGGTTTACTCGATTCTCTGCATCGGCATCGTATAGCTCTATAAGACCCACTCCCGTTTCGCCATCAACCCCCTTGAGTTGAACTGTATAGAGACCGGGATCCAGCGATAACAATAGTGCGGCATCATCGGAGCCTTCATCAAGGGCGAAGGCGCCAACGCGACTCATTTCATCGCGGAGCAGATCCAAGTTGGTATTCGAGCCCCAGGCTTCGTTGCTGGTCAGGAAGCCTAAGGAATTATAAACTTCGATTCTCGGATTCGTGAGGAAATTCGAAACTCCTCGATCTTCAAGGCCTGGTCCGACCCCTCGAACGATAACATCCGTTTGACCCGGGCCATTGAGGACAAAACCCTGGATGATGATCCTGGACGTGTGCCGGGAACAGCAGATAAGCGAGCAGACCTTCCATCGCTGGAAGCGCGAGTTCGGCATGATGGAGGTCGATCAGGCCAAGCAGCTCAAGGAGCTGCAAAAGGAGAACGCTCGTCTCAAACGCATGCTTGCCGACGAGATGCTTGGCAAAGAGCTGTTGAAGGAGGCCCTGGAAAAAAAGCTGTGAGCCCCGGGCGCAGGCGGCAGATCGCCGAAGAGTTCGTGTCCGGGGGACGCTGCACAGGGCGGGCGGCTTGCCGCCACTTCGGGCTGCATCGCAGCACGTTCGCCTATCGGGCGAAGCAGCCGAACGC
>MDTA01195347.1_pt1 | contig 10489 bp, 8 predicted proteins | sample 811151 | NCBI WGS metagenome assembly MDTA01 (sample SAMN05326648, study PRJNA326480) | marine metagenome | isolation source: seawater | place: Indian Ocean: South | collected 2010 | reverse complement strand
TTACCGTGATGCAAATCTAATGTTTTGTCTGACATTATTGGAGACAACGCTGTATTTGAGTAATCTAGTTTGGGTAATTGAAACATATTAATTTTTAATAAACATAACTGTTAATTCAGCTACTTTAAAGCCAAATTTTGTCATAATCGCCCTATTAATTGCCACACGTTTATCTTGCATAATAATCCAGTCATCAAATGCTATTTTAATATTTTTACCTTTTACTGGTACTAATAACACATACTCAAACTTGAATGCTGGACCATAAGAGAAACCTTTAGCTATTCCAACAACATCTTCGGCTGTTCCTTCGTAATTATTGTTATCAATTTTTTTAATTTTCCATTGTCGAGTCTGTTTTTCACCATCATTCCAATAAAAAACTTCGTCCAAAGTAAGTTCAGAGCCGTTCCATTGTCCATTTAGATCTGCTTTAAATTGTCTTGTAACTTTTCCAGTTCTATTTTGCAGAATCCCCCAAGCTTTCACATTGCCCGATAAATATTCTTCTATGATTAATCTTGGTTTTTGATTTTTAAAATCAGTAGGTTTCATATTATTTGTGCACCCTGTTATAAAAACTAAAAAAAAAACTCCTAAAATACTTTTCATGATGACTATTTATTAAACATAGAGACCTGAATCAAGTTAATGTTTCGAGATTTAAATCCTCCCTCACAATAAGATAAATAAAACTCCCACATTCTTTTAAAATAATCGTCAAAACCTAGATGACTGATTTTTTCCCACGCATTAAAAAAATTTGTTCTCCACGAAGCAAGCGTCTTTACGTAATCATCTGAATAAGTATTGATTTTTACTAGATTGAGATTATTTTTTTCAATTAAATTTTTCATAAGATTTGTTGAAGGCAAAAAACCTCCTGGAAATATATATTTTTGAATAAAATCTTCATTTCCTTTATATCTTTCAAAAAGTTCATCCTTTATTACAATACCTTGTATTGCAGCAGCACCATTTTTATTTAATACTTTTTTTATTACTTCAAAATATTGATCCATATACTTTTCTCCTACAGCTTCAATCATTTCTATTGATATAACTTTGTCATATTTATCTTTTAAGTCCCTATAATCTAAAAATTTAACATTCACTTTATTGTTTAGACCAGCATCAAATATTCTTCTTTTTGTAAATTCAAACTGATTTTTTGAAATTGTAATACAATCTAAACTAACATCATATTTTTTTGCTAAATATTCTGCAAATCCGCCCCAACCACATCCAATTTCTAAAACTTTATTTCCATCTTTTATGTCTATTAAATTTATAAGTTTCTGAAATTTGTTTTTTTGTGCTGCCTCTAAATCACTATTTTGATCTTTATAAATAGCGCCAGAATAAGTAAAAGATTCATCTAGCCATAAAGAAAAAAAATTATCTCCTAAATCATAATGCTTAGAAATATACTTAATGCTTTTAGATTTAGTATTTGAAGCAAATATTTTTTTTAACAAATTTTTAATTTTTTGTATTTTTAAACTGCCTGAAAATGAATAAATTAAATTAATATTTTTAGCTGCTAATTCAATTAAATCTGTCAAATTTGAGGTGTAAAAATCATTTTTTATATGCGCCTCACCTAATGCTGAGCTTCCTCCTAAGATAACATTAAAATAAAAATTTGGGTTTTCTATTTTTATATCAGCTGTAAGTTTACTTTCTAAATTTCCAAAATGAAAAACTTTACCGTCGTAATTAACTAGTTTTAAATTTCCGGAGGAAATATCTTTTAATTTATTTAAAACAATTTTTTCTGAAATTTTAATAAAACTCATTAGTATTCCTCGAAGCTTAAATTATTTTTAATTTTAGTATCTCGTTTCCTATATATTGCCCCTTTTTTCCATAATAGGAATGCTTCAAAATGTATCGAGCTAATTATTTTTATTGTCATTAAGGGGTAACATAAAAAATTGATAATTAACTGTTTAAAGCTAAATTCTTTTCTTTCACCCGTTTGATTTGCCGTTAAAACTGTGCCTAAAACATCTGTTTGCTTAATGAAAACTGAAAGTTTTTTTTCAGGATTTTCCAATTTAAAATTATAAAAAGTTTCCATGTCCATAAATGGTGAAACATAAAATTTTTTTTTACATTTTTGACTGATTTTTACATTATCTTTTATTTTGAAAATATAAGTATGTTGTTCATTAAAAGTATTTTTTACCTCATAAAAAATTGCTTTTAACTTATTCTTTTCATAGCAATAAAAAATACTTAAAGGATTAAATACATATCCAAAAATTCTAGGATAACAAAGTATTTTTACTTTATTAATATTTTCTTGAATATTAAATTTTTTTAAATTAGAAAAAATCCATTTTCTTAAACATTTTCCATCTCTGTCGCCATGATCTTTATTATAAAAGCTGAAGATATTAAATTTATTATATGAAAAAATACTTATAGACTTATCTAACTGATCAATTTCGTCTAAATCAATAAAAAGGGAAAAAGTTTTGTATTTTAGAAAATGTCTCACAGGTTTATATCTTGTGTGGGTTACCTGTCCATTATAAATACAAGAATTCATCAAATTTTAAAATTATTTATTAGATTTATAGATGATTTAAGTCCATCTTCATGAAAACCGTAACCAAAATAACTACCACAAAACCATGTCCTTTTTTTACCCTGAATTAATTGTAAATTATTTTGGAGTGCTGTATTTTCTAAATTTAGGTAAGGGTGAGTAAAATTTACTTTTTTGATAGTGGAATTATTATTAATCTTAAAAATAGGATTTAAAGTTAAAAAATAGTTTTTAGATGAATTTAAATTTTGAAGTTTATTTAACCAATAGGTAATACATGTATTTTCCCCATCTGAAACAGAGTTCCAACTAGACCAAGCTCTTCTTTTTTTGGGCATCAACCTTTCATCAGTATGTAAAAATGCTTCATTTTTAACATAATTAAATTTTCCTAATATATTTTTTTCTAGTTCAGTCGGACTTTCTAGCATTGTTAAACTTTCGTCTGCGTGAGTTGCTAGAACTACTTGATCATAATCAATATATTCATTGCCAATCATAACTCTAATATTATCATCACTTCTAATTAATTTTTCCACTTTGTAATTTTTAAATATCTCTCCACTTATTTTATTAGTTATTTTTTTAACATAGGATCTGCTTCTATTAGAAACTGTGTACCATTGAGGTCGGTTTTTAAGTTTAAATAAGCCATGATTAGTAAAAAAATTTAAAAAAAATCTTAATGGCATTTCCTTTGCTTTTTTAAAAGGCATAGACCAAATAGCAGCAACCATAGGTATTAAGTGATAATCAATAAAATGTTTAGAGAATTTTTTTTTATTTAGAAAATTCCCTAAAGTTTCATTTTTTATCTCGCTGTTTAACAACTTTGGTGCTGCATTGTAAAATAAGACAATTTCTTTGATCATGTTTAAAAATTTAAAATTAAAAAGATTAAATTTATTGGCAAAAATACCGCCTAAGCCACTACCACTATATTCAATATTAGTATTATTGATTGATACAGAGAAAGACATTTCACTTTTTTCGTACGGGACATTTAACTCTTTAAAAAATTTAACTAGATTAGGATAAGTAACTTCATTGAAAACAATAAAGCCTATGTCAACAGGAACAAATTTATTTCCCTCTTCAATTTCGTAGGTAAAAGAGTGTCCTCCAAAATGGTCGTTTTTTTCGAATAAATCGACTTTAAATTTTTTTGATAAAAAATATGCTGCTGATAAACCAGAGATTCCTGACCCTATAACCGCTATTTTCATCAAAAAAAATTATGCAGCTTCATCTTTATACTCGTCCATAGAAGGACAAGAACAAATTAAATTTCTATCACCATAAACATTGTCTACTCTAGCTACGGGCGCCCAATATTTATAATTCTTAAGATATGATTTTGGAAAAGCTGCGTCTTTTCTTGAATATGAGTGACTCCACTTATCATCAGATAGTTCTAGATATGTATGAGGAGCATTCACAACTGGATTGTCTTTTCTTTCAAATTTTCCTTTGTCAATTTCGTCTATTTCTTTTTTTATACTTAAGAAAGCATCACAAAATCTATCCATCTCCTCCAAATTCTCACTCTCCGTAGGTTCAATCATGATAGTTCCAGAAACAGGCCATGACATAGTTGGGGCGTGATAACCATAATCAATTAGTCTCTTAGCAATATCTTCCTCGGTAATTCCTGACTTCTCCTTAATAGGTCTAATATCAATTATACATTCATGAGCAACATTTCCATTTTTTCCTGTATACAAAACTTTGTATTCCTTTGATAATCTTCTTGAAATATAATTAGCATTCATAATCGAAATTTCAGAAGCCAATTTTAGCCCCGTAGATCCCATCATTTTTATGTACATCCATGATATCACCAAAATACTAGCGCTGCCCCAAGGAGCAGCTGAAACTGGCCCCATAGCTTTTTTAGAATTAGAATTATTCAGATGATGATGGTTTGGCAAAAATTCTTGTAGATGTTTTGCGCAAGCAATAGGGCCCATCCCTGGCCCTCCTCCACCATGAGGAATACAAAAAGTTTTATGTAAATTTATATGACATACATCTGGTCCAAATTTTCCCGGTTTTGCTATGCCAACTAATGCATTTAAATTAGCACCATCCATATAGACTTGACCTCCATTAGAATGGATAACTTCGCAAATTTCTTGAATTTTTTCTTCAAACACTCCATGTGTTGAAGGGTAAGTTACCATGAGTGCAGCTAAGTCTTTTGAATACTTTTTAGATTTATTTTTTAAATCTTCTAGATCAATATTTCCATTGCTATCACAGTTGACAACCACAACTTTCATTCCTGACATTTGAGCACTTGCTGGGTTAGTTCCGTGGGCGGAATTAGGTATTAAACATATATTCCTATTCGATTGATTATTATTTTTATGAAATTCTCTAATCGTCATCAAACCAGCATATTCTCCTTGTGCACCTGAGTTAGGCTGTAAAGAAACAGCTTCAAATCCAGTAATTTCTTGTAAATCTTTTATCAAATCATTAAATAATTCAGTGTAACCTTTCATCTGACTCACGGGAACAAAAGGATGTGGTAAAGAAAATTCTTTCCATGATATAGGTATCATTTCAGCAGTAGAATTCAATTTCATTGTACAAGATCCTAATGCTATCATTGATCTATTTAACGCTATATCACTATCTTCTAATCTTTTTAAATATCTCATCATTTCAGTTTCAGAATGGTATTTATTGAAAACTGGATGTGTCAAATATTTTGAAGATCTTAATAAATTTTTTGGTAAATTATCAAGTGAGATATCAGAGGTCTTAGTAACATCTTTATTAATTCCAAATATTCCTAAAAGTAAATTTACATGGTCAAGTCTTTTAGCTTCATCAAAGGCTACTGAAAGAGTATCGTTGTCAACTTTTCTTATATTTACCTTTTTAGAAATTGCATTTTTGTAAATTTCATCTGTTCTATCTTTTGTTTTGACTGTAACGGTGTCAAAGAAATTTTTTGAATGAAGTATGAACCCTTCTTCTTCTAAATTTTTTGCAAATAAATTTGCTAACTTAGATGTTCTATTTGCTATATCTAAAATACCTTTTGGCCCATGATAAATTGCAAATGCTGCTGAAACTATTGCTAGAAGTGCTTGAGCGGTACAGATATTACTCGTAGCTTTATCTCTTCTAATATGTTGCTCACGTGTTTGAAGAGATAACCTGTAAGCTTTTTTGCCGAACTTATCAACTGAAACACCAATTATTCTTCCAGGCATTGATCTCTTTAGTTCCTCTTTTGTTGCAAAGAAGGCAGCATGTGGGCCGCCGTAGCCCATTGGAACTCCAAATCTTTGAGCGCTTCCCACTGCGATATCTGCTCCAAGCTCAGCAGGTGTTTTTAATTTCGCTAATGCTAAAAGATCACAAATTAGAATAGCTTTACCGCCTTTTTTTTTTATCAAGCTAATTGCTTCACTTGGGTCCTTAATATCTCCTAATGTATCTGGATAAGCCAGTACTCCACAAATAAGTTCTCCATCCAAGTTTTTTAAATAATCCTCTTGATTTCCAATCAAAAGTTGAAGGCCGAACGGCTCTACTCTAGTTTTAATTAAATCGATTACTTGTGGATTGCAGTTTTTTGAAACATAAACCTTTTTTGAATTATTTTTATAAACTCTCTGGGCTAAACTTACAGCTTCAGCGGCCGCTGTTGCCTCATCAAGTAATGAAGCATTAGCTATATCCATGCCTGTAAAATCTATTACCAGCTGCTGAAAATTGAGCAACATTTCTAATCTACCTTGAGCAACTTCAGGCTGATAAGGTGTATAAGATGTATACCAACCTGGATTTTCTAAAATATTTCTAAGTACAACATTCGGTGTAAAGCAATTATAATATCCCATCCCAATAAAATTTCGGTACGTTTCATTCTTTTGAGCAATAGTTTTGAGTTTTTTTAAGGCTTCACTCTCTGAGAGAGATTGATCAATGTTTAACTCATTTTTAAGCAAAATATTTTCAGGCACAGTTGATTTTATCAATTCGTGTAATGATGTGTATCCAATATAATTCAATATTTTGGATTTATCTTCTTCAGAAGGTCCAATATGTCTATGAATAAATTCTTTAGAAGTATCGTCAATCATTTAATTTGGATTTTCCTTACAAAACTTTTCGTATTCATCTTTTGTCATTAAAGTGTCATACTCTGCCTTGTCTTTAATTTTTAGTTTAAAAAACCAGCTCGCACCCTCTGGATCAGAATTAACACTGCTTGGATCGTCTACTATAGCTTTATTTCCGACAGAAATTTCACCAGAAATTGGTGAATAAACATCACTAGCTGCTTTAGTTGATTCTACAACAGCTGCCTGACCCTCTTTTACTACAGTTTTACCCACATCAGGCACTTCTACGAAAACAATATCTCCAAGAAGTTCAGTAGCATGTTTTGTGATACCAACAGTAGCTATATCGCCTTCTAACGAGACCCATTCGTGTTTTTTAGAAAATTTTTTTTCACTCATAATTACTCCTTTTTTTATTTAACATAACTTTTTTTATAGAATGGAAGCTGTGAAATTTTACCATTATATTTTTTACCTCTTACTTCAAGCTTTATAGGTGTACCTGCTTTAGCAAAATTTGATTTTACATAACCCATTGCAACTGGAGCGTTCACGCTTGGACCAAAAGTTCCACTTGTAACAAAACCAATCTCATTATTTTCTAATGAAAAAATTTTTGTGTTTTCTCTTGCTATAACTTTACCCTCAGGCTTAATACCAACTCTAATTTTTTCACTTCCATTGGTTAATAAACCTTTAATCTTTTCCCAGCCATTAAAACCACCAACAGCTTTTCTTGTTTTTGCAATAGCCCATTTTAAATTTGCTTCCACAGGATTAATTTTTTCATTTAGATCATGTCCGTATAAGCAAAGACCTGCCTCTAGTCTTAATGTATCTCTTGCACCTAAACCTATTGGTTTGACTTCATTAGCTATTAAAAAATTTATTAATTTTTCTACTTTTTTATTTGAGATAGAAATTTCAAAACCATCCTCCCCTGTATAGCCTGATCTTGTTATATACAAATTATCATCCTCAAAATTAAAATTGTTGCCAGTCATAAATTTTAAGTTAGAAACTCCAGGTATTAATTTTTCTAATATTTCAACCGACTTAGGACCCTGTAAAGCTATTAAAGATAAATCATTGTTTAATATGTGTTTATGTTTTTTTTCTAAAAATCGAGAAATTTGTTTAATGTCGTTTTCTTTACAGGCAGCGTTTAAAATTATAGAAAATCCTTTTTTAGTCTTTGTTACAATTAAATCATCAATTATTCCTCCTTCATTATTAAGTAAAAAAGAATATTTTGAATGGTTGATTTTTAAAGATTTTAAATCCGCTGGAATAATTTTTTCTAAAGCTTCTGTTAATGTTTTATCACCTTCTAAAAAAAATTGCCCCATATGAGAAACATCAAAAAAACCAGCGTACTCTCTTGTAGATATATGTTCTTTTACAATTCCGTCTTTATATTGAATAGGCATAATGTAACCTGCAAAAGGAACAAACTTTGCGCCTAGGTTTTTATGAATTTTATAAAGTGCTGTTTTTTGCGTTTCCATAATAACTCTATTCTTTCCCTATCTGTCTTTTTACCTGAGAGATTTAATCCTTCGGTGAGGCCTAAGCCTTCTTTCCAGAGTTATTACGGCAACGGTCCTTTTGCCTGAGAGTTTTTAGGGTATTTGCTCCTTCGGCGCTAATTAATTAGTCTCTCCCGTTACAATATTACTTTCTTTCAAATAGGTATAAATGTCAAATATAATTAAGCTTTAATTAATTGCTGTTTATCAAAACTTTTGACTAAAATTGCCACAATAATTATTGCACCCCCAATAAACACACTTAATGGTGGAATTTCATTTAAAAATAGCCAAACCCACAATGGAGCACATAAAGTTTCAGTAAGCATCAATAATCCTATTGTTACTGATTTAGTTGTTCTTGCTCCTATCGTAATGCTAATAAAACCGAAAGCAAGTTGAGGAACGCCTAGTAAAAAACCCATGAAAACATCGTGATTAGAGAAATTAAATGAATCCGTCATTACTAAACCATAAATAATACTTAAAACGGATGCATGCCAAATTGCAGGTACCATATCTAAATTATTATTTTTTCTTACAATCATAACTAAAATCGTAAAGTTTATTGGAATAGCTAAGGCAACTAGGTTACCAAAAAGTGTGCCAGAAAAAATCGAGTCGCCAATCATTATAGAAATACCAAACATTGCTAAAATTATTGAAACAAACCCAATCAGAGAAACTCTTTCTTTCAAAAAGAAATAACCAAAAACTGCCAAAAACATTGTCTGAGTACTAATAATAAAAACTACGTTTGCTACTGTTGTATTCATCATAGCAAATACAAATGCAACAAAACTTAAAGACATTACTAAGCCTCCTAGAAATCCTGAAAATCCTGACTCTTTAATTACATTAATAGCTTTTTTTTTATATATAAGTATTAAAAAAAATGAAACTCCAAAAAAGAAGAAAAAAGATCTTAATAATAGAATCTCCCAGGCATCAGTTGTCTGAAATGATCTCAATATAAAACCACCCCAACTCAAACAAAATCCACCAAATAATAATAGTAAGTATCCTGGTAATTTATAAATAAATTTCATTTAAATTTTTTAAATATATTATTGAAAAAAAAAGTCAAAGTAATAGATCTCATAAACATAAACAAAAGAAAAGCCAGCCACAATCCATGATTACCAAACTGTTTGATCAAATAAATTGAAATTGTAATAAAAAATACAACTGAGATTATCATTGCATACTTAATATCTTTTGTTTGAGAAGCTCCAATAAATATTCCATCTAACTGGTAACAGAAAGACGCCACAGGGGGTAAAATAATAATCCAAAAAGCGTGTTTGTAAGCTAAGAATCTTAACATTTCTACATCAGTAAAAATATTTATCATTGGCTTTAAGAAAATTAAAAAAATTAAAGATATAAATAATGAAGTAAAGAAACTTAGTTTTATAGAATTTTCTACTACCAAATTAAAAGATTTTATATTTTTTCTCCCTACATTATAACCAACAACTCCTTCTGCAGAAAAAGCATATGCATCAAGAAAAAATGCAGCTAAAATTATAAATTGCATTAGAATCGTATTGACTGCTAAATAATCTTCTCCTATTTCAGATCCTAAATAAGTTACCCATAGAAAAGCAAAAGTAAGAAATAAAGTTCTAAAAAAAATATCTAAATTAATATTAAATAATCTTACAAATTTAACTGGATCAAATATTTTTTGAAATCTTGGTATAATTTGAAAATTTTTAATTATAAATTTATAAGTAAAAAAAGAAAAAAATAATGCAGTAATAATACTAGATATAAGTGTGCCTAGAACTACTCCAAAAATTTCTAAATCAAGTGACAAAACAAATAATGAACTTAAGATTATATTAACAGTTGACCAAAAAATAATTAACAGGCTTGAAATTTTAGTTTTTTGTATTCCTAAATAAAATCCAATGAGAATGAAAATTACAAATTCAAAAGGTATAGAAAAAATTCTAGTAGAAATATAAGTATATACTAAACTTTGTGTTTCTAATGAAATTAAAAAATATTTATTTATAATAAAAATAAAAATTGGTTTAGAAAGAATTAAGAATATTGAGATAACAATAGCAATAATTAAATTCCTTAACAATGTTCTTATGATTTCCCTAAAATCACTCCTCCCATAAAGTTGAGCAACTATTCCAACAGTCCCCATTCTTAAAAAACCAAAACTCCATATTATCAAAGTCATAAAAGTAGTGCCGATGCTAGTTGCAGCCAGAAATTTTGCCTCTCCTAAGTTCCCCATCAAACCAGTATCGACTATACCTACGAAAGGAACCGCTATATTAGAAAAAAAAACCGGAATG
>MDTA01041095.1_pt1 | contig 10489 bp, 12 predicted proteins | sample 811151 | NCBI WGS metagenome assembly MDTA01 (sample SAMN05326648, study PRJNA326480) | marine metagenome | isolation source: seawater | place: Indian Ocean: South | collected 2010 | reverse complement strand
CTCTCAGTTGTTTCATTGTTTGTTTTGCTACTTCTTTATACATTTCAGTAGTATCTTCATTAACACTTTCAGGTAAGTCAAATTGTCCTTGCATCATTGTTTTGTACAAACTGTTGGCAATTTCATCACGTAGCATTTGTTCACCTGCACTGATGTGTCCACGCTTGTTGTGTCTTGCATTAATTGCTTGAATGAGTTCTACATCATCAGATGTACCTAAAGTTCTTGCCAATACTAGTGCGGCCTCGCCGTGTTGATTCTCAGCAGTTAATTCATCATACTGTTTTTTAAGTGCAATCAAACCTCTCACACTTTTGTCTGCTTCATTTACCTTAACAAACTTGTTGTACATCTCTTCCATCTTAGGAACAAGTTTGATTGCTTTAATAGTATTCCATGCTTCATCCATTTTAGAACCAGTTAACTTTTCTACTGCCATTGTTAATATCTTAATATTAGAATCAACACCATGTTGAAGATCTGGATCGGCTTTTTTAGCATCCATTTCCTTTTTTGTTAGTGCAGTAATTTTCATTAACAGTTCACTTTTGTCTCCTTTGCCCATTTCTGCCATTCTAGCAAGTGCCATTACTTCAGCATTTACTTCTTGACGCTCTGGAGAGAAAGTTTTCTTAATAATTTCTTCTGTCTTTTCTAGTTCGGTGCCTGGTTTGATTAGGGCCTTTTTTGTTTCTTTTAATTGATTAAAACGCATGATATTGTCCCGTAAATTTATTATAGATGTACATGTTTATTTATCTTAGTTTCTTTGTACGCACCGGTACGTTATTCAGTGTATGATTCCTTGTTAAAGTATCTTTTCGTGTACAAACTTCTATACAACGCTTCATTGGTTTATCACTATAGATGGATTTTTCAATTAATTGCATTGCTTCGCTTCTATTTATTTCGTCAAGTGTACCATTACTAATGTGTAATTGCCATAGTTTATCACCTACAACTGCTTGTGCTTCACGCCATGCACCTAATCCAAAATGACAACAAGGATTGACATATCCATCGTGTCGTAGCACTAAAGGTGATTTTTCTTTTAATTTACACTTAGGAGTTAGCATTTATATACTTTTCTAATGTATCTTCTACTTGTTCAAATGTTGAACTTCGTAAAACCATATCTGGCGGTGTACGTTTATCACCTAGTAAAAATTTAAAATTATGAAATCTCATTTGCTTTGCTAGTTTATATATCTCAACAATTTGATGATAGTTGTGTTCAAATACTATAAATCTCCAAGACACTTGTGTTTGTTTTCCTAATGCATCTAGCTCATTAATCAGAGTTGAAGCACCATCCATTATTGTGTTCCATTTACTATTCACACGATATATTGGGTTGGTATCTTCTAGTCCATCTATACTAAACTCAAAAACATCTTTGTTATGCAAACTATTGGCTAGTTTCTTCCACCATGCAGTATTTCGCCCGCTTCCGTTGCTTGAGATTCTGTTGATTGGTCTATGTTGTAAAGTATTACAATGATCAAGTATGTCTATGAATGTAGTTGAATATATAGCATCACTGTAAACGTTTGACCAGAATATCTCGCTGATATCTGATTCTTCGTTTACTGCTTTTTTAAAATGATCTAATGAAAAGTCTTCAGGAGGAAGTTTTATGCCTCTTGTGTGCATCTTGTATCTTGCACAACCGGGACAAAGCAGGTTACATCTTGTACCTGGTTCTATGTGTAATATTTTAGAATTTGGAAATGCTGGTACAATACCTTCGTAATCTGGTACTATCATTTAACACCTTACATAGTGAGGTCGTTAATCATTTCCTCAAAAGTGTAGTCATCTTTGCTCATCATTGCTGACATAATTTTGTCATCCAAGTCTTTGACTTGTCTCATTTTTGCAACGCCCATTTCTTTTTTGACAAATTGTTTAATAGAATTAATAACGCCTTCTTTGTCCATACCGCTTGTCATCATTTCACTGGCATAAAGATTGACATCCATTTGTGGTTCAATAACTTTTGTTGGCTTACGTTTATCTAACATTTTGTCTAAACGTGCATCTTCTTTTACTTTTTCTTTTTCTTCACCCACTACGAAATCACCCATTGCATCTTGGTATGCATCTTCACATGCGTCATATGCATCGCTGAGTGCTTGTCTCATGTCTGCTAATGGTTGTAATCTTGCAGTATCCATTCCTGCGGCGGCTATTAATCTTTTTTCTAATGTGCCACCTTCTTTGACCATTTTTTCTAGCATATTAATCATTTCTAAGATCTTTTTAAAACCTTTGTCTGCTAGTTCATATTCTGCAACACCTTCTTCAATGTCTGCTTTCATTGTGGCCATATCAGCGCCTGCGGACTTTTCTGCTTTTAAAAATTGTGCAAATCTGTCCTGCATTGTTTGTTCTGCTTCTTTGGCTTCTTTCTTTTTTGCTTCGTCAATCTGATTGAATGTTTCAACTAAGCCCATCTTTTTTGCAATTTTATAACGTAGCTCATCTGCTTTGCCTGGCTCCATATCAGCACTACCTTGACGTCTTGCCTCCATGTCTACTTTACTAGCATTGTCTTTGCCTAGTTTTTCCAAGTCTTTAAAGCCTAATCTATTTTCTTGGATTGGTACATAAGGATTGCCGTTGTTGTGTATCTTGTTTAAGATATCTGCCATTGCGGCTGTATCGCTATTACTTGTATCTGTTTTGGATTCTTTATCCTTTTTAGATACTTGTTGGCCGGCATCTATTTCATTAATTCTTTTTACTAATTCTGCAAAATCACTCATTATGTCCACTCCACATTTAAAACACTTGCTGGGTCTGTTATTTCTTCATCGTCATCAATTAATTCGGCTGGTATGTCTGGTAAATTTTGAATAATGTCAGCATGTATAAAACCAGTACCTTCCCATAAACTGTTAACACTGATAGTTGCATTACCTTTAGCAATTAATTGTTTATATATACTTTCGCCTAATGCTTCAATATCATCATTGTCTTGATATAAAAAACCTAAAAATGTATCTTTGCTTATCCTAGCAGTTGGCTTTAATGCTTCTTCTAAATTTTCTGCTACCTTACCTTTTGATTTACTAACCGGATCTCGGGTTTCAATATCGTGTAATTTTTTTACTAAGTCGGAGTAATCTAAGTTATTCATGACTGCTCTCCTTCATTTGGCACTACTACTTTAACATCTGGCATGCCTGCTTCGGAGTTTGCGTCTAACATCTTGTATTCTAAGTGATGCTTTACACTGGATAGGTAGTCACTTGCTTTAGTGATCTTGGCCTGTACCCAACCCTCTAAGCCCTGTTCTTCACTGATGCTTTTAAGCATTTGGTGTAACTCTATGCTATATTTTGCCGCTTTGTAAAGTTGAGCACGAGCCATTTGTACTTCGTGATCACTTTCCATGCGTTGTGCCTCTACACTAATATTTTCGAGGATTTGTTTTGCTCTCATAGTAATACTCCAAACGTTTTCTATTACTGTGTATTTAGTCTATTTAAAAGATTCTTTTATTTTTAAAATATGGTATATCTGCCTGGCAAATTCAAAATGTGAATCTGCACCAGGATGTTTTTTATCTAATGCTAAGTCTTTCTTTTCTTGGCTTATAACTATCAAAGAATAAGGTGTAATTTCAGCACTACACCATCTAGGTTGCTCAGCATAATATTTATATTTAGGTATAAAGAAAAGATATTTAAGTTTAAGTCTGGAATATAAACTGTTTAAATGGTCTAATCTAAGATAGAAATCATTACTTGCATCAGTATCACTGTGAAAATGTTTGTAAAATAATTTACTTTCTTTATTATCATGCCAAGGTGCAAGTTCTATTGTTTTGTTATCTTTGTATACTATATTACGGTCTGGATAACTCCAATGGACTAGTACAATATCGTTTGGATTATATTCATAATTTACTGCTTTAGTCCATATTTCTTTGTTACTTGCTCCTGGCCTGCTTAGATTAAAACATTCTCTATTTAATTTTCTAGCAACAATAGCAGGAAATGCTTGGCTACTTGCAGTATCACCTGGCTCATTATTAGGTTGTTTGAAACAATCAGATAATCCATGTCCATATGCTAAACTACAACCAAACGTTACTAATCTCATTTGAAACTTTTCCAAACCTTGTGTAAAACATAAAACCACACACTATTAATAGCAGGCTCAACAAGTGCTACTAAACCTGCTTCCCATATACTACTACCAGTGATTAAATAAACAACTGTCATAGCAATTAATACATGTCCAATAAAAAATATTATTGCAAGTAAAATACTATCTTCTACTCTTTCTTTTATTGCATTGACTATTCCGTGTGTAAATTCTGTCATTTGTAAATATCTTCTGCACTGATAATTTTAAGATCTGACAAAGCAGGATCATTCAAATATTTTAAATTTAATACTGTAACTGCACCAACTACTTTTGCTTCAGTCATTTCAATCAAACGTTTTGTTGCTAATAAACTACCACCAGTTGCAATTAAGTCATCTGCAATCAATACACGATTTGTGTGTCCTAATATTCCTTCTTGTAGCACAACACTATCTTCACTATACTCTGTGCCATAACTTTCTTCAAATAAACTGCCTGGATACTTAGAACCTTTTTTACGAACCATTACAAAAGGCACACCAATCTGACTTGCCAGAACTGCTCCAACTACAAAGCCTCTGCTTTCAATACCTGCAATATGTGTAATATCACCGTTCCGATTAAACGTAGTTTGAAGATTAACAGACAACTCAGCGGCAACTTGATTCCATGCTGGTTGTGAAAATAAACTGTTTAAGTCGTAAAATTCTACGCCTGGCTCTGGATAGTCAGGAATAGTTCGTATGTAGTCAATAAGATTCATTTACTTCTCCGTGGTTATACTATTTTTATAGTACACGACTTAAAGCAAAATGTCAACTAAAATTTTTCTATTCTGCGTAAATGTCTACCGCCATCAAAGTCTTTGGCTAAAAAAGTTTTAACTATAGGAATAACATCATTGCCTGGTAACATTCTTGCTCCCAAGCATAGTATATTTGCATTGTTATGTTCTCTGGCTAGCCTAGCAGTTTCAGGGCCATGACACAATGCCGCCCTTATACCACGATGTCTATTAGCAACCATACTCATACCAATACCAGTGCCACAAATTAAAATGCCACGATCATATCCATTATGCTTTATATAATGCACAACTTTTTCAGCATTGTCTGGATAATCTACTGTTTGTTTGTCATGCGGACCTAAGTCAACGAATGCATGTTCTGTATCTTGCAAGTATTCCTTAATCAGTGCTTTAAAAATAAATCCACCATGGTCACTTGCAATTGCTATACGCATCTATATTCTCTACGATTTCTTTGGTAAAATGTCTTTAATTTTTTTTGGGTAAGGGCTAAGATTTTTCTTTTTCTTTTTCTTCTTAGGTGTAGTGTAGCCATATGGATCTACTGCTCTGCGAATTGCTTTTCTTGGCCCAAATAATGGAAATGGAAGTTGTGCAATATCACTACTTGTGGTAGTAGTTGGATCAGCATCTTCACTTACAGTATTTCTTATAATATCATGTATTCTCATAGTAAAGTATTTATTCCTAATAGTGTTCTGTTATACTCAGCACTTTGAGAACATTTTCCCATGTTTTGGGTATGTTCATAACCAAGTGTATACTATTATCTGCCCAACAAGCAGTTCTATGTGTTTTACGAGTATCAACATAGTATACACGCCCTGGCTCAACATTAACACGTCTATAGTCGTGTTCCCATTCAAAGTTACTGTGTCCGCAACTGCGACTTACAAATCCTACCAAGCGGAATGTATCTCGAGTAAGTTGTGGATGATCTCTGTGTGGTGGGAACCAGCCACCTTTGTTTAGTTTGACCAGCATAGTTCTACCCAGTGTATCAAACATATTTAAAATTGGGTGTAAACTTGGAAGTGCATCATACAGTTCAGTGCGATAGGTCAAGTCGCTTTCTTCTACACGTTTGCCTAGTCTTTGGCGTACTTCAGGCATACTTAAACTGTCACCTACTTTGTCGCCTTCTGCACCAACTAATAGTAAACCTTCTCTGTCATTAGTTACGCCTTCACGACGTAAATATGGTACCCAACTATCGTCCCATGCTTTGAGCTCTTGTTCGAGTTTTCCAAGATTAATAAAAACACTTAATGGAGCGAAGTCTCCAATTGCTTGTAATTGCAGTTCGCATTGTATATCCATAGGTGTAACTTCGCCCATTTTACCATTAACATAGTAGTGTTTCCAGTAATTAGGCTGATGTGTTCTCTGTGGCATCCAGTTAATCTTTTTGCCGTCGCTGGTATATTCATCATCTTTGTGTGCCATGTTTGTCCTTACTTCTTTGCTACGCCGAAGTTGTTTGCCCAACTAACTTGTTTTGCAAGTTGATTGCCTCTATCTCTTTCGGCTTTTTTCGTTGATTTTTTCATTTTGTTTGCTTTGGCTCGCAAACGTTTTAGATCCGTTTTACTTAATTTATCGCCAGCACCTTTTCCTAAATACTGTGCCGCTTTCCGTTTTAGACTGCCTGGACGGCTACCTTTTTTGGCTTTGCCTGTAAAATCTTCCAAGAGGTCGTCAAGTTGATTGTGTATCCATTGTAGTTTTTCGTTGTACTCTTCTGACATAGTGTAACCCCTTTATTTTCCATTGTATATATCCTTATAAGTGGTCTTTGGAAAGTCAATGACCATCTGTAAAAGGTCTTTTCCTGTTTTATTAACTCTAATAATATCTACTTCTTCTTCCGGTCCTGTGTTTAAAGCCGCTAACCAACGATGGTGTCCGTCTATAATATAATCATCCATACTTGCAATAATAGGCTTTTTACCTTTGCCATCCATCTTTTTGCCAAGAGATTTTACTATACCTGCGTCACTAAACTCTCCTTGTATTGCTTTGAGTGTGTTTGCAAGTACAGTTTCCATTTTAAAATTTGCACCATTGTCTTTTAAATAATCTAATAGTTCGCCATAGTGTTTTCCAGCCACTTGTGGCATGTTGGCTCTTGTGATTCCGAATGTATCTTTTGTATCTGGTTTGACAATTTTTAGTTCATTCATTCTTGATGCCATTTTACTAAAACGTGCTTGTCTGTGTTTGAGTCCATGTAACTTACTGTTAATAGGTTTTGTTACTGCCGCCACATCTCCAAAGTCTGATACTTTTGGACGCACTCTTTGTTTCCAAAATTCTACTGCAATTAGTGCCGCAATTTTTGGATCACTTGCTTGATGTGCTTTACTCCAACTACTAGTCAAGTCTATGCCTAAACTCTTTTCCATCCATTCATAGTTCCAACGGCCTGTAAGTTGAACATAACCTCTACCAATAAAACGCTCAGCATCATTCATACTTTTGTTGCCTAATGCTTTTGCTAGTCTTGTTGCATACTTTTTAACATCTGGATTGTCTTCAACCATATCAGTAAAGTCTTCGCTTTCGTGTGCCATCTGAGACATAAAAGCGGCAAGTTCTATTCCTTTGATACCATTTTGTTTTGCAACTTTTGCAAGTATCTTTTCATTTGGATTATTAGTTAATGGCTTGTATTGTATTTCTGGTCTAGGTGTAGGAAGTTTTAGCTCATCAGGTAACTGTGAAGCAGGCAAGTTTGCCGCAGTAAATATTTCAAGTTTTTCTGCTTTGTTAAAATCTGGACTGTCAAGTGCTTGTTTAACAGTTAATGCTCCTAGTCCACCTAGTGTTAATCCTGCTCCTAATACTAAATTAGAAAGTGTTTGCTTCCAACCTTCGTCAATATACTCTTCTTCTGCTTCAGGCAGTGCCAACATTGCTCTAATTCTATCTGCTCTAGTTGCTTTAGTTGGCATCTTTAAATTAGGTAACTTTTTATCTGTTTTAAACTTTATCTTACGTTGTTTTTGTCCATAAGCAAGTTCGTCATCTCTTGGTATTCTTTCATAACGAAGTTCTGTGATTGCTTTCATATCATAATGATCTTGGTAGTATGTTGCCAATGTTCTATAGTCAATGCCACTTAAGGTTCTACCTACTGCCATTGCATAATATGGCAATGAATGCCTTAACTTGCCTTCTTTGCTTTTACGAGTAATTACACTATGTAGTATTTCAGCCGCCTTTGCATATAATTCTGGCTTTAGCTCAGGCAAAACTTTTTGTTTAAGTTTTTGCATCATACTAACTTCTTTTAATTCATTTGCTAATAAAAGTTGTTCTATCTGCTTATCTTCAATCAGCCGTGACATAATAATTTCAGGCATCTTTATATGGCTTGTGTCACTGCCGTATGGAACTATACTGTCCCTGTATGCTTTTGCATATGCTTTCTTTTCATCGGCATCATTTGTTCTGTAAAACTGATTTGCTATTGCCATATCGCCTACTACACTATTTGTTGGTATTTTAACTATGGCTGGCTTGTATCTTGTAATTTTATCCAAGTCTTTGTTTGTTAGACTGTAAAAGGTGCTTTCCCACGCATCCGGATGTAGTGCGTATACTCCAACACGATCTGGCACCATATCAGCAAGTTCATCTTTGCCATCATAGTACTTTGGTAGTTTGCCTAAATGTACTGCCATGCCTTGGCCAATTTGAGGTTGTTTTAAATAGTATGCTAATCTACCACGTTGTGTGCTAACATCAACATCTTCTGTAAGTCCTAAGTTGAATAATTTATTAGGGTCACTGTTTTTTCTTGCTTTTTTGTGTAGCTCTTTAGGCTTGCCTTTGCCAAGACCCAGTTTTTTAATATTCATATATTCGCCACCAACAGGAACATCTTTTGTAGCATTTTGCTTTGTGACTATTCCTACTCCAGCGGCTTCATTTTTTTGTTTTGTTTTCTTTTTCATTGCATTTATAAAACGCCTATAAACAGCCGCGGCACTCTTTTTCCCTGCCGCTTTTGCACGTTGCTCCATTGCAACTGCCGCTTGTATTTTATGGGCGTGTTTTTTACCTGAATTTTTAATTTTGTTAACACTTGCTTCTGCATCTTTGACAGTTGCAAATTTTAGTCCTTGAATTGTTCCTTTAGGGTTTTCGTCTGTGTATAAGTCACTGTGCTTTTTACTTCCAGCAGGTTGTCCTTTTTTACGTGGTATACGTTTTCCTTCTGGTACAAGATAGCCATCAGATCTTACAATGTATCCATCTGGAATTGGTTTACACATTTGATCTTCGTTACAATAATATTCACCAGGTTTACATTGCTCTTCTTCGTTGTATTGAGTAACTGGTGGTACTTTAGAACGTTGCTTGTCTTTAGGATCAGTTTGTCTTGCACCTTTGGCTTTTGCATCTTTAGTAAGTCTTCCTTTAACCAAGTTGCCTGTTTTTGTAAAATAAGTGCCTGGTGGTGCTTCTTTTGTTTCTTCTATGTCTTCTATGGGTTCTAAGTTTCTTCTATCACCTGTAACTAAAGGTATGTTAGCCTTTTTTGCCAAGTCTATTAATTCATCTGTTGCATCATCTTCAAATTCAAGATGTATTGCTTTAATATAACTAAGTGGAATAGGCTTTTGCACATATTCTTCTGCTTCGTTCTCTACTTCATCTCGCATTTCTTCAGGAGTAAAAGGTATAATTTTATGTGTCTGTGCTAGTTTTCTTTGATCAACAATAAGTTTAAATTCACCTAAATCAAACTCAAAATCTCTTGTAAGACTTATTCTTGGACCAATTTCTGCTTCTTCGCCTGCTTCTCTATCAGTATAAACGTTTTTAGGTTTAATAGCACCACTACTCAGTATGCCTATAATACCTGCTTCATCAGTAACATGATACAAGTCTGCATCTCTGCCTTCAGTTATACTTTCTTTTGCTTTCTTCTTGCGTCCTGCACAATGCGCCTTTTGTGAAAAGCCCTTTGGATTGTTACAATCTATACTTTTCTTATATTTGGCACTCCATGCTTCATTTAAACTTTTGATTCTATCAAGGGCAGTTTTGTATCCATATACAGTATCTTCCCATTCCCAATTGCCTTTGTCCTTTATATGTATAGTCCACTCGCCTTTGTGTCTTAGACTTTCAGGATCATAAAACTTACTAATTTTATATTCTTTGTTGTTAAATGTTAACAGATATGATCCTGGCTCATCTAAGTTTCTCTTAACTTTTGTTTCAACTTGAAATACTGGATTAGGTGTTGCAAAGTTTTGTTTACGCATCACAGTTTTAGCAATTAAGTCCAGTTCTTTGTTTGCTCTATCATAAACTAATACAAAAGGAATGTTAACATCTGTTTTCATATCCTGCATTACTGCTTCTGCATCTGGACCTAGTTGTGCAATTTTCTTTCCGTATCTTTTAAACTCTTGTTTAAAAATACGAGTAAGTTCAGCCAAAGTGATTTGCTTCTTATTTCGTTCATCATTTACTCTGTCTAGGAAATGTCTTGTGAATTCAACATCAATTCCAACTTTAGCAAATAAACGATCTGCATAGTTTTCTAATTGATCCAAGTCTCCTCTT
>MDTA01207643.1_pt1 | contig 10490 bp, 10 predicted proteins | sample 811151 | NCBI WGS metagenome assembly MDTA01 (sample SAMN05326648, study PRJNA326480) | marine metagenome | isolation source: seawater | place: Indian Ocean: South | collected 2010 | reverse complement strand
TGATTAAGATTTGCCATCAAAAAATTATTTTTATTTATCTTACATCCTCACACTCAAGTAACTTATGGGAAAGTAAAGTTTAGCAAAAATCTTTTATCTTCAATTTTAAATGATCTATAAAATAATCTGGTTTTAGATCATGCTTAGTTACATTCCTTACAAGGTCCATAGAATTAACAGATCTTCCATATTTATGAATATTACTTTTTAACCAAAAAATTATTTTTTCATATTCACCGTCTTCAACTAAATTATCTATCAAACCAATTTCTTGTTCCATTTGAAAAGAAATTTGCGCACTTATAAGATGACCCAATAAATATGAAGGGAAATACCCAAATGCACCTTCACTCCAATGCACATCTTGCAGACAACCTTCTGAATCATTAGATGGTTTAATTCCCAAAAGTTCTTCATATCTTTTATTCCATTCTGATGGGATATCTTTAGCATCTAAGTTACCCTCAATTAAATCGACCTCAAGTTCAGTTCTTATAAGTATATGTAAACCATAAGTTAACTCATCAGCCTCAACCCTGTTCAAACCTATTTTAATATGATTAATAGATTTCCAAAGTTCTAAATAATTTTTAAATGAACATCCTTCTGAAACAAAATATTTAAAAAATCTTTTAGCAAAAGATTTCGATTTAACTATCCTATTTTCCCAAAATAAAGACTGACTTTCATGAATGCCCATTGAGGTTGCTTGGCCTAGTGGCCAAGCAAACCATTGATGACTCTGCGAAGGTAAACCTTGTTCATAAATTGAATGACCCCATTCATGTGCTGTTGCTAAAAAGCTTGAGAATGGTTCACCTTCAACAATTCTAGTTGTAATACGATAATCACTTGGTCCTAATGTAATAGAAAACGGATGGGGCGATTTAGCCACAACAACAAGATCTGTATCTCTACCAAATTCATCAAGTAATTTTGAACATAAATTTTGTTGAGAAGTTGGGCTTAAATCCCAACTTATCGCTTTTGAATTTTTAATTTCATGAATCAAAGTTGGAAGAGTTTCCCTGAGTGGTTGGAAAATATTATTCAACCAATCTAAAGTCAAGTCAGGCTCAAAAGGCTGAGCAAGAGTCTCCCACGGAGAAAAATTATCAGAAATTTGTTTTGATTCTTCAATACGTAATGTAATTAATTCTTTAAAAATTGGGAGAAAAATACCGAAATCTGATTTCGTCTTTGCTTCTTGCCATCTTTCATAACCTTTAGACTTTGCTTTCGCCAATGCCTCAACTAATTTAGGATCTAAGTTTTTTTGTCTATTGAATTCTTTATTTAATAATTCGAGATTTCTTTTTTTCTCCTGAATAAATTGTTGATTTTCATAATTCTTTTCAGTGTCCAATAATTCACATTTTGCGAAATTTATTAAATTTAAAAACTCCTCAGAAGAATTTCTTTTATGCAATATTTTCGCTAAGAAAGTAAGCTGTTCAGATCTCCAAGAGGCTCCCTTTTTTGGCATCTCAGTATTTTGATCCCAATAAAGTGTATTTTGAATTGAACCTAATATTTGAGTTTCTTTTAGATAAGATCCAAGCCTGTCCCAATGAGTTTCAGTCAAAATTTTCTTGCTAATTAAAAGACATTTTAAGAAAAAATTTCTTAAATTCAGTAGTTAATATAAACTATATGAATAATAGAATATTGATTATTCAGTATTTAATATTTTATGGAACAATTATTTTCAAAATTGAAATTCATAACCAATGGAGAAGGTTTTACTAATATCACAAATGATTTGAATTCATTTATAAAAGAAAACAATTTTTATTCCGGACTTTTTAATATAACTTCACTCCATACAAGTTGCAGTCTTACTATAAATGAGAATGCAGATCCCAATGTTCTAGAAGATCTAAAAAAGTACATGCAGTCCATTGTTCCTCATCATTCTTACTTATCTTTATCAAGAGAAAGAGAAGAAATTCATTATGAACATTTTCAAGAAGGTAAAGACGATATGCCTGCTCATATAAAAACCTCTTTGACAAACACTAATTTATCTTTGAGTTTCAAAAATGGGAAAATCATACTTGGGACATGGCAAGCAATATATCTCTGGGAACATAGATTCGGTAACAAAGAAAGAAGTCTAAATGTTCATATTATTGGTGAAAAAAAAACAAATATTTATAATGAAGGAAATTAAGCTTCATATTCTATGGAACCTTATCTTCTAAATGATGGAGAATTAAAAGAATTAATTGCCAAAATACCCGGTTGGGAAATCAAGTCTGAAAATATAATAAGAGAATTTAATTTTACAAATTTTATAGATGCATTTTCATTTATGACTAAAGTTGCATTAATTTGTGAAAAATATAACCACCATCCAAATTGGGAAAATGTCTACTCAAAAGTAATAATTAAATTTCGTACTCATGATTTGGGAGGTATCACTAATCTAGATCAAACTTTAGCAGCAGAAATCAATAATATTTTCAACTATTAAATAACAATTATAAAATCAATCATTTAGTAGCAACTTCAGATGTCTCAAAATTTATTACCAGTTACTATTATCAGCGGATTTTTAGGTTCAGGGAAAACTACACTTTTAAACCATATTTTAAAAAATCAAGTTGGAATTAAAACAGCTGTATTAGTAAATGAATTTGGAGAGATCGGAATTGATAACGAATTGATAATAGCGAGTTCAGATGACATGATCGAATTAAATAATGGTTGCATTTGTTGCACCATAAATGGAGAATTATTAAATACAGTATCAAAGGTTTTGGAGAGACCCGAAAAAATAGATTATTTAATTATTGAGACTACTGGTCTTGCAGATCCATTACCAGTAGCGATGACTTTTGCTGCTGGAGATCTCAGAGAAAAAGTAAGGTTGGATTCGATAATTACTATTGTTGATGCAGAAAACTTTGATTTTGATATAAAGAGTTCGGACATAGCATATTCACAAATTTTATATGGAGATGTAATTTTGCTAAATAAATGTGACTTAGTTAATGAAGAACAATTAGAGAAAGTAGAAAAGCGTATTCACGAAATAAAAAATGAACCAAGAATATTAAGATCAATAAATAGCGAAGTCGGATTACAAACAATAATAAGTGTTGGCCTATTCGAAACAGATAAGTTTAACTTCGAGGAACTTAAAAAACAGAACGAAAATAATCCCAAAGACCACTCATCTCATTCCCACGACCACTCATCTCATTCCCACGATCACTCATCTCATTCCCACGACCACTCATCTCATTCTCACGGTATGATCAATAACATTGAAGGATTTACATCAATTTCCTTCGAAACAAATGAACCATTTTCTTTAAGGAAATTTCAATATTTTCTAGATAATCAGATATCAGAAAATGTATTTAGAGCTAAGGGGGTTTTATGGTTTATTGAAAGTGAGAGGAAACATATTTTTCATTTATCAGGAAAACGTTTTTCTTTAGATGATGATGAATGGAAAAAAGAAAAATCTAACAAAATTGTCTTAATTGGAAAAGATCTAAATCATCAAACTATTAAGAGTCAATTAGATTTTTGTAGATTTAATGCCAAAAAAAATTAAGAATGGAGTTAAATTGATTTTTGAAAATTCTTTTTAGAGAAATAAAGACAACTATAAGCGATTTAAAACCTCTTGATATTGCTTCATTTGTTATTACGCTTTTAATAATTATTCCCATTTCAAATTTTCTTTTTGAAGGAGTTAATTATATATTTAGTGGGAATTTTTCATTAGGTAATGCAGGTGGAAAAGAAATAATAGGAACTATAAAACTTTTAGTTTTTACAAGTTTTTTTGGGGGTGGTTTAGGGACCTTAAATGGATGGGTATTATCAAATTGCGAATTCAGATTTAGGAAAATACTACGAATTTGTCAACTTATTCCACTGGCAGCTCCAGCTTATTTAATAACCGCAGTATTACAGGATCTAGGTAGCATTTTTGGATATCATGTAACTGGTTTATGGTGGGGAGTTCTCATCCTTTCTATTTCTACTTATCCCTACGTATTTATTCTTGCTAACGAAAGTTTCAACAAATTTGGAGTCCATCAAATAAATGCGAGTAGAGGTTTAGGAGTCGGTCCTTGGGGTAGTTTCCTTAAGATTGCTTTTCCAATGGCTTTACCAGCACTAATCACTGGTATAAGTTTAATGTGCATGGAAGTTATGAATGAGTTAGGCACTGTAGAATTATTAAATATACCAAGTATTTCAACTGGCATAACAGAAAATTGGATAGTTGAGGGTAATCCTAAAAGTGCGATTGGCTTATCTTTGGTTGCTTTATTGATAGTTTTTGCATTAATTATATTTGAAAAATACTCAAGGAAGAGAACAAAACGTTGGAGTGAGAATCCAGCATGTCAAGATTCTCAAGGATGGGAGTTAAAAAATTTTAGAGCTTTATTTGCAATAATCTTTTCTTTATTTCCTCCAATTTTTTCTTTCGGCATTCCATGTTTTTGGGTTATTTTAAATATTGATCAAATACAAAATGGGCTTTCTGAAGAATTGTTAACTCTTTCATTAAGAACAATTTGTATGGGATTAATTGCTTCATTCTTAACAATAATATTTTCTCTAATAATATCCTTAGCTAACCGTCTGAATAAAAATTTTCTTTTAAAAATAGCAACATACCCTGCTGGAGTAGGGTACGCAATCCCAGGAACAGTATTGGCTTTATCTTTAATTTCAATATCAAATTCAAAGTTCAACTCAGTTGCTATTTGTTTTCTTATTTGGGGTTATCTTGTTCGATTCTTAACAATTTCAAAAGGTTCAATTGAGTCAGGTCTTGAAAGAATTTCTCCCAATCTTGAAGAAGCCGCCAGTGGACTAGGTTCAAGCTGGCTAGAAATTATAAAAAAAATACATCTTCCCCTACTTAAAGGTCCAATATTTGTGGGTTCACTTTTAGTATTTGTCGACACGATAAAAGAGTTGCCAATAACTTTTATTCTTAGACCATTTGACTTTGACACATTATCAGTAAGAATATATCAATACGCAGGCGATGAGCGATTGATAGAGGCAATATTACCAACTATTTTTATAATGATTTTAGGACTTATTGCAACTACTACACTGATTCCAAGCTTAGAAAAAAAGAACTAAATCTTTTTGAAAATTTTTTTTAATAAGAATGGGAAACTTAAAAACAAATCTGCTGAAGTAGATATCAAACGGAAATAGACTAAGCTTGTAAAAATTGTATTTTGGGAAATATTTTTCCCAACAAAGAGAAGGAAAGAGGCTTCAAAAACCCCAACGCCTCCTGGTGCTCCCGGTACTATCAAACCAAAAGTCCAAGATAAACAAAAAATTACGAATAAGAACAAATAGTCAGTGTTTCTATCGGAATTTACTGTCAAAAAGCAAATTAAAAATCCAACAAATTTTGATAAAATAAATCCAATTTCATAGATGAAAGCTCTTGTAGGAAAAAAAGAATTTAAATTTATTCTCTCTTCTAATTGATATTTTGAATTTGCATATTTTAAAGAATTTAAAGCTTTTCTCTTTAAAAATTCCAGCCTTTTTAATACAACGTAGATTAATTTTCTATTTAAAAATATTAAAGGTATAGTAAGCAATAAATAAAATGGCGAAAAGATTACTCCAATTGAAGATAATAGAAAAGAAGCGCACAACATAAAATAGGGTTCTACAATTGTCGAATATAAAGCAAGCTCAGGATTACTAATATCATTTATAAAATTAAATCTTTCAACAAAATGCCAAATTCCTCCAGGAACATATTTAAGAACGTTAGTTAAAACATAAAACGAAACTAAATTATTTTTTATTTTTTTTATACCAAACCATCTAACTATATTTTTCCATGCATATGCATTTAGATAAATACTCAAAATACAAAATATAAATGAAAGTAAAATATTTTTTCTATAGTTCTCAAGATTTATTTTGAATGTGATTTGATCAATATTACTAAAAAAATAGATGCAAAAATATAACAAGCTTAATAGGAAAAAAATCCTCTTAAATAAACCAAGGTTTTTCTTTTTAAGAAATTCAAAGTATCCTTTTTTCCAGATTTCGAATCTCATTTCCAGTCTTCAAAAGCTTCAAAACTACTATTATTATCTCTTAAAATTTTTTTTATTTCTTCACTTGATTTATTATGTTCTAATTTTATCCTCAAAATTTCATCATTTTCTGGCTTTGTGCTAATTGAGCCATCAGGCTTCAATGTTTGTTTAACCTTTATCCTTCCAAAAATAGTTGAACATTCTCCGCTTCTTCTTAGTAATATCCACCTTGATTGTGTTCTCTCCCGAAATCCTATTGTATTGGAATATTGAAACCACAACCCTCTAAAAAATTCTTGTTTTTCTATTGGCAAGATTACTTGAATAGAAAATCCTATTCTATCTTTTTTCATATTTATAGCTTTGTAACAAACGTCGTAAGCCCCTTCAGATCTTAATTTCTGAACAAAATTTGACACATCTTCTGGAGATTGATCATCAATCCATGCTTCTTGAATTGAAATTATTTCTTGCTTTGGATTAATTTGTTCATTATTTGTGGAATTTTCGTTCGACGAAATTTTCAAAATTCTCACTAAATTAGGAAATGGGAATTTTAGATTACCAACACCTACACCATAGGACTTTATGGAATATTTATAGGGAAGATGAAAATTATCAACTAAATTAGTAAGTAAAGCTATCCCAGTAGGTGTAGATAATTCACCTTCTACAGATTCGAATCCGGAAATTACTTTCATATTTTTTTTTCTTATTAGTTCTACAACTGCAGGAGATGGAATTGATAATTTTCCATGCTCTGTCTGAACAAAACCTTTTCCCAGCATTGGTTCATTACAATAAACCTTTTTGGGATTTAAATAATTAACTGCTGCGCAAACCCCTACAATATCTACTAATGAGTCAATTGCTCCAATTTCATGGAAATGAACATCTTCAGGATTGATACCGTGAACATTACCTTCTGCAAATGCTAATGATTCAAATACTTTATATATTGATTTTTGTAATTTGTCCTCTAAATTACTATTTAATATAAGATCTTTAAGACTTCGCCAATCTCTTTTTATTTTACTTTTTTCTAGTTTTTTAACCTCAACATTTATTCCTCGGATTGAGCAACTTTTTGACTCTTTGAATTTTAAGTTATATAAATTTTCTAACCCAATATCATTAAGCGTTGTCTCAATTATATTTTTAGGCACACCTAAATCATAAAATGCAGATAACAACATATCTCCAGAAACGCCAGGAGAGCATTCAATTAAAATTTCTTCCATAAACCCCAGTTTTCTAAAATTAATTAAAGTACATTATAAAAATTAAGTAATTCTTAAATATTATTTTTTTGAATGAACTTTTTCAATAACTTCGTAATTAACTAATCGTAAAGTATTCCCCTCCCTAGTTACATTTAAACTAACAAAATTATTCAATATCTCAAGAGATAGTTCACCTTCAATTACTAGTTTAAAGTTGTTGTTCTTTAACTTTTTAGATTTTTGGGAAGAACAAATTTTAATAACAAACTCTTTTTTTTGAGTATTAACATAAATTAGTTCTCCTCTGATAGAAAAATAATTATCATTTAAATTTAGTTGCTTCAATAAATCTAAAGGCTCCTTTTTAGAAGGATTATCTGCAATGTTATTAAATTTATAGGGATCCCATATTCCTACAACTTGTAAGTGTAAATTTTGAGTATTTTTATTTTTTGGATAAACAATCCAGAGGTGACTTTTTTGTAAGCTAATATATTTTTTAACTAAAGCTAGTGCTTTACCAAGTACAACAGTTTCTATTTTTTTACCTTGAATATCAGTTATGGTTCCCCTATTCAATTGATTCTTTTCAAGAGGACTATAGATTCCATTAACTATGCCAATTGCTCTGTATTGCAGCTTATCTGTGACTGTTTGAATAGGACTTTTGATCATATTTATTAAATTAATAAATGAGAAAGTTTATGAAACTATAGTTGTTAGTTTTCCTCAATCATACTAAAAGATTTTAGGGCATCATCTATAGCTTCAGAAGGTTTAGTTGCTTCATTCAAACTATTTGCCCTCCTTATCATATCAACTAATTCAAAGGGATTAGTAGGCAAATTAGAGGCATTATCATCAAATTTTGTTGAACTGTCAATTTGAGGTTCCTTGTTATAAGACTCTTGCGCACTCAATATTTCTAATCTAAAGCAAATTAAAGTTAAAAAATAAATAAATATAAAAATAGGACTGCAAAAACACTGCAGAAGATTAATTTTCATTTTTTTTATTTTCAAAATAATTTACAAGTAAAAATTATTTGTTATTTTAAATTTTACATAATTTGTAGAAAAATTGTTAATTGCTACTTGGAATGTAAATTCGGTTAGAACAAGACTTTCTCAGATAATTAACTGGATTATTAAATTTAATCCAGATGTTCTTTGTTTGCAGGAAACCAAGGTTATAGATGATCATTTTCCAATGGAACCTTTTGTCGAATTAGGATACAAAGTCGTTGTTTTCGGTCAAAAATCTTACAACGGAGTTGCCATAATTAGTAAAGTTCAAGCTAAAAATATAAATAAAGGTTTTAGCGTTACTTGCGAAGATGAAAAAATATTCAAAAAATTTTTAGATCAAAAAAGGTTAATTTCTGCTGAAATAAATGGAATAAAAATAATAAATGTTTATGTACCCAATGGCTCTTCATTATATTCTGATAAATTCGACTATAAAATAAATTGGTTAAATTGCTTAAGTTTGTTTTTAGATAAGCAAGAAAAAGAAGGAGACTTGATATGTCTTCTTGGTGATTTTAATATTGCACCAACCGATAAAGATATTCACGACCCTCAAAAATATGAAGGAGGGATAATGGCTTCTGATATTGAACGTAATGCACTTGAAGATGTTCTTAAAGGAAGATTTATTGATTCTTTTCGGATTTTTGAAAATGATTCTGGGCATTGGAGTTGGTGGGATTACCGTAATAATGCATACCAATTAAACAAAGGTTGGAGAATAGATCATATTTACACAAACAAAGCCCTATCATCTAAACTTAAAAGTTGTGTAATAGACTGCAATCCAAGAGAAAATATACAGCCGAGTGATCATGTTCCAGTGATGGTGAATCTGGATCTAAATGGTCTAAATGAGGAAATTTTTAATGAAGATGAGGATATTTTCGAAATATAATTAAGATAAAAATCAAATTCCATGAACCTTGAAAACGCCTATTACAAAAGAGTTGTTCTGATTAGAAACAAATAATATCTCGATTTTATCAAAATTAATTATTTACAATCCAAACTATCGCGTTAAAAATATCATAATGTAGAATTTCAATCTGATTGTTAATTTAAAAGTTAGAACATTATGAAATTCTTTTCCAATCTCTAATCATTGAAACTGTGACTGAAATATTAAATTGCACCCATTCACAAGAGATTTTCTCCGCAGCTCAAGAACTGATGCCGGGTGGAGTTAGTTCACCTGTAAGAGCTTTTAAATCTGTTGGAGGACAACCCATTGTATTCGACAGAGTTAAGGGTCCATTTGCTTGGGATATAGATGGTAATAAATATATTGATTACATAGGTAGTTGGGGACCAGCCATATGCGGACATGCTCATCCTGAAGTTACAACCGCCTTGCAAGAAGCTATTGAAAAGGGAACTAGTTTTGGAGCCCCATGTGTATTAGAAAATAAGCTTGCTGAAATGGTTATAGATGCAGTCCCATCTGTAGAAATGGTCAGATTTGTAAATAGTGGTACAGAAGCCTGTATGGCAGTTCTTAGACTAATGAGAGCTTTTACAGGAAGAGATAAAGTTATAAAATTTGACGGTTGCTATCACGGCCATGCTGATATGTTTTTGGTGAAGGCTGGATCAGGTGTAGCTACTTTGGGCCTGCCAGATTCTCCTGGTGTTCCAAGAACAACCACTGCTAACACTCTCACTGCCCCTTATAATGATCTTGAGTCAGTCAAGAAGCTATTTTCAGAAAATCCTGATGCTATATCAGGAGTTATCCTCGAGCCGATTGTTGGTAATGCTGGATTCATTACCCCTGAGCCTGGATTCCTCGAAGGATTAAGAGAATTAACATCTGAAAACGGAGCCTTGTTAGTATTCGATGAAGTCATGACTGGTTTCAGAATTAGTTATGGAGGAGCTCAAGATAAATTTGGAGTAACCCCTGATTTGACTACTTTGGGAAAAGTAATTGGTGGAGGTTTGCCGGTTGGAGCATACGGAGGGAAAAAAGAAATAATGTCAATGATTGCTCCAGCAGGTCCTGTATACCAAGCTGGGACATTAAGCGGAAATCCATTAGCAATGACTGCAGGGATAAAAACACTTGAATTGCTTAAACAAGAAGGGACCTATGAGAAGCTCGAATCAACAACCTCTAGATTAATTGAAGGTATTATTCAATCTGCAGAAAACAATGGTATAGCTATTAATGGCGG
>MDTA01194360.1_pt1 | contig 10490 bp, 11 predicted proteins | sample 811151 | NCBI WGS metagenome assembly MDTA01 (sample SAMN05326648, study PRJNA326480) | marine metagenome | isolation source: seawater | place: Indian Ocean: South | collected 2010 | reverse complement strand
AGTACCATCGGCGCTGAAGGACTTAACTTCCGAGTTCGGAATGGGATCGGGTGTGGCCCCTTCGCAATAATTACCAGGCAAAGTCTTATAGTATTTTTATTATAGGAAGTAAATAGCTTAAAATGTAAATTTTATTTGATATTTGGTGGGCATGATAAGAATTGAACTTATGACCTCTACGATGTCAACGTAGCGTTCTACCACTGAACTACATGCCCTAAGTATAAATATTTATAATAGAGTTCCTTTAATTTTTTAATAAATAAAAATTTAAATATACTACAAAATATTACTGGGTATAGAAAACTCAACATAAATAATTTTATCAAATTTATAGGATTGTAGATGTTTTTAACAAGATAAATTGTTTGTCTTTTCACTTTTCTATTCTTCATAGCTTCTGAAAATAATTTATTTTTATTTTTTGAAATTCGCTGTAAATTAAATATATGGTGTTTTACTACTTCTATTTCAGCCAAGTAGTGTTTTGTTAAATTAGCAGAAACACTCTTATCATGCATTAAATGTATACCAAGTGGTTCACCATAAAAATGAAATCTAGCTTTTTTCCGAGCTAATTCTAAAAAGAAGAAATAATCTTCACAAGAAATGAATTTTTTATGCTCTGCAAAAAAAATTTTATTTCTTATTATGAAATTTCTATTTACAATACTTGCTGACGTAGAGAGTCTATTTCCTATGATTAGTAACTTTTTATAAAATTCTTTTTCATAAGGTCCTGGTACATTAATTCTTAATTTTTTATCTCTTTTTTTAAATAATTCTGCATTACAAAAAACTTCAGATTTATGATTTTTTATAAGATTATTAATTTTTTCTAGTTTGGAAGAAAACCATTGATCATCTGAGTCTAAAAAAGCAATCCATTTACCTTTGGCTATTTTAATACCTAAATTTCTAGATTTTGCAATTATACCCTTATTTCTTATCTTTCTGTAAATAATCTTGTTTTTAAATTTACTAATTATCTTTTTTGTATTATCTGAAGAGTTATTGTCGATAACTATTACTTCATAATTTTTATAAGTTTGATTGGCTATAGATTGTAAACATTTTTTTAATAATGAACTTTGATTAAAAGTTGGTACGACGATTGAGAAAAAAATGTTCATCTATTTAAAATTTTGTCTTACGTAAATAAAGAGTTTTTTTATTTCTAGATAAAAAAATTTGTCTTTTTTATTATATAATTTATTTAAAAATTTACTCGAGAAATTAACTTTATTTTCTTCAGAAAGTTTTGCATGTTCAAACAATACCTTAAACTTACTAAACTTTTTAAATTTAAGAACATAATTAATTAATTCTGTTAAAGAGAAAACTTTGTCTGAAATGAAATTGACTATTAAACTTTTGTTTTTAAATCTAAGAATTGTTTTTGATTTTAGTACATTTTTAATAAAAATACAAAAACTAGTAATACTACTGTAGTATCTGTAAACATTATATTTAGATTTGATTTTAAATTTTTTTTTTAACACTAAGTCTTTGACCATTGAATTGACGATTAATTTCCAACAGTTTTTATTTGAGTAAATGGGATAGCCAAAAAGATTACAAGATCTAATTATCATAATCTTAGTTTTTTTGTTTTTTAAACTTAAAAGTTTTTTTTCACCTAAAATTTTGCTTTTTGTATAAAAATTTTTTCCTTTAATTTTATTATTTTCTTTTATGTTTTTAAATTTTAAATCGTATACGTGATATGTAGATAAAAAAATAAATAGTTTAACATTATTTTTATTAGCAGCTTTAAATAATCTCTTTGGGTATTCTGCGTTAATTAAATTGGTTTTTTTTTCATCTTTCGATTGATGCACATCAAATCCTGAGCAATTAATCACAACATCTATGTTCTTGCAGAGACTTTCTAATTTACTATTTGAAGCCCAATTTATTTTAGGGGAAAAATCTTTTTTTCTTGATGCTTTTACGACTATAAAACCTTTGCTAGCCAAATAATGACTTAGTCTTCCACCTATCAAGCCGCTTGCCCCAGTTATCAAAACTTTCATAGTTTATATTTTTTTATATCCAAGGAGCTTTTTTATCTTTGATCAACTTAATTAAAAGATCCTTGTCTCTTTGTGTGTCCATACATTGCCAAAAACCATGGTGCCTGAATGCCATTAATTGATTTTTTTTATATAATTTTTCCATAGGGTTTCTTTCCAACATTTCGTTATATTTTGATAAAAATTTGAAAATCTTATTACTGAAAACAAAGAATCCGCCATTTATCCAGCTTGATTTAATTTGAGGTTTTTCCTTAAATTTAATTATCTTATCTTTTTTTAATGTTACTTCACCAAATCTTACAGGTGGTCTGACAACTGTCATAGTTGCTATCTTATTATGATTTAAATGAAATTTTTCTAATTGTTTTATATTTTGATCAGAAATACCATCACCATATGTAAGCATAAAATTATTCTCTTTTTTTAAATATTTTTTTAATTTTAGAAGTCGGCCTCCAGTAAGTGTTTTTTTTCCTGTAAAAATGGTTCTTACTTTAAATTGAAATTTATTTTTTTTAAAAAAATTCTTGATGAAATTTCCTTTGTATCCAAGAGCTAGTATAAAATCATTATAACCGTGTTTATAATACAGTTTTAAAATATGAATTAATATTGGATCTTTGTCAATTTTGACCAAAGGTTTTGGTATAACGCTTGTTTCTTTTCCGAGTCTAGAACCAAAACCTCCACAGAGTATAACAACTTTCATTATTTAATATTTTTTTTCATTATTAAAAATTAAATTTCCAAATGTATGGTATTTTTGAGTCATCAAAAGGTATCCGTATAATTTCATTTTTATCATGCGGGATATCAGAACAATTCGCTATTATTGCAATATTTTTATCTTCGGATGCATAACCATTCCAAATCATTGGAGGAATAGAAACTAGCTTGTAATCATTACTAGATAAAAAAATTTCCTCTAAAACACCATTAGAACTACTATTCTTTCTGTCATCGAAAAGTACTAATTTTACTTTACCGTAAACCGCGACATAATTTAAAGTCATTTTTTCATGTAAATGCCAAGCTTTTATAAATTTTGGGTTTACGCTTGAAAAATATATTTCTCCAAATTTTTTAAAATTTTCATCGTCATTACGCAGCATGTGCATAACTGAACCTCTATCATCAATAATTTGATTTTTTTTTATTATCTTAACACCCTCAATTTTTGAATTAATGATTTCCATGAGTATTATTTTAAAATTGAATCCAGTTTCTTTTTGTAATCGATAATTTGTTTTTCTGTAATTAAACTTAAATTTTCTTTTCGCACAAATGCCATGTACCATTCAATTGTTAGATCTGCCGCTTGCTTAATTGATAAAAAAGGTTTCCAGCCTAATTTTTTAAATGCTTTATTAGAGTTTAAACTTAAATTTTTTGACTCAAAAACTTTAAATTTTTTAGTGATAAATTTTTTATCGTCTCTTTTAATTACTACTCTTGATTTGGTTTTGATCTTTTCTTTAAAAATTTTAACAAAATTATACACTTTAAGATTCTGTTTGGAGTTAGGACCAAAGTTCCAAGCTCCTTGAAATTTTTTACTTTGCTTTGAGCATAATTTTTGAGCTAATAATAAATAACCATGTAATGGTTCTAATACATGTTGCCACGGTCGTGTTGCCTCTGGTTTTCTTAAAAATAAAGTTTTATTTAATGTAAAGGACTCCAAACAATCTTTTACTATTCTATCTTTTGTCCAATCCCCGCCGCCGAAACAATTTCCAGCTCTTACAGTTGCAATTTTACATTTATTTTTTTAGTAAAATGATTTTGAATAACTGTTAACTAATATTTCACAACAAGCTTTACTTCCACTATAAATATCGTCTCCGCCTAATTTGGAATTTTCATCAAAAAATTTGTTATTTTTGTAGTTTTGATAAACTTTGTCAGTTGTAATTATAATTAAACATTTTACATTTTTGTTATCCTTTAAAGCCTCTAAAATATTTGATGTACCAACTACATTTGAAGTTATAGTATTAGTAGGGTTTTTAAAACTCTCAATTACACTTGACTGTGCTGCAAGGTGAAAAATTATTTCAGGATTTACTTTTCTAATACATGATTTCAGAATTTGTAAATTAGATATATTTTTTCTAAAATCATATTTTAAATATTTTTTAACTTGAGCTACTTTGAAAAAATTATTTTTCCCTTCTGGATTTAAGGCATATCCTGAAACATTTGAACCTAATTGATTTAAAATTATAGATAACCACCCACCTTTAAATCCAGTGTGACCTGTTATGAGAATTTTTTTTCTTTTCCAAAAGCTATTATTAATTTTCATAAATTTTTCTTTTAATCTTTTTAATTCCTTTATATCTTTGAGGAAATAAACTCATTTTATTTACCATATCGATATCTTTAAGATTATCCATAGAATGAAAAAAACCTTTCAATTTTATAAAATTACTTTTACTTTTTCTGATTATTTTTGGAAACAATTCTTTCTCAAAATTTGAAAAATTTTTGAAACTTTTACTGTATTTATTCATTAAATTTTTATTTAATATTATTATTCCTGTATAATTATAAGCAATATAATTTTTTGAGTTTCTCACATTAACCGAGTCGTAAACTATATTTCTTTTAAAATCGATAACTTTTCCAAACTTTGTACCAATCGTACCGTATTGATAAGTACTTTCACCAGTAACAAATGTTGATCCATATTTTTTACTTTCGTGATAATTAAAATATTTTTTTAAATTAAAATCGAATATGGCATCGCCATTAAGAAGTAGAAAGTTTTTAGATTTGATTCTTTTTCTAATTTTATAAATTCTTTTACCAATATTAGAATTTATACCAGTATCAATTAATTCTAAGTTAGATCTAAAGTTTTGGTTCTTTTTAACAAATTTTTTTACTAAACCTCCTTTATAACCAAGTGGTAAAATGAAGTGATTAAAATTGTTCATTTTTAAAATGTTGATTATGTACCACAGTATTTCTTTGCCTTGAATTTTAACCAATGTTTTTGGAAGTTTCTTTCCAATTTGGCCTAGTCGAGTGCCTTTTCCACCGCACAAAATAACAGCGGTATTATAAATTTTTTGTGAGTCTTTATCTAAATTTATTCTCATAAAAATATTGTTTTTTTTTAATAACTAATATACACATAATTCTTTAATGTTCAAATATTGAACAATCTTAGAATGTATTAAAACCTTTACTATGAAATGTATTAACTGTCACTCTCAAAAACTTAAAAAAATTTTTTCACTGGGGTACCAACCTATAAGTAGTATTTTTTACAGAACAAGAAAACTTAAATTAAGGAAATATCCATTGAGCTTATTTGAATGCAATATATGTAAACTGGTTCAATTTTCTCAAAAAACTCCAGTTACAGAAATGTATGGCTCAAACTATGCTTATAAGACCGCATTGAGTTCTGATATGGTAAATCACTTGTTGTTTAAGTATAAAAAATTGAATAAAAAATTAAATAATAGTTCATGCTATATTGCTGACATTGGTTCAAATGATGGAACTTTTCTTAATTTTTTTTCTAAGAGGAAAAATACTACACTTTTTGGAATAGATCCATCCGCTAAAGTATTTAAAGACAATTATAAAAAAAATATTTACATAATAAATAATTTTTTTTCCAAGAAAAATTTAATTTCGTATTTTAATAAAAATAGAATAATCAAAAAAAAATTTGATTTGATAACATCGTTTGCTATGTTTTATGATTTAGAAAAACCTAATCAATTCTGTTCTGATATAAGTGATATTTTGGATAAAAACGGACTTTGGGTTTCAGAGTTTTCTTATTTTCCTCTTTTGTTAAAAAATTTAACTTATGATCAAATCTGTCATGAACATGTTGCTTATTATACATTAAAAACTTTTAAAAATTTAGTTAATAAAAATAATTTAAAAATTATTGATTATTCAATAAACGAAATTAATGGTGGCAGTATTGAAGTAGTGTGTGCGAAAAAAAACAGTAAACATAAGCCTAAATCTTTAAAAATTAAAAAAATTTTGAAAGATGAAGGTAAAATTAATTCAAAAGTTTATGAAAGGTTTAATAACAGAGTAAAAAGCACAAAAATTAGTATAACAAATTTCCTTAAAAAAAATAAAGGTGAAGTTATTGGATATGGTGCATCCACAAAAGGCAACGTTGTTCTAAATTATTGTAAGATAAATAGTAAATTTCTTCCATTAATATGTGACGCAAATAAAAACAAAATAAATAAATTTACTCCAGGCTCAAATATTCAAATTATATCAAAAAAGAAAATGAGGCAAATAAATCCTAAATATTTATTTGTTTTGATTTGGCCTTTTAGATCAGAGGTGATAAGGGAAGAAATTAAATTCATTAAGAGTGGCGGTAAAATGATCTTCAACTTACCAAGATTCCATATAGTAAATAAATTTAATTATAAAAAGTATCTTAAAAAAAGTATTAAATCAGACTCTTACGATCTCTAGATAAATAAAGTTCATCAAATTTTTTTACTTGTGAAATAACATAATCTACATCCTTAAATTTTAAATCTGGAAAAAGTGGCAAAGTAAGTAATTGTTTCCAGGTTCGAATTGCAACTGGTGTTCTGGAATTAAATTTTTTATATAACGGTTGTAGGGGAAGTGGAATTAAATGGACACTTGTCGATATGCCCTTTGATTGTAAATAGCTTGATAAAAAATCTCTCTTTTTACATTTAATTGAAAACATCCAATACGAAGAGTTTTTAGGGGAATAAGGAAATGCAGGAACTATTCCTTTACAATTTTTAAGACCTTTCAGATATCTTTTTATGATTTTTTCTCTTTTTAAATTAAAGCTCCTTAATTTTTTAAATTGAGCTATACCTATCGATGCCATTAAATCATTCATGTTATATTTAAATCCTAAATTTGAAATATTATACATCCAGTGTTTATGATTTTTTTTCTTGTTTCCTGATTTGCTAATTTCAAATCTTTTTAAAGGATCTTTGTCCCAGCCATGAAAGCTTAACGACCTTATCTTATCTATATTTTTTGTTATGTTTGTAGTAATCATTCCGCCATCGCCTGTAGTAAGTATTTTTTTTTCCTCAAAGCTAAAACAACCATAATCACCCCAAGTCCCTAGTTTTTTGCCTTTAAAAGATGAACCGCAAGTTTCTGCACAGTCTTCTATTACAAGTAATTTCTTTTTTTTTGCCCATTTTGTTATCTTGTCCATTGCACATGGATGACCTCCGAAATGTACCGGGATAACAGCTACACAATCTTTATCATATTTTTTTTTGAGATCGTTATAATTCATTGTTAATGAATTATCATCTATATCAACAAATACTGGTTTCAATCCACAATATAAAGGTGCCGCTGCACTAGCGCTGAATGTTATAGATGGCACTAAAACTTTTTTTCCTTTTTTAAAATTCTGTGCAGCTAAGACAACATGCAAAGCAGCTGTACAAGAATTAGTTCCAACTGAATGCTTAACTTTGAAATATTTACTCCACAAATTTTCAAACTCTCTTGTTTTTTGCCCGTAGCCTATCCAAGACTTTTTGAAAACTTTTTTGATTTCTAAAATCTCTTCATTTCCTACTGATGGCTTAAACAATCTAATATTCTTTTTTTTTACCATTTCTTTTTTTTATTTTTTTTTAAAATAATTTTACAATCGTAAATCTCGTTAAAAATTTTGATTTGCTGTTTTAAAAACGGAAAATCTTGACCTAAACAATTAAGTAAAAAAACTTTTATTTTTTTATTTTTTTTATCATCTAAATTTAGAAAATTTTTATTTATCAATTCTACTCTTCTGTTCGTTTTATTTACTTTCTCAGGAAATTTTTTCAATTTAATTTTACCTTTTCTTATCTTTAGCCAATTTTTTATAAAAAGACTTTTAATATTTTTTAAACTTATGTCAAATATATCACCTGCGGTATAAGGGAAATCAAAGTTAAATCTTTCTCTTACAAAATATTTTCCATTATCGATTTTTTCATCCATTTCATGAATTGTTATGCCTATTGGTGTTTGATTTATTAAACTAAAATAATAAGTATCCCTGCCCTTATTATAAGGGAGGAAAGAGGGATGTAAATTGAGGTTTTGTTTAAATTTTGATAAAAAATTTTTTTTAAATATTTTATAGCCCCAAATATTTAGTAACCAGTCATACTCATTTTTTTTAATAAAATTAAAAAAATTTTTATTATTTTTGATATGATTAATATCATTCTTTTTCAAAAAAGATATTATATTCTTATTTCTATCTAATACATAAACATTAAGTTTATCTAATTTAAGTTTTGAAAGATACTTAATTATGTTTAAAGCTATAAAATGTTTGGATCTATCTGCTGCGCATATAATTAAAATTTTCATAATGTTACTTTAAATGATTGATTGTGTTTTTGAATTTTCTAAAAAAAAAATAAATTATGGAAAGATAAACATTTGGAAAAATTAAATTTCTTAAAAAATGCTTGTAAAAACTTATATACTCCCACCCATAATTTTTATTTTTATTCAAAAATATTTTTATCATATAATTTGAGAAATTTCTTAAAGCAAAATTTTTGCAGTAAATATATCTGAAAAATCCTAATCCTCTTGACCTATAATAATCCAACATTTCTGGAAATCTCACTATTTCCAAAAAATAATATTTATTTTTCCAAACTCTTCCCCCAGATAAATTAACGGATAAAGGTTCTGACTGAAAGTATGCTCTCGAATTTTTAAAAGCTTCTCCAAAAACTTTAATATTAAAGCAAGAATTGTCAAAATTTGAAATCCATTTTTTTTCTTTAATCATTTTTTTATTCAAAACTTTTAAATTTTTTTCCCATTTATTTCGTCTAAATATCGATAAATATATACCCATTAAAAAGTCATTAGAAATGTTTGGATCTATTAATTCAAAGAAATTTAAAACTCTGCTACCTTCTTTGTGAGAAAATTTTTTCATATTTTTTGGCAAATGTTTAGTATCAAATGGTTTTTTATAATTTTTAAGATATTCTAAATCTAAGTTAAATGAATTTATAAAAAAAAAATCTATTTTATTATCAATTAGAAAGATTTTATTGATCTTTTTGAATGTGTTGGGTAGTAATAAATCGTCGTCGCCAATAGCCCAAATAAATTCTGATTTTGACATTGAAATTACTTTTAGAAAATTTTTACAAACACCCTTATTAGAGGAAAATCTATGAAATTTTATATTAATTTTTTTGTTAAATTTTTTTCTAAAAAGTTGAATAATTTTAAACGGATTATAATTTGAACCATTGTCGGACACACAAATATCAAATTTAAATTTTTCAAATTTTTTATGAGCAATATAAATTGAATTAAGACAATTATATAGCTCATCAGATCTATTATAAGTAGGTATGCAAACTGAAAGTTTGATCATTAGTCGGATGTCTCTTGTGCTAAATTACATTTACATATACCTAAAACAAATTTTGATATCGATTTTCTCATTAGGTTTTGCGATTGTACGATTCTTAAAAACCAAATTGGTATACTTCTATCAAATTTTAATTCTAGGATTGTTAAACCGGGATAAGTATTTAACTTTGGTAAAGAAGTATTTGTTTTGAACAAAGATTTATTTTTAGAGCTATATAGATTATTATCAAATGTTAGCCTAAAATATAGGCCAAATTTATTTATAAAAGGTTGTCTTCTATAATCAATAAGCACTTTTGGTTTAATATTTTTTTTATAATAGTTATATGTGAAATCTTGAATAAGATTATTATCTGGATACAAGTCTAAAAGTCTCATAAGATTTTTTTTATCATAGAATAAATCCAAATGTTTTAATTTAATTTGAGTTCTTTCTTTGAAAGTTCTGTCTAAATGTCTTCCTTTAATTTCTAGGAAAACTTTACTATCTTTTAAAGGTTTGTCGCTGTATGTTCGTAATCTAAATTTTTTTCTCGATCTTATTCCATCAGCTTTATCATAAAAGTTTTGATATTCATCATTGTCAAAGTATAAAGATCTTACAAAATAAGAGTTATCCTTTAAATTAGATGCAAAACTATCCAACAACATAAATTCTTTAACTTGATTTTTTATTTTTAAAGCAGTTGAGTTTTTTATTAAATATTTAAACTCGTAACGTCTGAATAGTACATTATCTTTAAGTTTATTTGTCATTTTTTGAAATTGCCATTTCCTTTTTTAAAAAGTTTTTTTCACCTGAAAAATTTGAATTAGATATTTCAATTTTAGAATTTTGAAATTCTTCAAAGTTATTTTTAGAAATAGAAATGAAATCACTATCTACAATATCTACGTTTCCACCTCCACCATATCTCCAGTTTTTTGGATAAGCTGATATATGGATATTATTATTTTTAAATTTGTTCTTCTTTACATTTGAGTAAGACTTATCTTTTACTGCTATAGCAATAATGTTATTTTCAAAAAAATTGTTTT
>MDTA01220448.1_pt1 | contig 10491 bp, 8 predicted proteins | sample 811151 | NCBI WGS metagenome assembly MDTA01 (sample SAMN05326648, study PRJNA326480) | marine metagenome | isolation source: seawater | place: Indian Ocean: South | collected 2010 | reverse complement strand
TTATTTTTTACTGGCAAAAATTTTATCTCTGATTTTTTGTATGGAGTTGATAGATCTGGTCTTCCGGGATACTTATCAAGCTATGTAACATTTAGAGCTCAAGGTCTTTTTCTTGAAGCCTCTACTATGGCAGCAAATTTTTTATGTATTTTTATAATTCTTGAAAGAGTTACTAAAGATATGACTTTGATTAAACTTACTTGTCTTTTTATAAGTCTTTTGAGTTTTAGTTTTGCAAGTTTAATAGCTACGTTATTTTTAGTAGATTTTATATTACGTAAGTTTTATGAAGGAAGTGTGAGAATTTCTTATTTTACAATACCTTTATTGATTTTATTTTCATCTGGTTTTTTATTTAATTTATTTAATTTTATATTCGTTAAGACTGAAGCATTTATTTCTTTCGGTCTAGAGAATTTGCTGAGATTTCAGCTTTTATACGAAACTATTGAAAACCCCCTAAATCTTATTTATGGTGTTGATGGTGAAACTATAGATAGGCTTGTATTATTTGATCTGGGCTTCTTTTTATCCCTAATATCTGTTGCAGGAATGTACTCCCTTCCATTTATGGTTTTATTATTTTTTTCTTTATTAAGCAACCCAATAATATTAATTTTATTCTTAACTAAGTTATCTGGAACAAATCCGTTATTATGGATGGTGATTACATTAAATTTAAATTTAAATGAAAATAAAAAATCTAGCGGTTCTATTAGATAACAAAGAAAAGATAAGATTCCTTGACAAAGTAATTCAAATTGAAAAAAAAGATTGCATATATTTTGAAAATCTTAAAATAAATGAGTTATTTAAACTATCAAAAGCCAGTATCGAAAATGTTTTTATTCTAGGTGCAAGGCCTACAGATATTGCAGCAATAAATTTTTTTTCGGATTACGTGAAAAATATCTTCATTTTACAACATGCTGCAAAAGCTATAAGAAAAGAACATAACTTGGGCTATTGGATCTCTAACACTAAAAAAATAATAAAATGGCTTATTTTCATTATCACACTATATTTAATAGATAAACTTTATTCTCGAGAGAAAACACTTACTACACTTCATATCCTAGGATTTAATGAGAATCTATTTTCAGATCTAAAAAAAAATAATAAATTTAAAGTCCTTAAAACAAATGAAATTTTTCTTTCAAATCCTTGCTATAGATGGGGTACATTAAATGAACCTGAAATAAACTTAAACTCTTGTGAATACTTCATGGTGGATGAACCATTTAAACAAACATTAGGCATATCTGAAAAAGAAGAGCAAAAAATATTAAAGAATCTGCTTATCCTATTAAATCCAGAAAAAATACTAGTAAAGATTCATCCCAGATCTAATAAAGAAAAATATGCGTTCGATTCAAGATTCAAAATTGTTGAAGATATTTATAAGAACTGCGATAAATTAATTGGTTACGAATCAGGGCTGCTTGAATTTAATTTTAGTTGCAAAGAAATTGTAAAGCTAAGCCCGCCAAATTGGACAATTTCAACTTATAAGAATAATAAAGTAAATGGTAAAAATTACATAAGAGAAGCTCAAGAATATATCAAAGAATATGTCTAAAAAAATTAACATTTTGTGGAGTAATGCAAATATAGGAGGGGCAGAAATTTATGTATCCAGACTTAATAATTTAATAAAAGCAGAGTCAGTTTGTTTGCAAGGTTTAAAGGTAAGCAAATTTTATGAATTTCTTAAAACCCTTTTTGATAAAAATAATACATTTATATTTCATGATGGCAGAGCTTCAATCTTTTCAATATTGAGATTTCTGTTTAGAAAGGACTATATTGTTATTCATGGACCAACAAAATACCCTATGTTTGCAAAGTTTTTTTACTTTTTTTTAAGTTATTTTGTAAAAAAAATTGTTTTAGTTGATAAAAATTTATTAGGTTTACAAAAAATAAATAATGTTGAATATGTAAAAAATGAATCAGCATTACCTTTTTCATTGGAATCATATGGTAATGATTTTGTTTATATTGGGAGGATAGAAAAATCAAAAAGAGTAGATTTTTTATGTGATTTTTGGTCAAAAAATAATTTTAAGAGGAAGTTAAGAATAATTGGATCAGGATCTATCCTTGAGAACTTAAAAAAACAATACAATACATCAAGTATTATATTTCATGGAGCAAGAGACCAAAAAGATATGAAAGATATCCTAAAAAATTGCAGATACTATATTTCTATGAGTAAAGTAGAGGGTGTTTCTTTGGCACTTCAAGAATCCTTATTAATTGGTTTAATACCAATCGTGATGGATATACCTTCTCAAAGATATCTTTATCATAAGAAACTGCCTTTAGTTTCTATCGATGACAGCAATCTATTTGAAATTATTGGCTTATATTGTGATAAAGACGAGAAACAATTAGATGAAATATCTAATTTTTGTAAGCAATTCTCAAAAGAGATCAACAATGGTGCTTGGGAAAAATTTTGGTTGGATGTTTAATAGCCATAATCACATTGTATTATTCTAGATTTAGTGAAATTCGAATATAATTTTGCAAATGGGTTCTCCTAAAAATACAAGTGAAGATTTAGCTGATTGGATAGATGCTCTTGAGAACTTATTGCTCTTTAATGGTTCAGATAGTACAAAAAAAATATTATCTGAAGTTATATCTTATGCAAATACTAAAAACCTATTGGATGAAAATATATTTCAAATGCCTTTTGAAAATTCAATTTCATGTTATGCAGAGGAAAAATACCCAGGAGATTGGGAGACCGAAGAAAAAATTAGACACTATATTAGATGGAATGCATTAATTACTGTCTTAAAGGCAAACAAAGATTTAGATCTTGGTGGCCACATATCAACATATTCTTCGGCTGCAACTCTTTATGAAGTTGGCTTTAATCATTTTTTTAGAGGTGGCGACTTATCTGACATGATTTATTTTCAAGGTCATTCATCACCTGGTATATACTCAAGATCATTCTTAGAAGGAAACTTAACTAAGAAACAATTAAATAATTTTCGACAAGAAATAAGCGGTGATGGCTTATCTTCTTATCCGCATCCATGGTTAATGCCAAATTATTGGCAATTCCCGACTGTTTCTATGGGGTTAGGCCCAATTATGTCAATTTACCAAGCTCACATTATGAAGTACTTAGAGCAAAGAAACCTTTTACCGCATATATCAAATAGAAAAATATGGATGTTCTGTGGTGATGGAGAAATGGATGAGCCAGAATCATTAGGTTCCATTTCATTAGCTGCTAGAGAAAAATTAGATAACTTAATATTTGTAATAAATTGTAACCTTCAAAGGCTTGATGGACCTGTCAGAGGCAACTCAAGAATTATTACGGAATTAGGTTCGATTTTTAAGGCTTCTGGTTGGAATGTAATTAATTTAATATGGGGCCGCAAGTGGGATGAACTATTAGAAAAAGATACAACTGGTGCATTGAGATGGGTTATGAATAATACAGTTGATGGAGAATATCAAAATTTCAAAGCAAAAGGAGGGGCGTATACACGAAAACATTTTTTTGGAAAACACCCTGATGCATTAAAGCTTGTTGAGAATTTTACTGATAATGAAATTGAGGAACTTAATAGAGGAGGACATGACCCTGGTAAAATTTTCAATGCGTATAAGGCGGCATACAAATGTACTGACAAACCTACAGTAATATTAGCATTTACTATTAAAGGGTATGGAATTGGATCGAGACAAGCTGATAATACAACACATCAAGTAAAAAAACTTAGTAGTGAAAATCTTAATGATTTCATTAAAAAATTTAATTTACCAATAAGTAAAGAGAAGTTAAGAAACTTATCTTATTTAGAGTTCAAAAAAGAAAGTAAAGAATATAAATATTTAATTTCGCAAAGAAAAAAACTAGGAGGCTCTTTGCCTAAAAGAGAAGCCAAAGAAACAAATTTGAAAATTGCAGACAAAAATCATTTCGAAGAATTTAATGATTTATCTAAGAGAGAAATGTCGACGACAATGGTATTTGTAAGACTAATAACTTCATTGCTTCGTGATAAAAAAATTGGGAAACATATTGTTCCAATTGTTCCAGATGAGGCAAGAACTTTTGGAATGGATGGTTTGTTTAGGCAATTCGGAATTTATAGTAGAGAAGGTCAGAAATATGAGCCTGAAGATGTTGACAAAGTAATGTGGTATAGAGAATCAGAAGATGGTGTCATGCTAGAGGAAGGAATAAACGAAGCTGGCGCATTTTCTGCTTGGATAGCCCTCGCTACATCATATGCAAATAATAAGTTACCTATGGTTCCATTTTATATTTATTATTCTATGTTTGGCTTTCAGAGGATACATGATCTTGCATGGGCTGCTGGTGATGCGCGAGCAAAAGGATTCCTTTTAGGAGCAACTTCAGGTAGAACCACATTAAATGGCGAAGGTCTTCAGCACCAAGATGGACATAGTCACCTTCTGGCACAAACAATACCTAATTGTAAATCCTATGATCCATGTTTTGATTATGAACTAGCAACAATAATAAAAAATGGTATAGATGATATGTACGTTAAAAATAATGATAATTACTACTACTTAACACTAATGAACGAAAACTATTTTCATCCTGAAAGGCCAAAAAATCTAAAAGATTCTGAAATAATAAAAGGTGGATATATCTTTAAAGAAATTAAAAACCCTGATGTTAGAATTTTAGCATCAGGTTTAACCTTAAGATTTGCAATAGAAGCGTCAGAAAAACTTTCAGAATTTGGTGTTAGAGCTAATGTTTGGAGCATTACAAGCTTTAATGAGTTAGCTAGAGGAGGAATTATTTCTGATCAGCAAAACAAGATTAAAGCAGCCAGTAAGTCTTATGTTGAAAGTTGTTTTGAAACTGAAATGCCTACTGTTGCAGTGTCTGAATATCAAAAATTATATTGTGAACAAATTAGAAAATGGGTGAATGGAAATTATATTTGTTTAGGTACTGACGGTTTTGGAAGAAGTGATACAAGAGAAAAGTTACGAGAATTCTTTGAGATAGACGCAAATCATATTTCTTATAATGCATTATTAGCGTGTGGATTACTCAGAGAAGCAAAAAAGTTTAAAGCTAAATATAAAGTTAAATTAAACAGTGAAAATCCTTATACAAGATGAAAGAAGTTGAGTTAAAAATCCCCAGTTTAGGAGAAGCAGAAGATACGGAGATCATTGAAATCTCTGTAAAAAAAGGTGACAAGCTCTGCAAAAATGACCCAATCATTGTTTTAGAGTCAGAAAAAGCTGCTATGGAAGTACCATCAGACTTTGATGGCAAAATCAAAGATATAAGAGTCAAAGAGGGGGATAGTGTAAAAGAGGGAACGGTTTTTGCTGTAATTGAGATTGAGGAAATTGAAGAGCCTGAGGAAAAGGAAGAAAAAATTAAAATTTCATCTAACAGCGTGCCTGAAACAAAAAATGAAACAGTTGTAACTGAAAAAGTATCAATTGATTTTACTGGAATAAATGCCGGGCCTGCTGTAAGAAAAATAGCTCGTGAGCTTGAAATAGACATAAAAAAAATTATTGGATCAGGTAAAAACAAGATGATTACCAAAGAAGATCTTAAAAACTTCATACATTCAGAGAGAAATATTCAAAAAAATGAATATGCAGATTTAGAAAGTTTAGAAATTTTTGGTGACTATAAAATTCAAAATCAGTCTAAAATTCAGAAGGCTGTAGCAAAGAATTTAACACAATCATGGCAATCAATTCCTCATGTTTCACACTTTGAGGAAGCTGATATAACTAAGATTGAGAAACAAAGAAAAGATTTAAATGAGATTTCTGCTGTTAAGATTACGCCACTTTCATACATTGTCAAAGCAGCCTCCCTTGCTTTAGAAGAATTTCCTGTAATGAATTCATCTTTAGTAGATGATGGAAAATTGATGGTAAAGAAATATATCAATATAGGTATCGCTGTGAATACTGATCAAGGATTAGTTGTTCCTGTTATCAAAGATGTAAATAATTTAAATATTGGGCAAATAGCAGAAAAAATTTTAGAAATTTCCATAAAAGCCAGAGACAAAAAATTAATGAAAGATGATATCATTGGTTCAACATTTACAATATCAAGTTTAGGTGGAATCGGTGGAACTGGCTTTTCACCGATCATTAATCCACCAGAAGTTGGCATCATTGGCGTTTCAAGATCAAGAAGAGTTCCTAAAATTCAGAATGAAATTTTCGTTGATGCAACCGTGTTGCCCTTTTCATTATCCTATGATCATAGGGTAATAAATGGTGTTGAAGCTGGTAGTTTTATGAGTTTTATTAAATCTACTATTGAAAAAGGTTTATAATAAAGACATTTAATACAAAATGAGTGTATTTGTCTTAACGTTATTTTTTTCCTTTTTTTTATGGCTTCAAAATAAATATTTTATAACACCATTAAGAAATACTGCCCAAACCTATCATAAGAAACCTACCTCAAGACTAGGAGGTGTAGCGATTGCCGCTGCACTGTTAATTGATGCTTTTTTCTTAGCAGGGAGTTCAGGAGAAACAGAAATTTATAGGTTGATAGTGATTTGTTCTATACCAACTTTTATTGCTGGCTTACTAGATGATTTATTTTTTAATATCAGACCATGGCAAAGAATAATTCTAATGCTTCCTAGCCCGATTCTTCTTTTTTATTTTGCAGGCTTAAGGGTTACTAACTTAAGTTTGGGAGTATTCGATGATTTCTTAGATTATGAAATCTTTGCTTTAATTTTCATAATTTTTGCATTAGTAGGAATGTCGAATGCTTTCAATATCATTGATGGATTTAATGGGCTATTACTTGGCTACATCATTACTTTAGCTTTATCAATATTTTTTTATGGATCTTTTAACGATCAATTTTTTATCTCTGAATTTATTTATGCATTATTCTATTCCTGTCTGGCAGTATTAATTGTAAATTCACCTTGGGGAAAAATATTTTTAGGGGACGCTGGTGCTTATATGTTAGGCATACTAGTTCCAACTGCTTTAATTTATTACTACAAGATAAATTCTCTGTCTCCTTGGTTTGTTATGACTATGCTTATCTATCCTACTGCAGAGGTTATTGTGTCAGTAATAAGAAAAATTATTTATAGAAATATGTCTGCGATGGAGCCAGATGGTTTGCATTTACACATGCTGATATATAAAAGAGTAAGTAAAAAGTTTGGATTTAGAAGAATAAGGTTGAGGCATTTTGTTGTGGCAATGTTTATATTTACTTTAAATTTTCCTTTTATGTTTTTTGCTAATGTTTTTAGCACCAACACAAAAATATTATTCGCAATTTGCATATGGTATCTATTGGTATATTTACTTATCTATTTTATTCTTTTACCAAAGTATATTTTTAAAAGGAAATAAAGTTTGAGAGTTTTAGTAACTGGTGTTGCAGGCTATATTGGTTCAACATTTTCATATAGTTGCCTCAAAAAAGGTATTGAAGTCATAGGGATTGATAACTTTGCTAATTCTTCTCAAAAAAACATAGAAACTATAGAAAAAAAATTTCCAGATAACTTTCGCTTCATAGAGCTAGATTTAGCTGCAGATTTCAACATTGTTGAGGATAAATTAAAGAATATATACTCAGATGTAGTTGTTCATTTTGCCGGCCTTAAAGCAGTTGGTGAATCACAAAAAAAACCAATCGAATATTGGGAAAATAACCTAATATCTACTTTCAATCTTGTAAAAGTGATGAAAAAAAGCAATATGAAAAAATTAATTTTTTCTTCCTCTGCGACCGTATATGGCGACAGCATAAAACAACCACTCGATGAAAAAGATCAAATCTACCCTATGTCATGTTATGGGAGCACAAAAATTGCTAATGAGTTTTTCTTAAGAGATGTATCTAATGGACATGATTTAGATGTAATAGCATTGAGATATTTTAATCCTGTTGGATCACATAAGGAAAAATTGATATTTGAGGAAATTGATCAAAGCCCAAATAATCTAATGCCCAGAATTTTGAGAGTCGCAAAAGGCCTTGACTCAAAACTTCTTATTTATGGTGATGACTATGACACAAAAGATGGAACTGGAGAACGTGACTATATTCATATTGAAGATTTAGTTGACGCACATCTTTATTCAATTGAAAAAATTAAATCTTTTGATAATTATAATTTTTTTAATATTGGCACGGGATCTAAACACTCAGTTCTTGAATTAGTTAAAACCTTTGAATCTGTTAACAAAATAAAAGTACCATATGAAATTGTGGCAAGAAGGAGTGGTGATGTTGCGATATGTTACGCTGATCCTACTAAAGCTCAAAAATTGTTAGAGTGGAGTGCTAAAAAAAATCTGAGCTCCATGTGCAAAAGTGCTTGGGAAGCAATCAAAGATAATGACAAGAGATGATTTAAAAAAAATAGCGATATCTGCATGTATAGTTGCAGGAAAATACTTAAATGAGAATAAGTTAGCTGAGAAGGAAATTCTCATGGAAGAGGGAAGAGATATTAAGCTTATCATTGACCAAAAAACAGAAGAATTAATTAGATCAATTTTGCAAAAAACAGATATAGATATTCTTGGTGAGGAATATGGAGGTCAAACATCGTCAAAAACATATTGGGTCATCGATCCAATTGATGGAACGGCAAACTATTTTCGTGGATTAGATAGTTGTTGTATTTCAATTGCTTTATTTGAAGGCGATGAATGTGTTCTAGGAACAATATATAACTTTAATAATGACCAAATGTACAGCGCAGTAAAAGGTGAAGGTGCTTATCTTAATAACGAAAAAATTTCAGTTTCAGATATTGATGAAAAAAACAAAGCCTCAATAACAACTGGATTTCCAGCTTCTGAATCTATTGAATCATCAATGAATTTTTTAGATGGTTTGATAGGCTGGAAAAAGGTAAGAATGTTTGGAAGTGCAGCTCTCTCATGTGCGTATGTAGCATCAGGAAAATGTGATTACTATTCTGAAAAAGGAGTTTTTTTATGGGATTTTGCAGCTGGAATATGCATTGTGAAAGAAGCAGGCGGACATGTTGAATACAGTTTGATTGACAAAGATAGGTACGAAGTAGTTTTCTCTAATGGCCTTCTATGAAAATTGCAATCATCGCAGATAAAAAAACTGGTCATTTAAGTCAATGTTTAGGTCTGCGAGAAGTAATTAAGAAATATAACAAGAAAAAAGATATTTTTGTTTTAAATAAAGATTTGATTGCTCTTCCAGGTTTTCTAGAAAGATCTCTTACACTTTTAAATGAAAAATTATATTTATTTTTACTTAAACTTTTAAATCCAAATTTAGTTGACTATAAGTATGATCTAGTAATTTGTTCCGGTTCAAGAACAGCTATTCCCGCTTATTTATTTGCCAAATTAACAGGAGCTAAAGTTATTTACATAGGCAGCCCTAAATTTAGAATTATGAAAAAATTTGATGGAATTGTTTCCACAAAAACTGATATTAGTTCAGTTTATAAAGTTATTACTACAGAATTGCCCCCAACAAAATTTAAACCATATTTAACAAAGAAAGTGCCGACTAAGCAGAGTTTAGTTCTAATTGGTGGAGATGGTTGCGGATATGACTATGGTGAGAGTGATTGGTATAGATTAGCATTTGAATTTCAAAACATTAATACGACTTTTATTAATTCACGCAGAACACCAAAGTTTGCTTGGCAAAATTTAAAAGAAAATTCTGGTAAAAGTCATGTTCACCTTGATGTGGAGAATACAGACTTTGCAACGTTAGAAACTGCATTAGATGAGCATAGCCACATTTTTGTTACAGCTGACAGTACTAGCATGATTTCTGAAATAGTTACTAGAGGTTATTTTGTAAATGTAATTGAAATGCGAGGGCCAATTTCAAAAGAACATCACCATGAGATTATTGAAAGCCTCCAGGATAAAGGCCTTTTAAGAATTTTAAGACTGAATCAGCTTCATTTATCAGAAAACAAATTTCAAGAAAATGTCAAAGAATTTGTTGTGACTGAAAGAGATGCCCTTAAATCAAGAATACTAAAATTATTATGAAATCTATCTGTTGGTTTAGGAACGATTTGAGAGTTCTTGATAATCCTGCTTTGCATCATTGTTGCTTAAATAGTGATGACGTCATTGCTGTCTATTTTTTAAATAGAAAACAGTGGTTACAGCATAATGATGCAGCAGTAAAAATTAATTTTTGGCTTAGAAATTTAGAATGTCTTCAAAATGAACTCGAGAAATTAAATATCCCATTAGTTATTTTAGAGGCTGATACTTATAAAGATACAATTTCTGTATTGAAAGATTTTTCCACTAAGAATGATATAAAGAATTTATATTTTAATGTTGAATATCCAATAAATGAATTAGAGCGTGATAGAGAGATCTATACATTATTCAAAGAAAATAATATTGGCGTTTTTGCTTATCATGATCAGGTAGTACATGAGCCTGGTTCATTGAAAACACAAACAGGCAACAATTTCT
>MDTA01196445.1_pt1 | contig 10492 bp, 7 predicted proteins | sample 811151 | NCBI WGS metagenome assembly MDTA01 (sample SAMN05326648, study PRJNA326480) | marine metagenome | isolation source: seawater | place: Indian Ocean: South | collected 2010 | reverse complement strand
CTTATATGGACTCTGTTCCTTTGGTTTGTATTTCTGGACAAGTACCCACACATTTAATTGGTACTGATGCATTTCAAGAATGTGATACCACAGGGATCACAAGACCATGTACAAAACATAACTGGTTGGTAAAAGATATTAAAGATTTATCTAAAACTTTACATGAAGCTTTTAGAGTTGCTACAACAGGAAGACCCGGACCTGTTTTAGTAGACATTCCAAAAGATATTCAATTTGCCAAAATTAGTTATTCTAAACCAAAAATTAAAAATAAACTGAATGGAAAATCTTTAAATAATTTTTCTCAAAAAAATATAGATGAATTAATTAGTTTGATGAATAACTCAAAAAGACCAATTATTTATTCAGGCGGCGGTGTAATAAATTCAGGTCCAGAGGCAAGTGATGCTCTTAGAGAACTTGCTCAATTAACAGGTTTTCCAATTACATCAACACTACAGGGTTTAGGAGCCTATCCAGGAGATGATAATCAATTCTTAGGAATGTTAGGAATGCATGGAACTTATGAAGCTAATAATGCAATGCATGATTGTGATTTATTAATAAATGTTGGAGCAAGATTCGATGATAGAATAACCGGAAAGATTGATGAATTTTCTCCAAAATCTAAAAAAATTCATATTGATATTGATCCGTCATCCATAAATAAAATTATTAAAGTTGATTTAGCTTTAGTTGGTGATGTTAAAGAAGTCCTGAAAAGTATTAATAAAACTTTAAAAAAGAAAAATATTGATTTAAATAAATCTAACAAACAAAAAATTTCAAAGTGGTGGGAACAAATCCAAAAATGGAGAACAAAAAATTCATTAAATTTTATAAATAGCGATGAAACAATAAAACCTCAATATGCAGTCCAAAAACTTTATGAACTGACTAAAGATAAAGATACTTTTATTACTACAGAGGTTGGCCAGCACCAGATGTGGGCAGCCCAGCACTATAAATTTAATAAACCTAATCGATGGATGACATCTGGCGGGCTGGGTACAATGGGATATGGTTTACCAGCTGCAGTTGGTGTTCAAATAGCGCATCCAAAAAAATTGGTCATTGATATCGCTGGTGAAGCATCAGTTTTGATGACAATGCAAGAGATGTCAACTGCAGTTCAGTATAATTTGCCAATTAAAATTTTTATTTTAAATAACCAATACATGGGGATGGTAAGACAATGGCAAGAATTGCTACATGAAAAGAATTATTCTGAAAGCTATTCAGAAGCGCTGCCTGATTTCACTAAATTAGCGGAAGCTTATGGGTGCAAAGGTATAATGGCAGATAAACCTAGTCAACTTGAAGAAAAAATTAGTGAAATGTTACAATATGATGGTCCGGTAATTTTTGATTGTCGTGTTGATCCAAATGAAAATTGTTTTCCTATGATACCATCTGGTAAACCTCATAACCAGATGATTTTAGGACCAAATGAAAAAGATGAAAATAAAATTACTGGAAAAGGAAAAGCTTTAGTATAGTCATGGCAAATCCCAAATCAGCTTATAGTGTTTCAACCAAAAAAGAAAAATCAGATACTCATATAATTGTTGTCTGGGTAGACAATGAAGCTGGAGTTTTAGCGAGAGTGGTAGGTCTATTTTCTGGAAGAGGATATAATATAGAGTCTTTAGCAGTAGCAGAAGTTGATGCTAAAAGAAATATATCAAGAATTACTATTGTTACGACAGGAACACCTCAAGTTATAGATCAAATAAAGCTTCAATTAAAAAAGTTGGTACCCGTACATAAAGTGGCAGATTTTAAGAGAGATGATAGAGGTGTTATATTTAAAGAAATGGCTTTATTTAAAGTAGTTGGGAATACTAATAAAATAAAAAAAGCTATTAATGCTTGTAAAAAATATGATGCTGTAATATTGGATAGAACAAAAAAATCAAATGTTATTCAAGTCACGGCATTAAGAAGAGAAATTGATAAAATGGCAAAAAGTTTAAAGAAACTTGGATTGGTAAGTGTATCCAGAACCGGCGCTGTTGCTATGACAAGAGGAGATAAAATATTTAATTAATTATTTGGGAGAAATATATGAAAATGTTTTATGAAAAAGATACTGATGTAAATTTAATTAAAGATAAAAAAATAGCTATTTTTGGTTATGGAAGTCAAGGTCATGCGCATGCATTAAATTTAAAAGATAGTGGAGTTAAAGAAGTTGTTGTAGCATTGAGAGAGGGCTCTTCAAGCAAACCTAAGGCAGAATCAAAAGGCCTCAAGGTAATGAATTTATCGGATGCTGCAGAGTGGGCAGATGTTGTGATGATTTTAACACCAGATGAGCTACAAGCATCTATCTATAAAAATCACATTGAACAAAGAGTCAGAAAAGGAACTTCTTTAGCTTTTGCTCATGGATTAAATGTTCATTATGATTTAATCAAAGCTAGAGAAGACTTAGATGTTTTCATGGTTGCACCTAAAGGTCCTGGTCATTTAGTAAGAAGTGAGTTCGTTAAAGGTGGTGGAGTTCCATGTTTATTCGCAGTTCATCAAAATGGTTCTGGCAAAGCAAGAGATCTTGCAATGTCTTATGCATCAGCAGTTGGTGGTGGTAGATCGGGAATTATTGAAACAACTTTTAAAGATGAAGTTGAGACTGATTTATTTGGTGAACAAACTGTTTTGTGTGGTGGATTAGTTGAATTAATCAAGAATGGTTATGAAACATTAGTAGAAGCTGGTTATGAACCTGAGATGGCTTATTTTGAAACTGTGCATGAAGTAAAATTAATCGTAGATTTAATTTATGAAGGTGGAATAGCAAATATGAATTACTCTATTTCTAATACAGCGGAATATGGAGAGTATGAATCTGGACCAAGAGTTGTAAATAAAGAGGAAACAAAAAAAAGAATGAAAGAAATTTTAGCTGATATTCAATCGGGTAAATTTACAAAACAGTGGATGGATGAATGCAAAAATGGGCAGAAAAACTTTCTTGCAACACGAGCAAAACTAGCCGAGCATCCAGTTGAAAAAGTTGGAGCTAATTTAAGAGCTATGATGCCCTGGATTGGTAAAAAAAAACTAGTAGATAGCGATAAGAGCTAAATAAATTCTTAAAAGTTCATAAACATTTTGCAATTTCTAATAGAGATTGTATTATAGATTTTCCAAAATTTTATTGTTATGGCTGATAAAAATAGAGTATTTATTTTTGACACTACTATGCGTGATGGTGAACAATCACCTGGAGCATCAATGAGTCTTGAGGAAAAAATTCAAATATCTAGAGTTTTTGATGAATTAGGTGTCGACATCATTGAAGCAGGTTTTCCAATTGCCTCACCTGGGGACTTTGAAGCTGTATCAGCAATTAGTAAAATTTTAAAAAAATCAATTCCTTGTGGATTAGCTAGACATTCAAAAAAAGATATAGATAGATGTTACGAAGCTTTGAAGCATTCTCCAAGATTTAGAATTCATACTTTTATTTCTACAAGTCCACTTCATATGAAACATAAACTTAATAAAACACCTGAACAAGTTTATGAGTCAATTAAAGAACATGTATCATATGCTAGAAATTTGACTGATGATGTTGAGTGGTCTTGTGAAGATGGAACAAGAACAGATATGGATTATATGTGTAAGACTGTGGAGCTTGCAATAAAATCAGGAGCTAAAACTATTAATATACCTGATACAGTAGGTTATACTGTACCATCAGAATTTACAAAAATTATTGAAACATTATTAAATAAAGTGCCAAATATAGATAAAGCAATTTTATCAACTCATTGTCATAATGATTTAGGCTTAGCTGTAGCTAATTCTTTGGCTGGTATACAAGCTGGTGCCAGACAAATAGAATGCACAATTAATGGGATAGGAGAAAGGGCTGGTAATGCAGCATTAGAGGAAGTTGTAATGGCAATTAGAACAAGAAATGACTTAATGCCTTATGAAACAGGAATTAATACAAAATTACTAAGCAAAGCATCTAAATTAGTTTCAAACGTAACAGGGTTTCCAGTTCAATATAATAAAGCGATTGTTGGGAAAAATGCTTTTGCTCATGAGTCAGGTATTCACCAAGATGGAATGTTAAAAAATAGAAATACTTATGAAATTATGACACCTGAGAGTGTAGGAGTAAAACAAACATCACTTGTAATGGGAAAACATTCAGGACGACATGCTTTTAAGGACAAATTAATTAGTCTTGGCTATGCTGATTTGACCGATGATGTGATTGAAAATGCTTTTGGAAAATTTAAAATTTTGGCTGATAAGAAAAAACATATTTATGATGAAGATATAATTGCATTAGTAGATGATAGTTTAATCATAGATAATAAAGCGAACACGATAATCTTAAAATCTTTGAAGGTATTTGCAGGGACAGGCGAGCCTCAAAAAGCAGAGATGAAATTAGAGGTAAGTGGCCATATAAAATCTGCTAAAGAAACAGGAGATGGTCCTGTCGATGCTATATTTAAATGTATTAAAATTTTGTACCCTCATGATGTTAATCTTCAATTGTATCAAGTTCATGCTGTAACAGAAGGAACCGATGCTCAGGCAACAGTAAGTGTTCGTATTGAGGAAAATGGAAAAACAACAGTTGGACAAGCTGCAGATACAGATACATTAGTTGCATCAGCAAATGCATATATTGCTGCTTTGAATAAGATGATTATTAAAAGAGAAAAAACAGCTCCAGCAATGGAACAGATTTTGAACGAAAAAGAAAAAATGAGAGGAATTTAAATGGGTGTTTTTGATAGAATTAAAAAAGTTTGGAGTCAAGACATGGCTATTGATTTAGGAACAGCCAATACTTTAGTTGTTGTGAAAGGACAAGGTGTAGTTTTAAATGAGCCGTCAGTAGTGGCAATTGTTGATCAAGCTGGAAAGAAGCAAGTTTTAGCAGTTGGTGATGAAGCTAAAACAATGTTAGGAAGAACACCTGGAAATATTCAAGCTATAAGACCATTAAGAGATGGTGTTATTGCTGATTTTATAGTCACTGAGGAGATGATTAAGCATTTTATAAAAAAAGTACACAAGGGCCGTACATTTGCGAACCCTAGAATACTAATATGTGTACCGACAGGTTCAACTCCTGTTGAGAGAAAAGCTATTCAAGATAGTGCACTTGCTGCAGGGGCTAGAAGAGTTCAATTGATTGAGGAACCTATTGCAGCTGCAATTGGAGCAGGACTACCAATTTCAGAGGCTACAGGATCAATGGTAGTAGATATTGGTGGTGGAACTAGTGAGATTGCTGTGATGTCACTAGGTGGTCTCGTTTATTCAAAATCATTGCGAGTCGCAGGAGATGCGATGGATGGAGCAATGGTAAATTATATGAGAAAAGAATATAATTTGATGATCGGAGACAGCACAGCAGAAAAAATAAAAAAAGAAATCGGAACAGCTATTCCAACAAATAATAATACTTATGCAGTCAAAGGAAGAGATTTAAGGTCTGGAACACCTAAAGAAGTAAATATTACAGAGGAAGACACTGCGGAAGCATTAAATGATATTCTTAGACAAATGGTAAATGGAATAAAAGATGCTTTAGAAAGTACTCCTCCAGAATTATCAGCAGATTTAGTAGACATGGGATTAGTTTTGACTGGTGGTGGCGCTCTATTAAAAAATATTGATAAACGTTTTTCTAAAGAAACTGGTTTACCAGTACATATTGCTGATGATCCGTTGTCTTGTGTTGCAATTGGAACTGGAAAAGCTTTAGATCAGGAGCAAACATTTTCGACTATGTTGACTGAGTATTAAGAGTAATGGCATCAAGCAGAGATGATTTTATAATTGCAATTAGATCTGCTTTTCTAAAGAAGAGCACTCAGCAAAAGTTTTCATTATTATCGTTGGTATTTGTTTCAGTATTTACAATTTTACTATCTAGCCTAGATTTTAGAGCTATTAAATATTTAAAAATTGCAATTAATGAAGTTGTTTATAGATCATCGTTTATAGTTTCAATACCTGAAAATTTTATAAAAGACAGCTATAGAGAAGTAGCTCAATATTCTACTTTTTATGGAAATTTTAAAAAAAATAAAAAAGAATTAGATGAATTAAAATCAAATTACGTATCTAACGAAATTATTCAATATGAAAATAAAGAATTAAAAGAATTAATAAACGATTATGTATCAAGTTCAAACAAGATATTAGCAAAAATTATTGTTGATCATGATAGCCCATTTCTTAAAAGCATTATTATCAATAAAGGAAGTAAAGATGATATTAAGATTGGCACTAATGTATACGATCAATCATATTTAGTGGGTAGAGTAATTGAAGTAAATTACAAAACATCACGAGTTTTGCTTTTATCTGATTTAAATTCAAATGTTCCAGTATCAATCGCACCTCAAAATATAGAAGCAATAATTTCGGGAACAGGAGAAAATTACGGTGAAATAAAATATATAAAAGACGATCTTGCAGCAGAATTAACTGATAAAAGTATAGTCTATACCTCTGGAACAGGTGCTATATTTAAAAGTGGAATTCCTATAGGTAGATTAAGCATTACAGAGGATGAGAAATCAAAAAAATTTGGAGTTGATTTCTATAGTGATTTTTCTCAACTAAAATATGTATTTGCAGAAGTATTAACTAAAGCAGAAATTGAAAATATAGAAAATTCAATTGATAAAAATGAAAATAAGAATTTCATGGGATCTAAATTAAAGATTTTAGAAGATGAATTAAAAATAATTGAAGAAAGCAATTTAAAATTTAAAGATGAAAATGAGATACTAAAAAGTGAGTTAAATGATTTGAGTAAAACGATTTTAGATCTCAACAAAGAAATTGCATCTCAGAAAAACCAGATTAATCAATTTAATCTAGATAAAGAAGAACTTCAATTTTTAAAATTAAATTTAAATTATGGACACAAATGTCGAAAAAGTTTTTTTAATAGCAATGGTTTTAGTGTAGGCACTAAAGAATATAAGAATTGTGTACTAAATAAAGGAATTGTTGATAATGACTAGTTTAAAATCAAAAGGTTTTTTATTTAAATTTTATACTTGGCTACCTTTAATTATTCTATTCATATCTGTATTAAATGAATTTGATTTTAATTATTTAAATTTAGACTATTTTTCGTTCAATTTTCCATTCATATTAATTTTTTTCTTTACCTTAAAAGATTTTAAAAATTTTGATTATTTTTTAGTTTTTATTGCAGGTTTAATCAATGATACTGTTGTTGGACTACCCTTAGGAATAAGCAGCTTTGCATATATTTTAATTTGCATTGCCACATCTTATTTTAGAAATATTACAATTAGACCTAATCCAATAAAAGATTGGTTCTATTTTTTATTCATAATAAGTTTAATAAATTCTATAACTTACTCAATCTTAACTTTGTTTTTTTCATTTAATCTTATTTTGATGAGTTACTTAGTAAATACTTTTTTTACATTTTTATTTTATATATTCTTTGTATCTATCTTTAAACATTATTTAAGGGGGTTAAATGATTAATTCATCCAGCGATAATGTAAAAAAAATAAATTCAATAAATAGAAGAATGTTTATAACTGGATCTTTAAAATTCTTCATCATGATAGGAATTGTAAGTAGATTGTTTTTTTTACAGATAAAAGAAAATAAAAAATATTTAACTCTCTCAGATAAAAACAGAATAAGAGAATGGAAATTAGCACCAGTAAGAGGAGAATTTCAGGATTATTTTGGAAATATTATTGCTGGAAATTTTGAGGCTTATCAGCTTCATATTATACCTGAACAAGTAGAGGATTTCAGGTATGTAATTTATAGATTAAAAGATTTATTAGATTTGACTGACAAAGAATTTAAAAAAGTCATAAAAAAGAAAAATGAAATAAAACCTTGGGAAACTTTAATAGTTTCAGATAATTTGACCTGGGAAAAGTTTTCAAAAATCAACAATCATTTATACGATCTTAATGGTGTTAAACCTGTAATTTCAATCTCTAGAAATTATCCTTACAACGAAAATTTTACACATATTATTGGTTATGTTAGTCAGGCCAATGAGAATGATATAGAAACTTCAGAATCTATTAAAAAGAATTTTGTTCCTGGCCTTAAAGTTGGCAAAATAGGATTAGAGAAATCTTTTGAGGAAAAACTTATTGGTACAAATGATATCGAGCGATACGAAGTAAATGCTTTTGGAAGAAGAATTAGTCAACTAGAATTTCAAAAAGGGGAAAAAGGGAAAACTTTAAGACTTACTATAGATACTGAGGTACAAAAACTAGCTAATGAACTATTAAAAGATCAGGCAGGTTCAATATGCGTGATGGATATTTTTACTGGCTCCATTATTGCTATGCAGTCATCTCCTTCTTTTGATCCAAATTTATTTGTTTTTGGCATTAGTCAAGATGATTGGCAATTGATTAGGAATGATCCTATGAAACCTTTGGTAAATAAAACATTACAAGGTAATTATTCTCCGGGATCAACAATAAAACCCTTAGTGGCACTATCTGCTCTAGAAAATGGAATCATAAATACAAACTTTACAGTTAAATGCACTGGTAAAACTGAGATGTATGGACAAACCTATCATTGTTGGAAAAAAAAAGGACACGGCTTTGTAAGCTTGAGAAATGCAATGAAACAGTCTTGTGATACATATTTCTATGAGGTAGCAAGAAAACTTGGTGTGGATAGATTGAGCGAAACAGCCAAAAAATTTGGTCTAGGAAAAAGAGTTTTTGGAGATTTATTTAACATCGAAAAAAATGGTCTAGTGCCAAGCACTCAATGGAAAAAAAATGCTTTAGGCAAAGGCTGGTTATTGGGTGAAACTATAATTACTGGAATAGGGCAGGGTTATATTCAAACAACTCCTATTCAACTTTGTTTAATGACAGCACAAATTGCTAACGGAGGACATAAAATTTATCCAAAAATAATTGTAAATAATGAGAATAAAGTAGAACCGGATGATAAATTTGTTCCACTATATGAAAATTCAAAAAATATAAAGATAATTCAAGATGCCATGTTTGGTTATACTAATGAAGTTTTAGGAACTTCTTACAGATCAAGAATTGATGATCCAAAATATCAGTTTGCTGGGAAAACAGGAACATCTCAAGTTAAAAAGATTACAGAAAAGGATCGAGAACTTGACTTAAAAACATTTGAGATACCATACGAAGAGAGAGATCATGCATTGTATGTTGCCTTCGGTCCATATAAAAGTCCAAGATATGCTTTAAGTATAATAGTAGAGCATGGTGGAAATGGAAGCACAACGGCAGCTCCTATGGCAAAGAAATTATTTAAGCTTATAATTGATCGACATAAATTAAGAGCCTCAATCAGTAATAAAAAATATTTGGAGATTTGAATGTATCAACATACAAGATTGACAAAAAATAACTTTAACTTTTTTCAAAAATTTAAAAATTTTGATTATATTTTGTTAGTTTGTATCCTACTCATGGGATTCATTAGCCTTGCTACAATGTATTCTACTGATGGGGGGAAAATCTTATTTCATACAAAAAGTCATTTTATAAAATTAGTAGTATTTACTTTTATGATGATAATAATTTCTTTCATAAATATTAAATTTTGGTTTTCCATAGGATATTTTTCTTACATTGTAATTATTGGCTTATTGGTTTGGACGTACCTATTTGGAATAACGTCATCAGGCTCTCAAAGATGGATAAACCTATATTTTATAAATTTACAACCATCTGAATTAATGAAAATTTTTATAATTTTGTGTTTGGCAAAGTATTTCCATCGAATGAAAATAGAGCATGTTAATTCAATTTATACAATTTTAACATCTCTAATAATAATTTTATTACCCATGGGTTTAGTAATTGTTCAGCCTGATTTGGGGACCGCGTTATTAATTGCTATTAGTGGCATAGCAGTTTTATGGTTCGCCGGAATAAATCACAAATATTTTATTTATACTATGTTGGGATTTATAATTTCATTACCATTCATTATTGCTTTTTTGCAACCTTATCAAAAACTTAGAGTATTAACCTTTTTAAATCCAGATAGAGATCCACTAGGTGCAGGTTACCAAATTATTCAATCAAAAATTGCTGTAGGTTCTGGTGGTATTTTTGGAAAAGGATTTTTGAAAGGAACACAAAGTTATTTGGAGTTTTTGCCAGAAAAGCATACTGATTTTATATTCACTCTTTTTTCAGAAGAATTTGGATTTGTTGGTTCAGCTTTTTTACTAATAATTTATGCAATAATTATTTATAGAATACTTGCAATTGGAGCCTCATCTAGAAGTTATTTTGCAAAAATATTTTGCTATAGTTTTGGTGCAGCAATCTTTGTCTATATAACTATAAACATGAGTATGGTTCTTGGTTTACTACCAATAGTTGGTTCACCTTTACCAATAATGTCATATGGTGGTTCTTCAATGTTAGCAACAATGATTGGTTTTGGTGTAGTATTAAGTGCAAAAATTAAT
>MDTA01178243.1_pt1 | contig 10492 bp, 15 predicted proteins | sample 811151 | NCBI WGS metagenome assembly MDTA01 (sample SAMN05326648, study PRJNA326480) | marine metagenome | isolation source: seawater | place: Indian Ocean: South | collected 2010 | reverse complement strand
GCCAGTGTGTTGAACCTCTCCACCTCTAATTTTAGAGTTGATGCCACGGATTCTCCCTGCGTTGATACCGATTCCAGCCCTCTGTGCAACATAACGGCCAATGGCCATATCAGAACTAAAAATACTATCCAGGGTGTCATCAACATCAACGAGAACGCAACTCGCAAACTGGCGGAGCGGCGTCCTAACTCCCGCCATGATGGGGGTTGGAATGTTGAGTCTGTGCCTAGAGATGGCGTCATAGTACCTCTTAACGTATGACATTCTTGTTGCTTTAGGATAGTCCCTGAAAATAGTCAGGGCAATCATGATATACATGAACTGAGGAGTTTCAAAAACGTTACCGTTACTCCTATCCTGTACTAGGTATTTATCCACTACCTGTCGTAAACCAGCATATGTGAACAGGAAATCCCGTTCATGATCAATGAAACTATCTGCCTTTTGAATCTCTTCAGTAGAATACTTTAGAAAGATATCTTTATCATAAATGTCTTGATATGCCCTCTCAGTGATATGATCAATCAAAGAGGGTAGAGTTCTCATCCTACCATACAGTTGTTTTCTTACAGCAAACAATAATAGTCTAGCAGCAACAAACTGATAGTTAGGATGATCCAGATCAATCAGATCTGATGCACTCTTAATCAGGATCTCCTGAATCTCAGCAGTGGTTATACCATCATAAAACTGAATACCAGATGTCATCTCAACCTGACTAGCAGAGACCCCTGCAAGACCCTGACATGCCTCTTCAACCATAAGATGCATCTTATCTAGGTCAAGAGGTTCAATTCTTCCATCTCTTTTTTGAACTTTAGTACCGTTGGTCATATTTTTTTCCAGGTGTTGAATTTAAGTTTTGCTTGTAAACCACTATAGGTGTTTGATTCTACTAAACTCTGAGCATTATGCCCAGCAAGAACCATATCATTGATGTCCTTTCCTTGAATATTGGAGGGCCAGATAACTACCTTCTCTCCTCTGTCAATGACCTCACTGATCCTTCTTGTAATCTCTCTACTACGGGGTTCGTTATCAAATACCCAGCAGCAATCGCTGATACCCCAATCACGCTGAACAAGATCAGCTCCACACATAGCAATCGCATTAGGTAGGAACGTTGAGTCAAACGGTCCTTCAGTGATGTAGACAGTAGCATCTGAGTTGATTGCGTCAAGTCCATAAATTTTGGGGGCATCGTCATCTAACATTATGGTTAAGTATTTAATAGGGTTTGTAGATAGTGCTCTACCCTGTACCCCTATAAGTTGTTCATCCCTGACAAGAGGGATGACTATTCTTGGTTCACCAAATCTGGTGTCCTCAAATGAATTTGGTTTGATTGTGTTTGCAAACTCCTGGAAGTTTTCAGCATAATAAAACTTACCCTCAAAGATTGCCCTTGATTCTAGGTATCTTTTTGATACATCTACAGCATATGCTGATGGTAAATCAATCATTGATTTCTTAAACACAGGTTTTTTAGATAATCTCTTGAAGATATCCTCTGGTTCCTCTGCTTGGAAGTTCTTTCCAGCATGTCCCTCCTTAAACTTCTCAAAGACATAGTGCTTATGACTTTGAGGGTCAATCTGTTTCAAGAAGTTATTGAAAGACATATTGACACCACAGTTGTGGCACTTGTAGTTGGTGTTATTCTTTATTCTATAAAGATAACCCCGTGCCTTGTTCTTGTTTTTCTGTGAGTCACCACATATGGGACACCTTAGATTATAAAGATGTGGTTTAACCTTTTTAAACTTCTGGAATCTTGATGATATCAGATTGATATATTTAATATCAATGAAATCCATTCAACTAACTACCAGCACCTCTCTGTATTGTAGGAGGTTCTGGCACTGGTGTCAATACCCTGCTGACAATTCCATTATTGTTAAAGACGAATGTGAGCACCGCAAGTCCTCCCACCGCCATCCACACCCGTTTCTCTAATCCACGTAGTCTTGACAACACACTGTCATGATCTGAGTCCATTTTATCACGGAGTTTGTCAATCTTTGTAAAGAGTATAGTGTCAATCTCTTCTTGTTTAGTAATTCGTTCTTCATGGACAGCAAGCATTCTGCTAACTGTTGTATTTACCTCAGATAATTTCTCTATTGCGGCATCAATCCTGAGGACAATGGGTTTTAAGTCCTCAATCTTCTGCTCTAAAACTGCCAGTTTAACTTGGTTTTCTTCCACTTGGAGTCCAGGTCTTTCTTAATCCCCTTTGGAAAATATATCTCTTTTTCTTTCTCACTGGTGGATCATCCCCCGCCTCAACAGATCCAGCAATCTTTCCACCACTTATATTATTGGCTGGCATACCAACTGCATCTTCTTTAAGAGATCTTACAATACCAATAATCCTATCAATCCTTTGCATTTGTAATCCTCTTGAGTTCTCTGAGACAGTTCTCATCAATTTCTAGATCATGAATGTATGAATATGGATGATCAGGCAATCTATCCAGAAAAATAATAAAAGTTTTTATCACATCCCAGTATTCTTTCTCAATCTTAAAGAACAACATTGGTGTTGCTGCTTCTCCAAAAAGATTATACAGGATTATAAAATGATTGATAAGTAAATGAGATCTTAAATCCCCATTGTTGCGATACCTTTTGAGTAACCTTTTGATATACTTAAAGTGATTTAAGTCCTTATCAAAGTCCTCTCTGGTTACAGCATGGGGATTTTCATAATTTTTAATGGCAAAGATGAGAAAGTTTTTCTCATTCAATTCAGTAAATCTCATCTCCTATTACGAAGGCAGAACAGAAGCGCTTGCCTGAGTGTTAGTGGAAATACCCGACATTGCTACCAATACTTCACTCTTAACCCTCAGGTTACCATGTGCATCCATATAAGTTTGGATACCAACCCAACCAGCATGAGCAGGTTCATATTGTGATCCCTCTCTTGCCTCCAGGATAGCCTCATTCACACCATATACCTTAGAGGTATAATCTCTTTCAGCATTAGAGGATGTAGGAGCAAACTCAGGATCAACAACATTAGATGTAGGTCTGTCACCAACGATGAAACCGCCAGCAGCAGCCTGATGAATGTTTTCTGCCTGTTCTGTTGAAGTGGTGGTGATAGTCATGGCAGTATCACTAGCAATTTCTGTGATTACACCAAAACCAGATGTCATACCAACACCAACTGTTAGGGTCTGACCAACACTATAATTTGTGAAGGTAGTTCCTGATCCAACCACAGCACCTGAAGTACCGTTACAGGTGATAATACCTGAGCTAGCAACTAGTACATTATCATTATTACCCCATAAAGCCATGTGACTTACCCTGAATTTCTTGTATAAAGATATTTATAAAATTATTCCTCAGCAGTTTCTCTGTTCTTGATTGCCTTTGTGACAACCTCTAACAGTTGATCATCCATATCAGTTTTGGTCAACTTAACTGCCTTAGCAAGTATAACAAGACAGATCTCAACCATTTTCTCACCAAGTTCTTCATTCTCTGGAATCTTAGCGACAGCATCCTGGATGATTTTGGAAGCAAGGGGAAGCAGAAATGAAAGCATAATAGTGGTGCTACTGCACTATATATGATTCATAAATTCCTTAAATGTCTTCTTTTCAGGAAGTTTCTTATGCTTGGTAGAAGCAAAGTCCTTAGCATCTTTCTTCTTAATTGATGCTGCTGCCTTAGCAACCTCAGGTGATGGGTTGGTCATCTCACCTTTCTTGGTGGCATAGACCATACCCATAAACCTTTGTTGTGCCTTAGATACTGCTGGCATTACTTTTTCTTGGGAGTAAAGATGGCACCCTTGCCATATCTCTTGATAATGTCATCCCTGACCTTATCTACTGCCCTTTGTTTTGCCTTAGGATCAGATGGTTTCTTACCAAATGTGTTGGGTTTACCTGGTGCTCTCTTGTAATCTACATTACCATCAACACCACCCCTCTCCATTCTTCTATCCTTCATTGCATCTGATGCTTCCTCAGAGGCAAACTCTTCCTTGCGGGTATCACCTCTTAGGGGTTTTTCTCCCATCCTACGACGTGCCTTGTTTCCAGCACCCTGATCTCCGTATCCTGCAAACCTTTTACCCTTTCCACCAGTTGATCTCTTTTCATAAGTATCAGTTCCAGGTCCATCATTACGTACTGCCACATTATGTGCGGTTGCACGATCTCTGGAAGTTGCCTGTTGATCATACTGCTTTTGTGCCATTTTTCTCTGACGAGGACCAGGACGCATTGCCTCATCAACCTCATCCTCTTGTAATGAATGGGGGATCTTAGCATTAAATGCCTTCCTAAAGAAGTCATCCATACTCTTCTTGGTCTCCTTATCAAGACCCTCCTTCATTCTTGCTTCCCTTTTTGCCTTTGCCTTGGCAAGTAATCTTGCCTTAGCGGCATCCTGTTCCTTCTTTGGAATAGGAGTAACAGCACCAACTTTCTGATCAACATCACCAGGAGCGTAACCTTCTCCAACTGCTTTAGTAGGAGATTCTTTACCTTTTTCAGTAGATGCCTTAGCAACCTCCCTCCTTCTATCCCTTGCAATCTGCATATCAATCTGGGATCTTCTTTTTTGAAGTTGAATCTCCTTAGGACTCATTGCTTCATCAACCTCTACCTCCTCAACCATCTCAACAATCTCACCACCAAGGGATTCAATTGCCTCTTTCATCCCAATGGTTGGGTTAATAACAATCTTATTCTTTACTTTCTTTTCCTTGATGGTCTTCTCATTGGTCTCACCATCAACAACCTCATTAAGTTCTGCTCTCCAGTCAGACTTAGCAGTTCTCCACTTATTCTCAGACAGACCAAGAGAACTCTTAACAGCACCTCTCTCAGTGGCACTGATCCCAGACTGACTACTCATGTAGTCATTAAATGCCTTCATCAGATTACCCTCTTTTCTTGCCTTATATCTGATGGCTTTGGTCATTGATCTGACCCTGCCCTTCACAGCCTCAGGAGAATTGTCCATAAGTCTAGGTTCTACTTATTTTTCTTATTTTTATTTATGAAATTCTTTATACCCTGTACTCCAGTTAGTCTTGAAACATAGTTTCTATGTGAATCAGTACCCACTTCTCTCTCAGAAGCAGGTACACCAGAGGGACCAGGATAGTTTACAACTGCCTCTGATACATCCCTCAACCAGGACTTGAACATGATGTTGTCCTCAGTCACAGCAATCACATAGTTAGTTCCTCTCCTGATAATCTTACCAACCAGACCATGATTTAGGTTCTCAACCAGTGTATCCTTCCTAAAAATCTTGTTAGAAACATAGTTTTCCCTAAGATTTTTCCAATCAAACTTGGGAGCAATCTCCCATAGACTCCATCCTTCCTTGATACCCATCTTCTGACGGAGTTTAGCAAAGTTAATCTTTGCTGTTTTATCATCAACAACCTTAGGAATACCAGTCCTATATGTCTTAAAGTCATTATCTGCTGCTGCTTTTCTCATCTTAGAGGCAGACATTCCCTCTACCCCCTCAGCGTCGGGATCTCTATCTCCAGCAGATACAATCTCCACACCAGAAAAATCATAGATCTTGCCATTGTAGTCTCCTGACAGTTTGGCAAACTCTTTGACCCTATCAGCACCAACCACAATCTTAACACTTGAATGTCCATCATCATACCCCTGCTTCAAAACATCAAAAATGGTCCTTGAGTTAGGATCATTCACAATATCAGCAGCATGATCAGGCATTTGCTGCTTCATGAGTTCAATCTTCTCATCAGCATCATAAGGATTCTTCTTATTATCCTGTGTTCTAGATGGATATATCCTTAATCTTCCCTTACCTGCTGCTTTTTTAGCAGCATCCAATAGTTTTTGATGCCCAACAGTGGGAGGATTAAACCTACCAAATACTACTGTGAGATCTCCAAGGTCTTCTTTAGGAGTGCCATCTGCTCTCGTAGGGACTGGCATTCGTCTTGGAGTTCCATCTCCAAATGTTCCAAATTCTCCTTGCTGCACAGGTTGTTGTGCTGGTTGTTGTTCACTTTTAGGTGCGGGTTCTTGTTCTGCTTTTGGAGAGTCATCTTCGCCCTCTGGTTTTTGGGACCTCTCCTTTTTAGAGAGTAATTCAAGTCGTCCTTTCTTAGTTACAGCAACTCTATTTCCATCCTTGTCATACCAGTTTCCATGACCATCTCCCTGTAGATTTTGACGTGCTGCCTGATCAGCCGCAACTGATGACTTAGCGTCTGTTAGGAAGTGTAAGAACGATTTCATTAGGTATAACTTTCCTTCATTCAGTATTTATGAACTTGCTAAAGTGAATACATCTGAGTCACTGGTAACAGCGATTCCAACCTCCTCCTGAAACTTCTTGAGGTCACTCTTTGGAGGATTAGCAAACCTATCTCTTGCCATATCATGATACTCTTCAGAAAGATCAAAACCAATGTAATCATGTCCAAGCAGTTTAGCAGCAAGTCCAGTGGTTCCAGACCCACTATAGGGGTCAAAAACCAGTCCAGGTTGATGTAAAACTGCCTGTAAACATCTTGCTGGTAGATTTATAGGGAATGGTGCTGGATGTGGATTCTTAGGGTCAGCAGGAAATCTCCAAACGCTATTCCAGTTAGCAGACCTTCTAGACATCTTTGGATGACTTCTACCCTTACACAACCAATAGATCCTCTCATCACTCTGAATAAATCTATAACCAGATATCTCTAACCCATTACCCCTGTTCCAGATTATCTCCTCTCTGATATGCCACTTTGTTTTCGTTAACCACTTCCATGGAGCAATAGCATCACCCTCAAGATACCTTACCTTATGATTATAGAAGAGGGATCCACCATCTTTTGTCTTATCATGAATAATATCAAGCAGTTCAATCTGCTGCTCCTGATATTCATCCTCTGGTAGGGTATCATTAAAGTCTGCATATCTTACTTTTCTAAATGTCTCACCACCACCCACACCACACTTATTATATGGAGGAGAAGTTACGGTACAATCAATCGAGTTATCCTCAAGGTCAAGTGCCAGGTTAAGGCAATTGCCAGTTCTAAGATCAATCATATTATTCTAATTTAAGATATGGTGCAGAGGCGGATGATTGTGAACTCGCATAGAGATACATATCCTGGACTACCTGATCAGCAATCTTTTTATCAAGATCTCTCATCTTAATCAGGAGTTGAAGGACTAACCATTTAGAATACCTGTATTTTTCAGATTTTCCTTTGATGGTATTGATTGTTGCTTGCTCATCTTTTTTACTAATCATTTTGTAATCAATCATTAGTTTTGCGATTGTCTTAGCATGAGCGTCACTATTTTCCTTAGCTAGTCTAGCAGAGTCCTTTGATGATGGCAACTCACCTGCTCCATGACTTTTGAGAACATAGTTCAGTGGTCCTAATGAGATTTTACCCTGATTAGCAGAACTACCCTTTACCTCACCCTGCCAACCTGTTAAACCATCACCAGTTCCAAAACTTCTAAACTGAATCCTATCATTTGCTCCAGACCCCCAATATACATACCCGTCCATTGCATCAAATGTTGAGGAAGTTTTTACAAATGAAGCACTAGATGCTTTTCTATCTGTTGGAAAATTCTTTTGTGAGATACTTCCTGATCCTGATTCAATCTTTTTTAGTGATACACCAATCAAAATATTATCACTCAATAACTCAAACATCTTCTGATTCAATCCCTTCAGTGTTGTCTCATCCATCAATACCTTAGGATTGAACCCCTTTTTAATAATATAGATATCTGCTGGACTCCACTTGTTTATATCACCAAATGCTCTTTCTGTTTTATTGATTTGTTTGAAGGCATTCTCCACTAGTGTTACCTTAGCAGATCCCCTGTGATACTCAAAAGTCTTTGCCTTATATCTTTTACGCAACTCATTAGCACCAGCGATTGATGACTTTATCCAATCATCTGGCAACTCATTCTTCATCTTTGCAAATGCTTCATCAGTCACAGCAAGATCTATTGCTTTATTAAAGTTTGCCTCTGTGAGATCACTTGCTGTTATATTCCTACCCAGATTATTTGCCATCGCAGCATATAATGCCTGGGCAGACTCACCCAACTTAGTTGCTGCTGCACCAGCACCAGATCCACCACTACCCTTTAATGGTTTGTAAACTATCTTATAGAGAACAGATTTACCATTATCTTTGATAGAGACAGTTGTAATAGGAAAACCTGATTCCCTATCCTTTACGTTTGCCTCATGCTTCACACCAAGTTTTTTTAACTCAGCATTAACATCAGCAGCAAGTTTTGTTCTATCAGGTGCCTTTACAACATACACCACTGTTCTGGCACTTGCTTTTTTGACTTGAGTATCAAAACCTTGAAGTGCCTTATTAAGTGCTAGTAACTCATCAACCTTCATCTGTTAGTGTTTCAAGAATGCTTTGGATTTCACTTTCAGTAAACTTACCAGAGAGTTCAAGATCCTCTTTCATCTTACCATGCTTTTTATCCTTAAGAGCCTTCTTCATTGACTCTTTCTCATTACCATCACCATCAAAGTCAAGGTAGTCAGGTTTAGCACCCTTCTTTTCTGCTACAAACTCCTCTTTCTTCATCTCTTTCTCCTTACGGAGTGCAACAGATGACTTTTTCTTGGGCATGTTGGGATAATAAGTCTTACCAACCTCTGCCTTATCTACAACCTCACCAGTCTTAGCGTCCTTGTGCATTCCATATGCTTCATTGGCAGGTACACAGTTAGGGACTTGCTTACCACCCTTTTTCTTCATACCAACCTGTTTGTAACCAACCCAACAGGGATCACCTTTCTTCTTCTCAAAGATAGCAAGAAGACCTCTCTTGATGGTTTCTTTATCCTCAGCAATCACTGTGCTGTGAACTCTTGCTACTCTCTTATCTTGGTTATGTCTAGCAGACCAGGTTTCTTCCAGTCTCTTCTTTTGCCTATACTTGGCAAACTCTTCCAACTGTCCTTCATTGTTTTTCAGTTTGATTCTGCTGAAAGTCTCACCAAAGGCAGCATAGATTCTATGTAGTTTCTCTTCTCTACCAACAATGTTGGACTCAGGGATCATATTGTAGATGATGTCCTCTGCTTCTTTAACAGTAGAGTTCTTGAATACTTCTTCAAGCACTTCTTCTGCCAGTTCACGGAGATCGTTATCCTGGAGTCTAGCAGTGGTCATTTCACTGATAGGATCTCTCTGGGAATCAAGTTCTTCCTTTGCTTCTTTACTATGGACTGCACCGTATGCATCCATAAAGTTACGCATTGATGAGGACATCTCTACAATTACTACATTTCTTTATGTATTTATATCATCCTTACTCTTGTTAAACCCAAAGGGTCCAACATCACCCTTATCATACTCACGTCTTTTTTGTGCCATAGAACACACAGTCTCCATTACCTTTAGGGTATCTTCAACTGTGCAGTTCTCAGGCATCTGACGGTGAACAATATCAAACTTAGGAAAGAACTCCTTTGCTGCCTCATTCACCTCTTCATCAGTCAGAGGATCGTACTCCTTCATCATCTTGTTCCTTGGGTAGGTTTGCTTCAATCTGTTCATCAATTTGATTGATAAACTCTCTGATTCTTACAATCCTATCTGGAGTGCAGGTAGGATCATAAGTGTATATTTTTTGCTCATCAAAAAGAACCTGACGGATAGCAGCAGCAATGGGCAGGTTAGTGGTCAAAGTAATATCAATATCAGACATCATCTTCTACTACCTCAGTTGGTGCTGCTTGTGCCTCTTCCTCAGAGGGAAGTGTCACACCAACCTGACCCAAATACTCAATCGCTCCTTGTGTTCTGAGGAGAAGACTTCTCTTCTGCTCAATCAGGGTGATAAGATCCTTCTGTTGTGCCAACAGATTTTGAAGATGTTCTTGTTGTTCGGTCACAGGTCTCCCTCCTTACGGTTTTCTGAAAAATACTCGTTGAATGTTCCTTCTGGATATCTCTTGCTAAGTTTCTCAATATTCATATCAAGAATCTCATCAAAGTTTGTATCCAATGCCATGAATGCCTGAGCAAGATACCAACAGATATCACCCAGTTCACGCTTCATGTGAAAAATATTATCCTCATTATAGGGTTTACCCTGAAAGACAATCTTTTTCACAACCTCAGTAAACTCACCAGATTCTGCTGTCAGTCCAAGGGCAGCAGTTAGAAGTTGGGTGGTATTAGCACCAGTTGCTTCTAGTTCAGCAAGTCTACCTGCCATGATGGCATAGTCAAGACTTGGATCGCTGGTGGTTTGTTTTACAAAATCTATGTAGCTGTTCAAAATTTGAATCCCTCAAATGATTTTTTAGGTTTTTCATCATAATCATACTCCTCATCCTTACCGTTGTCAAGGATGTCTTCTTGAGCAGACTGTTCACAATCATACAACCTCATCTTTGCCCTGTCAACTCCCACAACAAATCTCTTGAAGATTGTTGGATCATTGTATCTGTTCTTTAACTGCTTTACCATAAT
>MDTA01145702.1_pt1 | contig 10492 bp, 8 predicted proteins | sample 811151 | NCBI WGS metagenome assembly MDTA01 (sample SAMN05326648, study PRJNA326480) | marine metagenome | isolation source: seawater | place: Indian Ocean: South | collected 2010 | reverse complement strand
CATTTCGCCGATTTCCTCCGGCGTGCCCATGCGCTTCATCGGTATATCGTCGGTCATGCGCTGTTTCAGCTCCGGGGAGGATATCGCCTGAAAGGCGGTATCGATAGGGCCTGGCGAAATGGACAATGCGCGTATGCCGCGATCGACGAACTCACGGGCCACGCCCATGGTCAAAGTCACAACGGCCCCCTTGGCAGATGCGTAATGGGTGGAATGCCCGGGCCCGCCGCGGCGGTGGGCCATGCTGGCGATGTTTACGATCACGCCGTAGCCATTATCGAGCATGTGGGGCAGGATGGACTGCATGGTATTGAACACGCCGTCGACATTCAGGGCGTACGTCTGACGCCAGAGCTCAGCGTCGATATCCAGAAAGGACGCCCGCCGCCCCGCCGACCCAGCGCTATTAAACAGGTAATCGATCTGCCCGAATTTTCCGATACCCCCGGCGATCATTTCGTCTACGGCGATACGGTCGGTCACGTCGACGGTAACGGCTTCGGCACCGACATTCGAAGACCGCAATTCTCCGGCCACAGTTTTCGCACCCTCCGCATCGATATCGGCAACGATGACGTTTGCACCTTCCCGAGCGAAGATCGCGGCGGTCGCTCGGCCGATCCCGCTGGCGCCGCCGGTGATCAGGATGGTCCGGTTCTGAAAGAAGTCCGGCGTTTTGGGCATGTCGATTTCCTGCGTGTTGGGTTCGGCTGGTATTGCCGTTGAACTGGAATTACGCGGACAATCGTATTATCTCAACACCGAAAACCGTGATGAGCGAGAAAATGTCCGGCGACAAGACGAAATCAAACCTGCCGAGCCAAGCAAACGCCGACCAAGTATCCGCGTTCCTCGCAAAGGTCGCGGCAACCCCGGCGGTTAAATCCGCGAGCGGACGTGGGCGGCTGTTGTTCGCGATGGATGCGACGGCGAGCCGTGAGCCCTCCTGGGATCAAGCGTGTCATCTGCAGGCGGAGATGTTCCAGGCCACTGATAGTCTGGGCGGGTTAGAAGTCCAGCTGGTGTTCTTCCGAGGCTTCGGAGAATGCAAGTCCAGCCCTTGGGTGTCCACGTCCGGAGAGTTGGTGCGCCGCATGACCAAGGTTCGTTGTCTCGGCGGGCGCACCCAGATCGGGAAAATCCTTCGTCACACGGTTCGCGAAACCCAAGTAAGGCGCGTCAACGCGCTGGTCTTCGTGGGCGACAGCTTCGAAGAGGAAATCGACGAAGTTTGCGACCTGGCTGGAGAACTGGGTGTGCGCGGGGTGCCTGCCTTCCTGTTCCAAGAAGGTAACGACTCCATCGCAACCATGGCGTTTCGTCAGATCGCCAGGGTGACCGGCGGTGCGCATTGCAATTTCAATATATCGTCGGCGCAGCAGCTTCGCGATCTGTTGTCGGCGGTAGCGGTGTTTGCGGCAGGCGGACGGGCGGCGCTGGAAGATTACTCCGGCAAAACCGGTGGTGCCGCGAGGCAGATCACCAACCAGATGCGCTGAGCCGACGCAGTGCCGTATTTTATCCTCGGGCTTGCCGTTGTTGTGGGGGTTTTTTTGGTTGTTCGCGGGTTGCGCAGGGCGAACCCGAAGAAAATTCAGGGCTTAATGGTCGTTTTGACCGGCCTGGTCGCTGCAGCGATTATTCTGTTTCTGGTGACCAGTGGTCGGATAGGCAATCTGGGCTGGTTACTTTTTCTGTTGCCGCTTCTACTCCGCTGGCGGACGATCAAGCAGGCGCTGGGCAACATGGGCGGCCCCACTCCAGGCAAAAACTCCGATATCGAAACCGCATATCTCCGGATGACGCTAGAACATGACACAGGCGTGCTGCGGGGGACCGTATTGCAGGGCCAGTTTGAGGGCCGGTTGCTGGAAGAAATGACGGTGGAGGATATTGTGGGCCTGCTTCAGGAATGCCGTGTGAACGACCCGCAATCTGCCGACGTGCTGGAAACTTATCTCGACCGGGTCCATGGCGCTGAGTGGCGCGCCGGCAGCGGAGGAGCCGCCGCGGGTGACGGTTCGATGTCGCAAGCGCAAGCCTATGAAATTCTGGGCCTGCAGCCCGGTGTGAGCGACGACGAGATTCGGGAGGCCCACCGGACGCTGCTCAAAGCCAATCATCCTGATCGGGGTGGATCAACCTGGCTGGCGGCCCAGATCAACCGTGCCAAGGACCTGCTTTTACCCAACGGGTAATTGGGATCCCTCCGGCGTCGGCGGAGACGTCCATAACGCCCCGGCCGAGTTGCCGGACTGCTTGCATCCCGGCATGGCCCGTGGCACAAAGCCGCACACAATTTCGTGCACTGCACAAAAATTTGCGAATCAGTCTCTCCTGTGTCCTATCGGGATTTGTCAGTGGCAAAAAAAGTAAGAAAAGCAGTGTTTCCCGTCGGTGGGCTCGGTACCAGGTTTCTCCCGGCGACAAAGGCGATGCCCAAGGAAATGCTGCCAGTGGTCGACAAGCCGCTCATCCAGTATGCCGTCGAGGAAGCGCTGGCTGCCGGGATAGAGGAAATCATCTTCGTCACCGGGCGGGGCAAGGCGGCGATAGAGGATTTCTTCGATCACAGCTTCGAACTGCGCCAGGTGCTGGGCGAGCGGGGCAAGGACGCGGAACTACACGCCATCGATATACCCGTCTTGGAGCCTGGCCGGGTCGCTTATACCCGCCAGCAAGATCCAATGGGACTAGGTCATGCCGTCTGGTGCGCACGCGAGCTCGTCGGCGAAGAGCCTTTCGCCATTTTGCTGGCCGATGACCTCGTGATGGCGGACAACCCATGCCTGAACCAGATGGTCGCAGTTTTTAACGACACGGGCGGCAATGTGGTCGCGGTTGAGGACGTACCCCGAGAAAATACCAATCGGTACGGCATTCTGGAGGTCGAGTCTGACGACGGACGGCTGGCTGCGGTTACCGACATGGTCGAAAAGCCCGATCCGGAAGATGCGCCTTCGACGTTGAGTATCATCGGGCGGTACATCCTGTTGCCGGAGGTTTTCGGCTATCTAGAGGAAAAGAAGAAAGGCGCTGGCGGCGAGATTCAGCTGACGGATTCTATGGCCCAGATGATTGGCGAAGCGCCCTTCCATGGCTTGCGGTTTGAAGGCACGAGGTTCGATTGTGGGGACAAGGTCGGGTTCTTTGAAGCCAATGTTGCATTTGCCTTGGCGCGACCGGATCTACATAGCCAGGTACAAGAAGTCATCGACAGATACGCAGCCGGACCAAACCGCTGATACGGAGTAAATTATGCGAATTGCCATGATCGGGACGGGCTATGTTGGTCTGGTATCCGGTGCCTGTTTTTCTGAGTTCGGCACCGATGTGGTCTGCGTCGACAAGGATGCCAACAAGGTCGACCGCCTGCTCGACGGTGTCATGCCGATTTACGAACCCGGGCTTGAAGCGTTGGTAGAGAAAAACGTGGCTGCCGGGCGCCTGAGTTTTACCACCGAGCTTGAGGAAGCGGTGAGGGGCGCCGACGCGGTCTTTATCGCCGTCGGCACGCCAACGACTGAGGGGGACGGTCATGCTGATCTATCCTACGTGCACGTTGCTGCCGAAGAAATTGCGCACGCGATCGGTGGGTACACGGTGGTTGTAACCAAATCGACCGTGCCGGTGGGCACCGGACGCGAAATCCACAAGATTATCAGCGGTGTTTGTCCGGCCGACGAATTCGATGTCGCATCCAACCCGGAATTTCTACGCGAAGGATCGGCCATCGAGGATTTCATGCGGCCGGATCGTGTCGTGATCGGGACGGACTCCGAAAAGGCATCTGATGTGCTTGCCCAGCTATACCGGCCGCTGTATCTTATGGAAACGCCAATACTTTACACCAAAATCGAGACCGCCGAACTCATCAAATACGCCGCGAACACGTTCCTCGCCGCCAAGATCACCTTTATCAACGAAGTCGCTAATCTCTGCGAAAAGGTTGGTGCCAACGTGCAGGAGGTTGCACGCGGGATCGGGCTGGATGGGCGCATCGGCAGTAAATTTCTCCATGCCGGTCCGGGATACGGCGGTTCCTGTTTTCCGAAGGACACGCTTGCCCTAGTGCAGACCGCGAGGGATTTTGACGCACCGCTGCGGATTATCGAGGCAGTCGTTCAGATCAATGAAGAACGCAAGCACCAGATGGCCGACAAGATCGTCGATGCCTGCGGCGGGGCGGTGGACGGAAAAACCATCGCGGTCCTCGGTCTGACCTTCAAGCCGAACACCGACGACATGCGCGACAGTCCGAGCCTTGCGATCGTCCCGGCGTTGCAGAACGCCGGAGCAACCGTTCGCGCGTTTGACCCCCAAGGAATGAAAGAAGCGCGGGAAATGTTGTCCGGCACGGTGTTCTGCGAAAACGCCTACGAGACGATGGAGGGCGCAGACGCGCTCGCCATTGTGACCGAATGGAACGAATTCCGCCTGCTTGACCTTGAGCGCGTAAAGGGCCTGTTGTCGCAGCCTCTTATGATCGACCTGCGAAACATCTACAAGCCGGAGGAAATTATTAAAGCCGGTTTCGATTATCACAGCGTTGGCCGGGATCCGGTGCTGGCGGCCTCATGACCCGCGGGTCCGCGCACAGCTTCGACGGCACGATCCTCCGCGAATACGATATCCGGGGGATCGTTGGCGGTACCCTGACTGGTGATGACGCGTACGCGATCGGCCGTGCCTTCGGGTCCGAAATCGTCCGCACCGGCGGCGATACCGTTTGTGTCGGCTATGACGGCCGGCTCAGCTCGCCCGAGATGGAGCAGGCGGTCGTCGACGGTTTGAAAGACTGCGGCGTTGAAGCTATCCGGGTTGGTCTCGGTCCTACGCCAATGCTTTACTTCGCGGTCAACTTCCTGAGCGCGGACGGCGGGATCATGGTGTCCGGATCGCATAATCCGCCGGATTATAACGGTTTTAAGATGATGTACGTAGCCGAGCCTTTCTACGGCGACGACATCCTCAACCTAGGGCGCATCGCCGCTGCGGCGGATTACGAGAGCGGCTGGGGCAGCGACCGGTCCGAGCCGATGCTCGACCGCTACGTCGAACGTATCCTCCAAGACTATCGCGAGGGGCGAGACCTGAAAGTCGCTTGGGACGCCGGCAATGGCGCCGCCGGGGAAGCGATGGTCCGAGTGGCCGCGCAGCTGCCAGGCGAACATATCCTGCTGAATGAGAAGGTTGACGGTAATTTCCCGGCGCATCATCCTGATCCAACGGTGGTAGAAAACCTACAGCAGCTTCGCGCCACTGTGCTGACCCAGGACTGCGATCTCGGAATCGCCCTCGACGGCGACGGGGACCGCATCGGCGTCATCGACAGCGAGGGTGAAATCCTGTGGGGCGACCAGCTCATGGTGGTCTGGGCCGCCGAAGTTCTGGCGGCTAACCCCGGTGCGACGATCATCGCTGACGTGAAGGCGAGCCAAGTGCTATTCGACCAGGTCGCTGCGATGGGGGGTAAGCCGCTGATGTGGCGCACCGGCCATTCGCTGATTAAGGCGAAAATGGCGGAGACCGGCGCCCTGCTGTCCGGTGAGATGAGCGGACATATTTTTTTCGCCGACCGCTATTTCGGCTACGATGACGCGCTGTATGCCGCGGTCCGCCTGCTCGCGACGATGGCCAGCCGCGATGATACGCTGGCCGACATCCGGAAATCCCTGCCGCAGCTGATGAACACGCCTGAACTGCGCTTCCCATGTTCGGAGGAACGAAAGTTTGAGGTTGTCGACGAAGTCCGCGAGCGGCTTGCCGCGTCCGGGGCGGAGGTATCCGATATCGATGGCGTCCGAGTGTTGACCGATGACGGCTGGTGGCTGTTGCGGTCGTCCAATACGCAGGACGTGTTGGTCGCGCGCTGCGAGGCGGAAACGGCCGATGGCCTAGAGCGGCTGAAAGCCGCTCTGATAGAGCAGGTTCGTGCGAGCGGGATCAAACCGCCGAATTTCTAGGCTGACCGTAACACCACGTTACGAGCGCGGCCCCATCCAGATCACCATGCAGTCGATCTTGCGGCGTTTCAGCGCCTTGCAGGAATTGCGCGCCTTGGACTCCGACGGCACCAGCAGGCGGGCCTTATAGATTTGCAGCCCGCGCCGAACCTTGCTTTTTTGGCGCACGATTCGGAACTTGTTACCCAACAGGCTGGGAAGCGCTCGCGCCGCGCGATTGACAGCCAGATGGGCTGGGCCGTAGCGGTTATACGCACCGACTTGTATCGCCCAGCTCTGCATCCGGCCGGATGCCGCCCGTAAACGGGTGGTCGTCTTACCAGTAGACGGGCGTTTTGCCTTGCCTACTGACCGGTATTTGGGCCGCACCGACGATGTGCCGGTTTTTTTGGGTCGGCCGGATGAATAGGCGAGGACTTTATTCTTGCCAGACGTAACGATGACGTTGTTCAGTGTCGAGAAGCCGCGGTCGAGCAGCCGCGCAACCTGCCGGTCACGTGTCTTCGACGTCTTGCCGCCGAAGACGATCGCGATCACACGCTTGCCGCTGCGTTTCGCCGACGCGACGAGATTGAACCCGGACGCCCGGATATAGCCGGTTTTGATGCCGTCCATCCCTTTGTATCGTCTCATCAGCTGGTTGTGAGACCGGTAGGTACGGCCATTGTATTTGAACGTCTGGCGCGAGAAATGGTGGTACATGTCGGGATGCTGATATAGCACGGCGCGGGCGAGGGTTGCCATGTCCTCCGCGGTGCTGAGCTGGCTGCGGTTGGGCAGACCGGACGCGTTCTTAAAGGTCGTGTTCCTCATGCCCAGCGCCCGAGCGCGCCGCGTCATCATGACCGCGAACTTGCGCTCGGTGCCGCCCATGGCCTCAGCAAGGACCGTGGCGACGTCGTTGGCCGACTTGGTGATCAGCGCCTTAATGGCGTTGTTGACGGTAATTCTCTCGCCCCGGCGCAGACCTAGCTTGGACGGCGACCGCCCGGCAGCGACCCGGGAGACGGGAAGCTTCTGATGGATTAGGAGCGAGCCGTCCTTGAGCGCCTCGAACGTCATGTAAAGTGTCATGATTTTGGTCAGCGATGCCGGGTAATTCTTAGTACGGGCGTTGAGCGAATGGAGGACGCGACCGGTTTTCGCCTCGATCACGATGTGGGCATATTTGGCGTGACCCTGTCCCGGCATTGTCAGCGATCCGGACAGAAAAACGGTGAGAGCGAAAGTCAGAACTACTAGCAGTCGAAACAAATTAGCTCCCCGCTCCCTGTTGGTTTGAGTACTCTGTGCGGCTGCCCCGAGCGGCGATGCGGGTATTTTCCACGGTTCGGATGACTTGATGCTTATGGATCCCGGCCTGATTGACTGCCGGACTGTGTTATCCCATATCAATTTAAGCCTACTTAAACCGCAAACTCCTGTCCAATCCGAACCAACTTTTTTAAAATTTGATTGACGAAAATTGACTGAAATTCTGATTCTCGCGGCCCAAACGGACCGGTTATTGTTCTTCGGAGAGAGGCCAAGATGGTGACACTTGCGCTCGCCGCCCTGATTTTACCGTTAATCTCCCTTGCCGTATGTCAGTACGCCGGCCAGTCTGGCGCTCCGGTGACACGTTATTTTACCTGGTTCGACTATCTCGGCGCCGAGAATCTGAAAGCGGCCTGCGGTAAAGGTGCGTCCAAGCGGCTGCGGTTTTTTTACAAAGGAATCTTCGATACCCAGATTCAGCCATACGACGTGCCGGGGCTTCGCGGCGGCCGGGTCGCGTCGGTGTATTCGTGGGCGCGGGACGCCGGCAACCTGACCAAAGGCATCGCTGACACGAATCTGTTATTCTCTTGGCGGAGTACTCGGGTGAATTCCGTCCTCGGCCCCCGATCGTTTGCAAACCCCAGAAGCGTATTGGGTAAAGACCAATTTACGGGCTTCAAGCTGATAGGCCTTCTGCGGCCATCCAACGAATTCTTCAGGGTGGTCACCGGTTGTGCCGGTGGCCGGTTCCACGCGAATGCCTGGCTGTATCCCACGGATAGGTATAAGTCGTTTAAATTTCAGGACGTTTTTCTGGAACACGAAAAAACCGGGGTCGAATTGCAAGGCGCGGTAACGATAGAGCGGCGCGAAGAAGCACGACCTGCCTCGAACTCGACCAGAATGCATCCGACGGCATATTCTGGTGGCAGCTCAAGCCGAATGGCACTGTCATTACGCAGGGACTGATCTGAATGACCGTTAACCAAGTCCCTGACTCCAGAGAAGTTACTTTGATCCACGACCGCCAATCCAATATGATTGGGGGTATGTTGGATCAATCTTCATATCCGCATGCGCTTGGTCTCAGCCTAGTGCACCGCCCACCCTCGTGGCACATGGCAGACAACGACGATGACAACAAAGATGTCGGCGGCGATGGCGATTCCGATACTGGGGTTGTAGTCCGCACGAAGCCCAAGACCAAAAAGCCGGCGATGTACAAGGTAATCATGCTGAATGACGATTACACGCCGATGGAATTCGTAATCCTGGTGCTCGAACGCTTCTTTAAAAAAAGTAGCGAAGAAGCCACCCAAATTATGATGCACGTTCATCAAAAGGGTGTGGGCGTTTGCGGCGTCTTCACCTACGAGGTTGCCGAAACTAAGGTCCAGCAGGTTATGGACCTCGCCCGGCAGCATCAGCATCCGCTGCAATGTACCCTTGAAAAGGCCTGACTGAATGCTCTCACGCAATCTCGAAAAAAGTCTGCACCGCGCGCTTGCGCAGGCGAACGAACGCAACCACGAATATGCGACCCTCGAACATCTACTGATGGCGTTGGCCGAAGACCAGGATGCAATCGCCGTCCTCAAGGCCTGCGGGGTCGATATCGACAAGCTCACCGACGACCTAAAAAACTACCTTGATGAGGAATTGTCGAACCTTGTCGTGGACGGTCATGACGATCCTAAACCCACTGCAAGTTTCCAGCGCGTCGTTCAGCGTGCCGCCATTCACGTGCAATCGTCTGGCCGCCAGGAAGTCACCGGTGCCAACGTGCTGGTAGCGATGTTCTCCGAGCGCGAAAGCCACGCGGTCTATTATCTGCAGGAACAGGACATGTCTCGGTTCGATGCGGTGAACTACATTAGCCATGGCATTGCCAAGGTACCAGGCCGGTCCGAGAACCGGTCGGTACGCGGTTCCGACGAGGAGGGAGCCGAAGACGAGGAAGGCAACAAGAGCGCTGGCGAAGCGCTCGAAACCTATTGTGTCGACCTCAACCAGAAAGCCGCAGACGGAAAAATCGACCCGCTTATAGGGCGTGAATCGGAAATCGAGCGGACCATCCAGGTGCTGTGCCGCCGCACCAAGAACAACCCGCTCTACGTCGGCGACTCCGGTGTCGGCAAGACCGCCATCGCCGAAGGACTCGCCAAGCGCATCCATGATGGAGACGTTCCCGAAGTCCTCAAGAGCGCCACCATCTTCTCTCTCGACATGGGCGCATTGCTGGCTGGTACGCGTTATCGCGGCGATTTCGAGGAACGCCTGAAGGCGGTCGTTACAGAACTGGAACAGCATGATGATGCGGTTCTGTTCATCGACGAGATCCACACCGTCATCGGTGCCGGTGCCACTAGCGGCGGCTCCATGGATGCGTCCAATCTGCTGAAACCCGCTTTGCAGGGCGGCACGCTAAAATGCATCGGCTCGACGACCTATAAGGAATACCGCTCTTATTTCGAAAAAGACCGCGCGCTGGTGCGCCGGTTCCAGAAGATCGACGTGCCGGAGCCAAGCGTCGAGGACGCCGTGAAAATCCTGCGCGGTCTGAAGCCCTATTACGAAAAGCATCACAGGGTGCGCTACACGGCCGCGGCGTTGCGCACGGCGGTGGAGCTAGCTTCCAAATACATTAATGACCGCAAGCTTCCGGACAAGGCCATCGACGTAATCGACGAGGTCGGCGCCGCCCAGATGCTGGTGCCGGAAAGCCGGCGCAAAAAGCTGATCACGGTCAAAGACGTCGAATCAGTGGTCGCCAAGATCGCGCGCATCCCGCCGAAAAGCGTGTCGCGCTCCGACAAGGAATCCATGAAGACGCTGGATGTCGACCTCAAGCGCGTCGTGTTCGGCCAAGACAAGGCGATCGACGCGCTGGCATCCGCCATCAAACTGGCCCGAGCGGGCCTGCGCGAACCCGACAAGCCGATCGGCTCGTACCTGTTCTCCGGACCGACCGGCGTCGGCAAGACGGAGGTCGCACGCCAGCTTGCCCACACCATGGGGATTGAGCTAACGCGGTTCGATATGTCCGAATACATGGAACGGCACTCGGTCTCCCGACTGATTGGCGCACCGCCCGGCTATGTCGGCTTCGACCAGGGGGGTCTGCTGACCGACGCGGTCGACCAGAACCCGCATTCCGTGTTGCTACTGGACGAAATCGAAAAGGCGCATCCGGACGTATTCAACATCCTGCTGCAGATCATGGATCACGGCCGGTTGACCGACCACAACGGCAAAAGCGTTGATTT
>MDTA01144202.1_pt1 | contig 10492 bp, 6 predicted proteins | sample 811151 | NCBI WGS metagenome assembly MDTA01 (sample SAMN05326648, study PRJNA326480) | marine metagenome | isolation source: seawater | place: Indian Ocean: South | collected 2010 | reverse complement strand
AGTCCTTGTTATTTTAGGTGGGGAATCCAAAGAAAGAGAAATTAGTTTGGAGTCTGCAAAATCATGTATTCTGGCATTAAAAAAAATAGGCCACAGAGTATTAAAGTTTGATCCTAAATTTTTATCATTAACCAAGATTAATCAAAATAATCCAGATTTAATATTCAATGCTCTTCATGGAAAAGGTGGCGAAGATGGTAAAGTGCAAAGTTTTTTTGAGTATTTTGGTATACCATATACACATTCTGGAGTTCTATCTTCAATGATTGCCATGAACAAACACTTCTCTAAGCAATTATTTAAAAAAAATAAAGTTAAAACACCAAACTATTTTTTCTTAAATAGAAAAAATTATCACAATATAAACTTAGATCAAAAAATTAGGAAAAATAAACTAACTTTTCCTATAGTGATTAAGCCAAATGATGAAGGCTCAAGTATAGGCGTGAAGATATGTAAGAATCTTAATTTACTTACAAAGGAATTTAAAAAAGCAAAGAAAAACTATAGCAATTTAATATTCGAGACCTATATACCTGGTCAGGAAATTCAAGTAGCCGTAATGGGAGGCAAATCAATAGGCGCCATCGAACTGAGACCCAAAAGAAAGTTTTATGATTATAAGGCAAAATATAAAAAATCGGCTAAAACTTTACACATAATGCCAGCACCAATATCTAAGAAAAAATATAAAGAGGTATTAAAAATTTCTGAAAAAGCTAATAAAATATTGAAATGCAAAGGCATTACCAGATGTGATTTCAGATTTTATAAAAATAAATTTTATCTTTTAGAGGTAAACACGCAACCGGGTATGACAAATCTATCCTTAGTACCTGAAATAGCAAAATATTCCAATATTTCTTTTGTGCAATTAGTAAAATGGATGGTAAACGACTCTAGTGTAAACAGATGAAAAAAGAAAAAAGTTTTATTTTGTGGTTATTTTTGTTTATTTTTCTCACTACATATAGTTTTAATTCTGCCCAAGAAAAAAAAAACTCTTTTCTTCCTATAAAAATAATAGAAATTGAAGGTATTGAAAATTCAGATAAAAAAGAAATTGTTAAAAGACTAAATCAGTTTAAAGGGAAGAGCATAGTTTTTATTAGCAGAAGTCAATTAAAAGAGTCGGCATATAACTTAAGATTTGTTAAGGAATTAAGGGCAAAGAAAATATATCCCGACAAGATAAAGTTAATAATAATTGAGTACAAACCTATAGGAATTTTTATAAAAAAAAATCAAAAGTTTTTGATTACTAGTGGAGAAGAACTAATTGAAAATTTTCAAGACAATAAATTTAAATACTTACCATTGGTATACGGAAATGAAGCAGAAAAAAATTTTTTTAATTTTTATCAATCTTTAGAAAGTATGAATTTTCAAATAGATCTAATAAAACAGTTTAATTATTTTGATATTAATAGATGGGATGTTATTTTAAAGAATGGTAAAGTAATTAAACTACCGATTGAAAATTATGAAAATTCTCTCAACAAATTTTTGTCTATTCATAATAACGATAATTTCAATAATTTTAAAGTTTTCGACTACAGGATTAAAGATCAACTTATATTGAAATAAAATTAATGGATCAAGAAAAACTAATAGCAGAAATAGCAGAAGATAAAATTCAGTATGTCATTTATCAACAGGATGAGAAACTAGAATATAAAATTTTAAAGAAAAAAATTTCTAATAATACAGGTATTAAGCAGGGAAAAATTTTGGATTTTCATTATACTGCAGATAAAATAAATCAAGATCTAAAAGATCTAGAGAAGGTATCGAATAAAATTTTTAAAAATATTTCAATTATAGTTAATGAGCCCGAAATTTCTTGCACAAACCTATCAGGATTTAAAAAACTTAATGGTTCAAAAGTCGAAAAAAGAGATTTAGATTATCTTTTAAATGAAGGCAAAAGCTCTATTTTAAAAAATCAAGAAAAAAATTCTATATTACATATTCTTAATTCTAATTTTATTTTAGATAAAATAAAGAAAAACAAAATTCCAGTTGATCTTCATGGCGATCATTTGAGTTTACATATGACATTTATTTCTTTACCAACAAATAATTTAAAAAATATTAAAGCTCTTTTCAATAATAGTGATTTGAAAATCGATAGAGTTATAAGCAAACCACTTGCTTGCGGAATAGATCTTTTAAATAAAAATAAAGGAGCAAAAAATTTTATTTTGGTTAATTTTGATAAAGAAGTTAGCAGTATTTCTATTTACGAAGATTCTTCATTGGTGTTTTTAAAAATTTTTCCTTTTGGAACTAATTCCATTTATAGAGATGTTATTCAGCTTTGTTCGCTTAAAGAAAAGGAAGCAAGGATTATTATAAATAAATTAGATTTTAGAAATATAGAAGACATAAAAAATAAATATATAGAAAAAGATTTGTTTACTGAATCTGAATTTAAAAAATTGAGCATCAATCATTTAAATAATATAGTGACCGCTAGAGTTGAAGAAATGTCAAATTATATTTTTAATAAAAATAAAAATTTAAATTATATAAATAACAGAATTCCACGAATTCACTTATTTTTTGAGGATAAGGATGTTTTGGAAAATTTTGGAAAGTTATTTAAAGAGTCATTGAACATAGACACAACAAAGACCCAAATTGAGTTATTACCATTAAATGAATTTTCTGCTTTGACAGGAGCAGCAGAACTTATTTTTAAAGGATGGGATAAAGAGGCAATACCCATGATTAACAAGAAAAAGTCAATGATTTCAAGTTTTTTTGAGCGTTTTTTTTAATAAAAATCTTGTTGTAGTTTTTTGTAATATTAGTTGTTTTCAATTAAATTTATGATTTTTGTATAACTTCTTCCATGTGGGAGAGAAATCAAAAAACATTAAAAAAAGAGACTAGTTTCTCCGGAATAGGACTACATTCTGGCGTAAATATAGAAGTTACTTTGGCCCCAGCAAATTCTAACTCTGGAATAATTTTTAAAAGAACTGATTTAGAAAAAAATAACGAAATTATAGCAAATTTCAAGAATGTTTCTTCAGCAAAACTTTGCACAAAAATTGAAAATGATTTTGGCGCAAGTGTTTCAACCATTGAACATTTGATGGCCGCTTTTTATATCTGCGGTATTGATAATTTAGTTGTAAACTTAAATGGTCCAGAAGTTCCGATAATGGATGGGTCTGCAAAGGACTTTGTTCATATTATAAAAAAATGTGGACTTAAAAATCAAGAAGGTAAAAGAAAATTTGTAAAAATTAAAAAGAAAATAGAGTTAAAACAAGATGAAAAATTAATAAGTATAGTCCCAACCAATAATAACTTTAAAGTCAAATTTACATTAAATTATAAAAAAAATCCTTTAATTCAAACTCAGACAAATAGTACAAATTTTGAAGAGAAAAATTTGAAAGATATTTATGCTGCAAGAACTTTCTGTTTGTACGAAGACATAGAAGGTATCAAATCCATTGGCTTAGCTAAAGGAGGTTCGTTAGATAATGCCATTGTAGTTCAAGGAAATAAAATTCTTAATCAAGGTGGACTTAGATCTGAAAAAGAATTTGTAAATCACAAGATACTTGACTTAGCCGGAGACTTTATGTTGTCTGGAGTAAGAGTCATCGGATCAGTCGAATGTCTTCATGGTGGACACGCTTTAACAAACGAATTTTTGAAAAAGATTTTTTCTGATAAAAGCAATTATGACGTAGTTGAAAATGAATCTTCTTCTATAAACGTGAGAAAAATCGTTCCTCTTCATAAGAGACTAGCCGTAAACGCCTAAATTTTAATTTTAACACCATTTTACGCGAAGTATTTTTTTTGTTATTAATACTTTATGCGTATATTTTTTATTTTCTTATTTTCAGTACTTCTTTTTTTTTCATGCTCTAAAAAGGGAGCTAAAGTTACTTACACACCTTCAACACAAGAGGAGGCAATAAAAGTTTATCAAGAAGGATTACAATCTTTAGAGGACGGACAATACTTTTATGCTAAACAAAAATTCGATCAATCGGAGAGTTTGCTACCTCAAACTCAATGGGCTGCGAAATCAGCCTTGATGTCAAGTTATTGTCTATATTCAATGAACTATTATGACGAAGCTATTCTAAATCTCAAAAGATTTACAAAAACTTATCCTGCAGACACCAATGTAGATTATGCAAATTATTTAATAGCTATAAGTTATTACGAACAGATTCTTGATGAGGATAAAGATATTGGTCCTCTTATTTTATCTAAAAACAAAATTGAGAGCTTTTTAAAAAAATATCCAGATACTGATTATGCTATGGATTTAAAATTTAAATTAGATCTTATTATAAACCAAATGGCCGCAAAAGAGTTATCAATAGCAAGATACTACATTAAAAATGAAAAATGGATACCTGCGATTAACAGGTTAAAAGTAATAGTGGAAAAATACGATAAAACTATTTTTATTGAAGAAGCATTGTTTCGATTAGTAGAAATCTATTATAGAATTGGTCTTGACAGCGAAGCTAAAGCAGCAGCGAGTATGTTAGGTTATAACTATAATTCAAGTGAATGGTACGAAAGATCTTACAAAATACTCAATAAAAATTATCAGCCACCAGAAATAAAAAAAAGCAACGAAGAAGGAAGTTTGGTTAGAAGAACATTAAAAAAAATATTACTTATAGATGACTGATCAAGAAAAAGCTAAAAAACTGTATATTAAAAAAGTTGAAAAGTTATTAAAACTTAACAAAGCATATTTTGAGAAAGATAATCCTATAGCTTCAGACTCAGAATTTGATGATTTAAAAAAAGAATTATTAGCTTTAGCAAAACGGTATCCATTACTTAAAAAAATAAAAAATCTAGATACTTTTGTTGGACATAAACCTTCAACAAAATTTGAAAAAATAAAACATTCTAGACCAATGCTTTCTTTGGGTAATGCTTTTGATAGAGGAGATATGCTAGACTTCCAAAAAAAAATAAAAAATTTTTTAAATATTAAATCTTATGTGGAATTATCTTCAGAACCAAAAATAGACGGCATATCTGCTTCTTTGAGATACGAAAAAGGCAAATTAACTTACGGACTATCAAGAGGTGATGGTATTTTTGGGGAAAATATAACTGAAAATCTAGTAACCATAGATGAAATACCTAAAAAATTGATTAATGCTCCCGAAACTCTTGAAGTAAGAGGAGAAGTTTATATAGGAAAAAAAGATTTTGAAAAAATAAAAGATAAATTTGCTAACCCAAGAAATGCAGCAGGTGGTTCACTAAGACAAAAACGTTCGAGTGAGACCAAAAAAATACCTTTGAGATTTTTTGCTTATGGAATTGGAGAAATAAGTTCTAAAGATTTTGAAAGCCAAAACGATTTATTAAAAAAACTCGAAAATTGGAAATTTCCAATTAACTCTCATTGTAAAATAATTAAATCAATTGATGAAATAGAAAACAATCATAAAGAGCTAGAAAGTCTTAGATCAAGTTTAGATTATGACTTAGACGGAATAGTTTATAAAGTTAATAATTTAAAATTTCAAGAAAGACTTGGTTCTACATCTAATTCCCCAAGGTGGGCAATTGCTTACAAATTTTCCTCAGTCAAAGCCACTTCTAAAATAAAACAAATAGCAATCCAAGTTGGAAGAACTGGAGCCATTACTCCAGTAGCAAAAATTAGTCCTGTCACTGTTGGCGGTGTTGTTATTTCAAATGCAACTTTGCATAATGAGGATGAAATTAATAGAAAAGATATAAGAGTAGGTGATATTGTTACAATACAACGAGCAGGAGATGTAATTCCACAAGTTGTTTCAGTAGATAAATCTAAAAGAGGGAAGAAAACTAAAAAATTTACTTTTCCAACTAAATGTCTTTGTGGTTCTCCCACAAAAAAAGAAATCAATTTAATAACAAAAAAAACAGACGCAGTTAGAAGATGCACTAGAGGGTATGAATGTAATTTTACTGCAAGAGAAAAGTTAAAACATATAGTTTCAAAAGATGCTTTTGATATCGAAGGATTGGGAAAAAAAGTAGTAGATAATTTTTGGGAATTAAAATTTATAAGAACACCAGCTGATATTTTTAATCTTAATTATGATAAGATAGAGAAGCTAGAGGGGTGGGGAAAACTCTCTATAAGTAACTTGCAAAAATCAATTAATGATTCGAAAACAATAGTCTTAGATAGGTTTATTTATTCAATTGGAATTAGACATATAGGTCAAGAAAACGCAAAAATTTTAGGAGCGTTTTTCAAAACAGACAAAAAATTTTCAGAATTATTAAGTTCAAAAAAAAGAAAAGATATTTTAAAGAGCCTATACGACCTTGACGGTATTGGAGATACTCAGGTTAAATCTATAGAAGATTTTTTTTCAAATCAAAAAAATTCCAATATTATTCAATCACTAATGTCCGTTCTTAATATTGATGACTTTAAAATAATAAATAAAAAGGGAAAGCTAAGTAATAAGAATATAATGTTCACTGGCGGATTTGAAAAAATGAGCAGGTCCGAAGCTAAGGCTTTAGCGGAGGAAAATGGTGCTAAAATTCTTGGGTCAGTCTCTAAAAAATTAGATTATCTTATTATTGGAAACTCAAAACCTACAAAGAACAAAATTGAGAAAGCTAAAGAACTCAAAATAGATTTAATGACAGAAGAAAAGTGGTATGATTTATTAAATAGGTGAACAAGCTTTTATTAACTCGACCCTCTCTTTTAAGTTCATAAACCTAGATAAATTTTTCTTAACTTTTTCGTGATAATTGTTGAACCATCTTATTTCTCTTCTATTTAAAATTCTTTTATTTATTAAATCTTTTTCGATTGGTGCTACAGTTAGCTCTTCAAACTTATTTCTTTTGATATAAACAAGATTTTCAATTCTTATGCCAAATGCACCTTCTTTGTAATATCCTGGTTCATTAGACAAAACCATACCATTTTTTAAATTTATTTTGTTTTTTTTTGATAAAGATTGCGGACCCTCATGAACATTTGAAAAATACCCAACTCCATGACCAGTGCCATGCGGATAGTCTAACTTTATTTTTTTTAAAAATTTTCTTGCATTTTGATCAACATGCGATCCTGTTGAATTTTTTTTAATTTTAAAACTTGAAACAGCGATGTGTCCTTTTAAAACACGAGTATAAATTTCTTTTACATAATTAGATTTGTTATCTAAAGACACTGTCCTTGTAACATCGGTAGTTCCAAAAGAGTACTGCCCTCCTGAGTCTACTAAATACAATTCACCTTTTTTTAAAGCCCTATTTGTTTTAAGAGAGGCCCTATAATGTATAATTGCACTATTTGGTCCCGATCCGGAAATTGTATCAAAGCTAGGAAATTTATATGCTGAGTTCATTTTTCTAAAACTTTCTAATTTTTTTTGTGCTGATATTTCCGTAATTCTTTTCTTTTTAAAATTTTTCTTTAACCAGAATAGAAATTTAGTTAAAGCTATTCCATCAATTAAGTGACTTTTTCTTATATTTTTTATTTCAGTATTATTTTTAATCGACTTAAAAAAATGAATTGGATCTATTTTTTCTATAATATTATTTCTTTTACTTAACATACTCTTAAAATAAAACGAACAAGACAAACTATCTAACCAAACTCTTTTTTTTGAAATATGCTTGAGTATATTTTTAGTTCTTCTTTCATCATGGGTATAAACTTTTTTTTCAAGAATTTTCTTTATCTTTGTTATTTTTTTAGGGTTTACGAAAAAATCAATATCTCCCTTTTTACTTATTAATAGTCTAGCGTTTGGAATGGGTGAATAATGAGAATCGTAACCTCTAATATTTAAAATCCAGGCAACATTTTCTGGAGAAGTTACTAATAAATAGTCAGCATTATTTTTTGAAAGAATATTCTTAACTTGCCAAATCTTTTTTTCAGTAGTTGTACCAGTATTTTTTTTTGAAAGAGAAAAGAAAGGTTTTATAAATTCTTTAGGTTTTTTATACCAAACTATGTCGACCAAATTTTGGTCTATAGATTTTAGGCTAATGTTTTTAATTTTAAATAAAAAACTTAACTGTTTTTCTGTATGTAATTTTGGATCAAAACCAAGAATAATTTTTTTATTTGTTTTAACCACATTTTTAGGAAATTTCCTAGGCATTGTGACAACTTCGAATTTTTTGCCTGACTGATAGCGAGCCTGAATTGTATATCTTCCGTCTACAAATAGATAATTTTTATTTTTTAAAATTATAGCAAATCCAGCAGAACCTGAAAAACCAGAAATAAATTTCAATCTATCTTTAGATGGATGGACATATTCATTAAAATATTCATCATTCTTTGGAATTATATATCCGTCAAGATTGTATTTTTTGATTAATCTTTTTAAACTTTTCATTATTTAAGTAATTTTTTTTTTAATCTAGCCCATCCAGGACTTCTATACTCTTCATTTTCATCAAAAAGCTTATCCTGATTAAAATCAAAATCATCAGAAACATCTTTGATTGGTTCTTTGTTTTTTTCTAAACCTTCCTCTGGAAGCTCATTTACAAATCTTGATGGCAGACTATCCATCCATTCACCATGCCAAACTCTTTGTGTTGCAAAAGATATATGGGCATTCTTTTTTGCTCTAGTGATACCAACATATGCTAATCTTCTTTCTTCCTCCAAAGCAAAGTCTCCTTTTTCTTCAAGAGATTTTTGGTGAGGAAACAAACCTTCTTCCCATCCAGGTAAAAATACCGTATCAAATTCCAGACCTTTTGCAGCATGCATGGTCATGATATTAACTTTTTCATCTTCCCACTCTTGGTCAATTGATGTGGCCAATGCAACATGTTCTAAGAATCCTTGTAAATTATCATAATCGTGCATTGCTCTCAAAAGCTCCTTTAAATTTTCTATTCTATTTTCGTTTTCTAAATCTTTTTTATTTTTTAACATAGAAGAGTAGCCAGACTCATCTAAAACTATTTTTAACAAATCATAATGCTTTTTTTTCTTTAGATCAGATCTCCATTTGATTATTAAATCTAGAAGATGTTTGATCACAGACCTGACTTTTGGTTTGAACTGATTTAGTTGAAGCAGTTTGTGAGAGGAGTCTTCCAGACAGATTTTATTTTTAGAGGAAAAAGCATGTAACTGTTTTATTGTAGACTCACCCAAACCTCTGCGAGGTGTGTTTATGATTCTTTCAAACGCTAAATCATCAAATTTTTGATTTATAATTCTCAAATAGCAGATAGCATCTTTTACTTCTGATCTTTCGTAGAATTTAATACCTCCAATAATTCTATAATTTATTCCTATCTTGAGAAATCTTTCTTCAAACTCACGAGTTTGATATATAGCTCTTACAAGTATGGCAATATCATTTAAAGAATTATTTTTTTTAATACTTTCTTCAATAATATCACCGACCCCTCGTGCTTCTTCTTTGCCATTTTTAAAACAATTCAATTTAACTAACTCACCCTTTTTTCCATCAGACCAAAGCTTTTTACCTAAACGATCTTTGTTATGCGAAATCAAAAAAGATGCAGCATCTAAAATATTTTTTGTAGACCTATAATTTTGCTCTAATCTGAAAATCTTACAGTCTGGATAAACTTTGTCAAAACTTAGAAAATTTTTAATTTCAGCACCTCTCCAGCTATAAATTGATTGATCATCATCCCCTACACAGCATATATTTTTATTTTCATTTACAATTAATTTTAGCCATTTATTTTGAATAAAATTTGTATCTTGGTATTCATCTACGAGTATATATTTAAAATTATTTGAGTAAATTTTTCTTATATCAGGATTTTTTTCGAATAATTTCACACAATAAAGAATTAAATCTCCAAAATCACAAGAATTTAAATCTCTAATTTTAGTTTGGTAAATTTTATAAACTTTTAAAATTTGATTTTCAAAAATATGTTTTTTTGATAATTTAACCTCTTCAGGAAGCATCCCTTTATTTTTCCACTGATCAATCAAAGCAAGTATAAATTGAGGAGAGATTTTTTTTACATCGATATTTTCAGCTTTTGATATATTTCTAATAAGTTTTTTTTGATCATCTGTATCTAAAATTGTAAAGTTACTTTTTAAACCTATTGCTTCGGCGTGGCGCCTTAAAAATTTTACACTAATTGCATGAAATGTCCCAAGCCAGGAAAGAGAAGTTGTTTTTTCTGATAATATTTTGGCAACCCTATCTCTCATTTCTTTTGCCGCTTTGTTTGTGAAAGTGACGCAGAGTATTTGATTTGGCCAGGCTTTTTTTTGCTCAACTATATAAGCTAATTTTGATGTCAAAACTTTTGTTTTCCCAGAGCCAGCTCCTGCGACAACTAATGTTGGCCCATCTATATTAAGAACAGCAGATTTTTGTTGTTCGTTTAATTCTTTAAGAAAATTTATTTTTTCTTTCATGATAAAGAGCTTTATTTTTACATTATACTGCTTATAAAACAACAAAAATCTGCCGTTCTCAATATAGAGGGT
>MDTA01223988.1_pt1 | contig 10494 bp, 11 predicted proteins | sample 811151 | NCBI WGS metagenome assembly MDTA01 (sample SAMN05326648, study PRJNA326480) | marine metagenome | isolation source: seawater | place: Indian Ocean: South | collected 2010 | reverse complement strand
GTTGAAATTTCATTAAGTCTACAGTAGAGTTGTTCGCGGTTTAGTTGAAGTATGAAGCATAGGAGTAATTCGGAGTCGAGTTGAGCCGATTGAGAATTTGTTAATTCTGAGGCTCCAAGTTTTATCAGTTTTTTGATCGTCAACATAGCATCTAGCTTTTTTCTGTAATTTTCGACATTAGATTCAACTGATGTTCTTCTTGCAATGGATCGATTATCATCTCTAATTCTCCATCAAGAATTTGTTCAATTTTATAAAGCGTTAAATTCACTCTATGGTCCGTCATTCTACCTTGAGGAAAATTATATGTCCGTATACGTTCAGATCTGTCACCACTACCTACGAGAGATTTCCGAGTATCTGCCTGTTCTCTTCTTTGTTTTTCTTTTTCATTACTCAGAAGTTTTGCACTTAGTAAACTCATAGCTCTTGCTTTATTTTTATGTTGTGACCGTTCATCTTGACATTCGATGACTGTCCCGGTCGGTAAGTGGGTTATTCGAATAGCAGAGTCTGTTTTATTAACATGTTGTCCGCCTGCGCCCGATGCTCTGTACGTGTCGATCCTAAGATCGCTTTGATTAATTTCGATACTATTAACTTCAGAAACCTCTGGTAGTACCGCAACTGTGCAAGCAGATGTGTGGACACGACCTTGGGATTCAGTTTCTGGGACTCTTTGAACCCTATGAGCTCCGGACTCAAATTTAAGCTTTGAATAAACATCCTTTCCAGAAATTTTGCAAACAATCTCTTTAAATCCCCCAATCTCTCCTTCACTCTTAGAAATTATTTCTACTTTCCAATTTTGTCGTTCAGAAAACTTAAGATACATTCTCAATAAGTCATTAACAAAAAGCGCGGCTTCATCCCCTCCTGTACCGGCTCGTATTTCTAAAAATATATTAGCTTGGTCGTCAGGGTCGTTAGAAATAAGCATTTTTTTGAGTTTTGTTTCTAAATCATTCAGCTCTCTTTTGATTGACACTAATTCTTCCTCGCCTAATTTTTTAATATTAGGGTCTGAGTCTAGGAGAAGTTCTTCCGCTCCGGCAATGTCATCTTGTTTTTTTTTAATTTTTTCGAAGCACTCTGTTATTGGAGTTAGTTCTGACAATTCCTTTGATTGTTCGATAAATTTTAGTTGGTTCTTGATTATTTTGGGATCCGAAAGACTTTTTTCTAATTCAATCTTTCTCGCACAAATACTGTCAAGTCGGGTAAGTAGGGCTTTTTCCATTTTTTATTGACTATCAACGTCAATGCCAAGTATCTCGATTGCTTTGCTCAATATTTCTGCCTCGCCGGCATATTCTTTTAGTTTTGACGTTGGGGTGTGGATCAATTTTTTACTCAATCTTTTGCCCATCATCCTTATAATTTTTTCAGCATCTATGCCTTTTTTAAGTTCTTTTAAAGCAAGTTCAATTTCTTTATTGCTCAGTTTTTCTGCCTGAGCTCGATAGCAGTTAATAAATTGATTGATGCTTTGGATTTTTTCCCATTCAAGAAAGTCTGAGGTCTTAAAATTTACTATTTCTTCAGCTTCGATTGATGCTTCGGATCTACTTCCTATATTTGAATCGACTATTACTTTTAGGTCATCTATCGTGTACAAGAATGACGATTCAAGAGATCCAATGCTTTCTTCAATGTTTCTTGGAACACCTAGATCGACAAAAAATATTGGACGCCCTTTTCTCTTTTCAATTGACAGCTTGGCAATATCTAAACTAATAATAGGTTTTTTTGTATTTATTGAAGAAATCACAATGTCTGCAAACTGCAAAAACCTTGGTATATCTGTAAGTTCGATTGTGTTGCCGCCGCATATCTCCGTGATTAATTGCGAATTCTTTTTTGTTCGGTTGGCAACGTATATCTTACCTATGTTGGTTTTATAGAGATGCCGAGCAACTAAGGTCGTTGTTTGACCGGCGCCAACGATTAAGGCAGTTGAATCTGCAAGATTTCCATGTATCTGCTGCGCTAGCTTAATGGCCGCAAAAGCGACTGAGACTGGAGATCTTCCGATCTCTGTTTTTGTTCGGATAATTTTTGAAGTTGAGAATGCATCTTGCATTAATTTATTGATGAACTTTCCTGCCGTGCCAACCTCCAGCGCAACTTTATAAGCTTTTTTCAACTGTCCAAGTATTTGAGGTTCGCCTAAAACAAGTGAGTCAAGTCCGCTTCCAACTCTTAATGCATGCCTTACTGCATATTCATTACTAAGGCAGTAAAAATGTGGTTTTAAAGTATTTAAGTCTAAATTTAGATAATACGCCAACCACTTCAACGGTTCGTCCTCTAAACCTATATCTAATTTGCAGTAAAGCTCCGTCCTGTTACATGTTGAGACAATCATAGACTCATCAATTCCATTGATCGAATTAAGCTGAGGCAGGGCCTTCTTTAATTCAACTGAATCGAATGAAAGTAATTCTCTAATTTGAATTGGGGCTGTTTTATGACTTAACCCTTGAACAAGTAAACTCATGGTTGCTTTTTTAAAAAATGAAATCTCGTGCTAATTATAAGTTATTTTTAGCGGTTATTACTATAGTACTTTGTGTGCTGTCACAGCATATGAAACACGACTTTGGTCTAATTCTTGAGCCTGTGCTCCTAATATTTTATTCTATTTAGGTTAAATTAAGGGGAAACAGGTTCGCGTGGGCGTTTATTTTAATGAAAAGACTTATTTTGTTATCTTTAATTTTGTCTCTACTACCGCTCCTATTGGTAATTATTACGCTTAATCAGAACACATTGCCCCAATACATATCGTCTAATACGAATGATTCTCAAAAACAGTTCGAAAATTCCTGGCTTTATTTAATTTTGTCATCGGAATATGCAAATTATTCTAAAAACTTTCAACTTGCAGCGACTAATTACCTAAGACTTTACAAGCTGACAGAAAACACTAATGTCTTGAATCATTTAATAAGCGCGTATATAGCTGGCGAGGATTTTGAAAATGCGTTGTTTTTTCTTGATGAATATCTTAGCCATCAAGAGACAGAAGATCTGCTATCGCTAAAACTTGCCCTCATGTTTAAGTATGAAATATCGAAGAAAGATAAAAGCAAGAATTTAGTTTTCAATTTTCGATCTAAATTAGCCGAGAAAAAAGTACTAGCCTATCTTGAAATGCTTGATTTTACCCCCTCTGAGTATTTAGTGGCTATTAATATATTTCGTCGCGAGAAGAACAACATTCCTTTAGAGGAACCAGATGAATTTCTGCTTTACTTAATGTTGGCTAGTAATTCTTGGCAGGAGGCACTATCCCAAATCAAAAATTTTAAAAAATTTGGCCTAATACAGTCTAATAGTGCTGATATTATTTTTCGAGAACACTTAAGAAAAGGCTCAACAGGTAGACTATTGGATTGGATCGAATCTTTGGAAAGCAAGCATGGCCTCAAACCACAGTTGCTGATGATGAAAGCAGAAATATTTAGAGCGCTAAAAAATGATGATCTGGCGCTTCAGACTGTAAGAAACGCAGTTAAAATTTTTCCTAATAATAATCAATTGGTTTTTTTAAAAGCAGTTTTCTTGTTTCATTATGGTTTTTTGGATGAGGCCAGAAGTACTTTAGATGCGTTACTAGCGCAAACTTACAGGCCTAACGAAGTTTATTTTCTTTTAGGAGCTATCGCCGAAGCAAACGAGCTATACCTAAAGGCGGTTGAGCATTTATTATTAATCACTAACTCAGACCCTGAGATGTACTTTACTTCTCGAAAAAAAATCGCCCAATTGATGTTTGCTGCTGGCCGATTTGACGGAGCTTTGGAATTATTGAATTGGCTTCAAATAGATTTTCCGGATAAATTTCGCGAGATCAGTCAATTCAAGGCTGATCTTTTAATAAACAAAAATCAATTTGAACTAGCAATGACTGTTCTTAATGATGATCTGTCAAAACTAGACTTTGATCGTGATCTCGTTTACACCAGGGCACTTGTTGCTGATAAACTTGGTAAGATTGAGCTGCTAGAGAAGGATCTAAGAAAAATTTTGTCATTTTTTCCAAATGACGCAGATGCGCTAAATGCCCTTGGCTATTCACTTACAAATTTAACCAGTCGTTATGAAGAAGCCTTTCAGCTGATAAGTAAAGCACTTGATATTAAGTCAGATAGTTTTTACATTCTCGACAGCATGGGTTGGATTTATTTTAAATTAGGAAATCTTGAGCGCTCGATCTTTTACTTAGAGAAAGCCTATGAACTAAGTCAAGACGATGAGATAACTCAACATCTAGTTGAGGTCCTAAATGCTAATGGCGAATTTGAAAAAGCTAGAATTATCCTGGAAAAATCGTGAGGGTTAGATCTGCTATCTTCTATGTTTTATTGATTTTTATCTTAGGCTGCTCATCCATTAATAAGTATCACCAGCCCAAATCCGATGTTTCTATACTAGGATCCAGCACTAGTACCAATAATTATAGTTTAAATTATTATGGAAAAGGAAGCATTAATTACCGCGAAGAATTAATCATATTTTTATTTAAATGGATTAATCAAGATAAGATAATCTCAATAGTGATTAGAGACCCTTTTGAAATAAATGAGATAATATTCACGTTAGATAAAAAAAGTTCGTCCTTGGATTTTAAAAAAATTTCATGGGGCCAGATTCCGATAGATATGGAGTCATTTAGAAATAATTTGTTTGTGAGGAAAGTTCTAAAAGAGGTTTTGTTTTGGATAAGTAAGGAAATTGATTCTGAGCAAGCAAATAAATCAGACGATTACTCTTGTAAAAAAGCCATAAAAAGATTGTATTGGCAGGGGCGAATTGATGGTTGCAGTCAAATTAGTAAAAAAATAAACTTGCTAAGACAAGATCTAAAAATTAATTTGTTTTTCAGTAGGCAAAGTGGAGAATAAGGATGAAATCAGTCTGGTCGGCGCCAGCAAAAATTAACCATTTTATTCATGTCATGGGGAAGAGGAATGATGGTTATCATGATATACAGACAATTTTTCAATTTATATCCTTGGCTGATAGGCTTGAGCTTGCACTACGCAAGGACGGTCGAGTAGTTGGTTCTTATGAACTTGAAGGATTAAATTTTGAAGATGATCTGATTTATAAAGCTGCACTTTTACTAAAGAGAAAATCAGGAACCGAATTGGGGGTTAGTATAGTTTTAGACAAGAGAATTCCAATGGGAGGCGGATTAGGCGGAGGCAGCTCAAACGCAGCCACAATGCTGGTTGCACTAAACGTCTTGTGGAAATTAAATTATTCCCAAACCGAGTTAATGGCCCTAGGAGCTGATTTAGGTTCTGATGTGCCAATTTTTATATTTGGACATTCTGCGTGGGCGGAAGGGCGTGGGGAAATTCTCGAACCTGTGACTTTATCAGAAAAAGTAGTCTTACTGTTATTTCCAAACGTAAGAGTGTCAACAAAGAGAATATTCGCGGCTAAAACTTTACCACGAAACACACCACCCTTGACAAAAACAGAATTAGAGTCCGCGAATTTAAAAAATGATTTTCAGGATGTAACTAACAATATGTATCCCGAGGTAGAAAAGGCTCTGATATGGCTTTCAAAGCATTGTGAAAAAGTTCAAATGAGTGGCACGGGGTCTACTCTTTTTGCCATGTTTGATTCACAAATTGAGGCCGAAAAAATTAAAAAAATAGTCCCAAATAACTGGGGGGCGGCTGTAACGCAATCTTTAAATAAATCGCCCTTACTAAATAGTCTTAAGGCATATCAAAGAAAGGCATCTTGGTAGTATAATACAGTGAATTGGGGTGTAGCCAAGCGGTAAGGCACGGGGTTTTGATCCCCGCATTCCCAGGTTCGAATCCTGGCACCCCAGTATAATTGTGGATATTAAGGGATTTTAATTGAACGTGCATTCGAACGATTCTCAAATGATTTTTAGTGGTAATGCTAATGAACAGCTTGCCCTCGCAGTGGCTAATCACTTGGGCATCCCGTTAGGAAAGCGGACCGCTGAACGATTTAGCGACGGTGAAATAATGGTTGAGATTCTTGAAAACGTGAGGGGTCGAGACGTTTTCGTTTTGCAACCGACTTGTGCTCCGGCCAATGAAAATTTTATGGAACTGCTGATTTTAGTTGATGCGCTTAAGCGAGCTTCAGCACAAAGCATCACAGCAGTTATTCCCTATCTAGGTTATGCACGCCAAGATAGAAGACCTCGTTCTAGTAGGGTTCCAATTACTGCAAAACTAGTTGCTAATATGATTTCTAGTGTTGGGGCGGATAGAGTTTTAACACTTGACTTGCATGCGGAACAAATTCAAGGTTTTTTCGACATACCGATGGACAATGTTTATGCCTCGCCTGTGTTACTAGGGGATATATGGAAACACAAATATGAGGACTTAGTTGTTGTTTCGCCTGACGTAGGGGGTGTCGTCCGTGCTAGAGCAATAGCTAAAAGATTAGACGAAGCGGATCTAGCGATTATTGATAAACGACGTCCAAAAGCTAACGAAGCGGAGGTAGTGAACATTATTGGCGGTGTGCAGAATCGAACGTGCGTTATGGTAGATGATATTGTCGATACTGCAGGAACCCTTTGTGCTGCATCAAAGGCACTCAAAGAAAGAGGCGCACTAAAAGTGGTTGCATATTGCACTCACGCAGTTCTGTCTGGAAGGGCGCTGGATAATATTGAAAACTCAGAACTTGACGAATTAGTTGTCACAGATACAGTCCCTCTTTCAGATAAAGCAAAAAAGTCATTAAAAATTCGTTGTGTCTCTGTTGCTGGATTAATTGGAGAAAGCATTAACCGAATTTACCTGGGGCAGTCATTAAGTTCCATGTTTGTAGATTAACTTTGTACATGAAACTATATTTGTGGAATAATACTTTGCTCGATGTTAACTTTTAAAGAATTGGGAAAGCTAAAATTGGAGAATTTGAGAATCAAAGCAGAAAATCGAACCGAAGTTGGTAAAGGTTCAAGCAGGAGAATGAGAAGAAGTGGATTCTTTCCTGGCATTGTTTATGGTAACGGAGAGCCTCAAAAAATTAAGATAAATCATAATAACATGCTCAGATGTTTGCAGGATCCTGGGTTTTACTCGAATATTCTTACATTGGAAATAGAATCTAGCGAAGAAAAAGTCTTCCTAAAATCGCTTTCTAGACATCCTTCAAAGAAACAGATCCTTCATGTTGACTTTCAAAGGATTAACGAGGACGCCGAAATTTCCATAAAAGTTCCAATAAAATTGATTAATGAGGATAAATGTATAGGCGTGCGAATGGGTGGTGGGGTTGTCTCAAGACTACTTAATGAAGTTGAAATATTATGTTTACCTAAAAATCTCCCAGCATCGATAGATATTGATATAGAAAACATTGAAGCCGGTCAATCTATTCCTATCGGAGAATTAAATTTGCCAGAAGGAGTTCGTATCGCGACTTTAGCAAAAGGTGGTGACCCATCAATAAGTGTCGTAAGAGTTTCAACGCCGAAGGGCGCGATGGAAGAAGAAGATGCTGAGATTACTGGTGCAGATAGTTCTGTAGAGGATAGTCAGGAAGGTGATAATTCCGACAGCGGTTAATGTGCGAAAATCTGAAAGCTAATCATGAAATCTCTTGTGATTGGTTTGGGAAACAAGGGACCTAATTATAAAACTCATCGGCACAATGTGGGTTCAGAAATTGTTTCTAAAATATGCGAAATTAAAAATATAGAACTAGTCGAACGCACGAAATTTAAGGCGTGGGTTGGGGTAGATTCTAACAAAGTGAATTATCTAATTCCGAACACATATATGAATTTAAGTGGACAGTCTGTTGCTTTTTTTCTTAAAAATAAAAACTTTGACTTTGCGAATGTCTTTGTTATACATGACGATTTAGATTTAGGCGTTGGTAGTGTACGCTTAAAAAAAGGGGGTGGCACGGGTGGACATAATGGGCTAAGAAGTCTCATTGAGTCTCTGTCTACTGATGCTTTTAATAGAATAAGAATTGGTATAGGAAGACCGCAATTATCTGAGGACGTGAGTAGTTATGTTTTATCATCACCATCCATTTCAGAAAAAATCTTGATCGATAAAAGCATTGAGAAGATAGTGGAATCGATCGACATGATTACAAATCAAAATGTACAGTTGAGTATGAATCTATTTAATAAAAGAAAATAATTATGAGTTTAAAGTGTGGGATCATTGGACTCCCAAATATCGGAAAGTCTTCTCTTTTTAATGCTCTCACTCAAGGTGCCATTCCTGCTGAAAACTACCCCTTTTGTACAATAGAACCAAACAGTGGCGTGGTTCAAGTGCCTGATAGACGCCTTGATGAGCTTGATAATTTGATTAATCCAAAGGCCAAAGTCGAGGCTATTATGGAGTTCACAGATATCGCAGGTTTGGTTAAAGGTGCTTCGCACGGTCAAGGCCTAGGTAATCAATTTCTCTCTCATATTAGAGAGATGGATGCTTTAATTCATGTTGTTAGAGCGTTTGAGAATGACGACATAATTCATGTGTCAGAGAAGGTAAGCCCTCAAGATGACATAATTGTAGTTGAGACAGAATTAGCCCTAGCTGACCTGGAACAGTGTGTCAGGTCGATAGAGAAAATAAAAAAAAAATCCAAAGGCTCTCCAAAAGAGTCGGCGACTAAATTATCAATCCTTGATGAATTATGCGGTTATTTGTCAGATGGTAAAATGCTGAGAAATGTTTCTTTGTCTAAGGAGACTAATCAAGTAGTTCAAGATTTGCAGTTTTTGACAGCAAAACCTACTATTTTTCTAGCTAACGTGGACGAGGACTCTTTAAAGGGTAATTCTTTTTCTGATTTAGTCCAAGATTTTGCGCTTTCTAACAATTCTAATTACGTTATTTTAAGTGCAGCTTTAGAGTTAGAACTAGCTGGACTACCTGAAAGCGAAAAAGATCAATTTCTTCAAATGTTAGGCCTAGAGGAGACTGGATTAACAAAATTGATTCGAAGCTCTTTTGATTTATTAAAATTGCATTGTTTTTTTTCAGCAGGAAAAAAAGAAGTTAGAGCTTGGTCAATTAAGCATGGAGCCACTGCTTACGAGGCTGCCAAAGTCATACATAGTGATATCCAAAGAGGTTTTATCAAGGCTGACGTAGTAAGTTACGATGATTATATTGAATTCAGTGGTGAATCGGGTGCAAGAGAAAACGGAAAGCTCAGAATGGAAGGAAAAGAATATGTAGTTCAGGACGGGGATATCATTAATTTTAAATTTAACGTTTAATTTCAAGAATCCATGTTGCCGTGCAATACATTTACCTCGAACCGAAAGTTCAAGATTGGAGCGTCCCCGACTGAATCAGGCTTTCTCATTTAAAGAATGCTCAACATCAGTTCGACTTCTGCTCCTATTTTTTTTTAAGCATAGGCTCAGAGACCAATGAAAGCACATGCAACACAGAAACTAAGAGTGATAATAAAATGGAATCAAGTTTATTACAAAATTATTTACCGAACTATTTTCCTTTAGTTGAAATAGCCAGGATATCTCCAATTTTTTTTTGTATTCTATTTATTCCTTCGCCAACGCCAGACTTTATTGAGTCATTATGTTTTATAAGCTTTAAGTAATCATTGGTAATATTTAAAGCGGTTATAACGGCGGTTTTTTCGTTTCCTATGACTTTTCCCGTCATTCTTTGTTCTTCAAGTTTTTTATTTAAGTAATCTGCGGATATTGCAAGATCTTCCCTTTCTTCTGCAGTGCAACCAATCAAATATTCCTTTCCAAGAATTGAGAGCGAGACCGCTGTCTTTGAGCTTTTGTTCATTTTGTCTCCATTGTTTTCAATCTAAGAATCATTGCCTCGACTCTTTTTTTTGCTTGATCGGTTTTTTCTAAGAGACTGAATTTTTCGTTTGTTAAGGATTCTTTTTGCCCGCGCAATTGGAGATTTTCCTCGGATAATGTTGTTACTTTTGTAATAAGGTCGTCGATCTTATCCTCTAGGCGAGAGAGATCAAGTGTGGTTTTGTCTTTTTTATCCATAATTTATCAGTTGGTTTTGAGTTTAATTTGTTATCCTATTAATTTAAACTTTTTTTTTATGTAAGATGGCATTTATTTCATTTTAATGCAATTAGATAAAAGGTAAATATCGAATTCACAATATATTAAAGGTTGGAGATAAAATTTGGAATTAGACGAATTTAAACGGAGGAGAGAGGAATTGATAAGCAGAATGGCGCCGGAGTCAGTGGCAATTATTCCGACCTCTCCAGAAAAGATAAGAAATAAGGATGTTTTCTATCCCTTTAGGCCTGATAGTGACCTCTTTTATTTGACTGGTTTCAATGAGCCGCAATGCTTAGCGATAATCATCCCTCACAGATCCCAAGGACAGTTCATCATATTTTGCCGCGAGAGTAATAAAGATGCTGAGATTTGGCATGGCAGAAGACTAGGCCTTGAGGGAGCTAGGGAAGATTTAGGGGCAGATCATGTAT
>MDTA01163649.1_pt1 | contig 10494 bp, 9 predicted proteins | sample 811151 | NCBI WGS metagenome assembly MDTA01 (sample SAMN05326648, study PRJNA326480) | marine metagenome | isolation source: seawater | place: Indian Ocean: South | collected 2010 | reverse complement strand
TGCATTAATAACAGGGATACCAAACAAAGGATATTCATGCCCAGCAGAACCGTAGACTGTTATAACAGCGTCAACTTTTTCTCTGAATATATCATTATTAAAAGTTTCCTTAGGTAAAATTTTAAATTTTTTATATTTTTTTTTGAAATACTCGAAATGTTTTTGATTGTTTTCAAATTGTGCAGGATGGAATTTTATATACCAGTCATAATTTAACTTATTTGACAATTTTCCTAAATGATCAAGCCAATCGTAAAAGTCAGCAAATAAGCATTTTCCATAAAAGTGAACCGCATCAGTAAAACAATGTGTTGCTACGAGTATTCTTGTTTTTCCATTCTTTTTAAAAACATTTCTTTTTCTATCTGTATTAAATATTCTTATATCTGTGGGTCTATCTAAAATTAGTTTCTTATCATTTTTTCCAAAAAGTCTTCCCATAATTGATTTTTTACCAATTTTAAGGAATATTTTTTTATTTTTTGGATTAATTGTATTAAACGTTTTTTTGAAATATTTAGTATCATCAAATTTATAAAGATTCTTTTTGCTGATTAGAGTTGATACTTGGTTTGCAACACAGAAAACCTTAATTCCTTTGTGTACTGCAATTCTTGGAGCAATTCCTTTTGCATAAACAGTGTGACTTATAATTAGAGATTTGACTTTTTTATTTGTTTTAAAAAAATCATACCAATAAAAGAACGCTTCTAAAAAATTAATTAAATAATTTTCAAATTCATTAGAATCTTCTTTTTCAAAAGTGATAGTAGGTTTATTGAAAGTTCTTAAATATTCATCATATAGTATGTCGCCTATATAGATGTTATAAATTTTTAGATTTAATATTTGTGATTTATTTTTAAAATTTAAATTTTTTTTGTAATAACTAAGCGCCTTTTTCTTTGTAATAGGATTAGATTTCATAAAATAAAAATCTCTAAATCCGAACATTTTGTATAAGTATAAAATTGGATTTATCATTCTTTTAATTTTATAAACAAAATCATTAAGTTTTTTAGTAGGTAGTCTGGGGTCATACAAAACAGGTCGAGCTTTAAAATTTTTTGAAATTACTTCAGCATAGTGAGAGAATGCAATAATGCTTGGATAATAAGGAAAAAACTCAATTAAAAAAATATTATTAAATTTTTTTTTGTCTAAATAACTAAATTTTTTTTTTAGATGAAAATAATATCTTAAAAGATTGCACAACTTACTAAATAGCTTAATCATTTTATTTGTCTTGTTAAATATATAGTTTTATATATTTGACAAGATAAATAATATGTTAATATTTAGCTATTTATAAATATATTATGTAAATATTATGCAATGTTAGAATTTTTAAAAAAAAACAAGATTAAGTTAATTTCAATATTCACCACACAAAAACGTGTAGAATATAAAGTATTAAATTTACTTGGCCTTCAAATTTTAAGGTATTTATTATCTAAAATTTTATACTTGATTTCCTTTTTTTTCTTTTATGATAAAAAAATCTTAAAAAATTATAATAAAGATGGATACTTATTGATAAATAATTTTTTGGAAAAAGATGAGTACAATAAACTTAAAGAGGAATTTAAAAAAATAATAAAAACTAAAAGTAGAAATATTAATGATACTAGAACAGATCTTCACAAAAAAGCAAATACATCAGTGAACCAATTAGTTTATGAATTCCAAAATAATCCAGATATAGAAGCCGAATTTCCTACAATACATAAATTTTATAATAATATTAAAATTAATGAATTATTTAAAAATGCGGAGAGAAAAAAAAATGTTTATTTGTATATGCGTCTTGAAAGAATAGAGACAAGAGATAGTTTTAAAAATGATGCAGTCACACACTGGCATGCTGATACTTTTCATGATACGCACAAGGGATGGTTATATTTGACAGATGTAAAAAAAGAAAATGGACCTTTTACTTATTTAGTAGGATCGAATAGATTTTCATTTAAAAGAATGATTTGGGAATATTATAATTCAATTCAATCTTTTTTAGATACAAGCTTAAGTTACGGTTTTTTAAATGATAAACAGTCAAATATTTATGAAGCTAAAAAAATGGAGATAAAATGTAAAGAAAACACTTTTTTGATAGCAAATACGCATGGATATCATAGACGAGGTGATGCCGAACCAAATCAAGTAAGAGACAGTTTTGCATTTTATGTAAGGGAAAATCCTTTTAAAAGATTTTCATAAACTAATTAAATTTAAAAAATTATGATTATTATAATTAAAGATTAAAGACGAAACTTGAATTTTTTATTAATTACTTTAATCCTATTAACTCAAATAATTAAATGTTATTTTAATAACTTAAAAAATAAGAATTCAATTAACTCTTGAATAATTTTTTAAACATAATAAATACTCAATTTTAATGTATCTAAATCTAGAAAATAAACTTTTCAAACAACTAGAAGATCTTAAAAAGAAAACTAGCTTTTTAGCTATTAAGTCTGAGTATGAGGCAGAAGGAGCTGATAATGATGAGATTCAATATTTAAGAACTTTCACTAAAGCAGCAAACTTAAAATTTTTTGTTAAAATTGGAGGTGTTGAGGCTAAGAATGATATTTTTAATTGTGTCAAAATAGGGGTAGACGGAATTATCGCACCGATGGTAGAGAGTAAATTTGGTGTTTATAAATTTATTGAAGCTACTAAAGAATTAAATGTTTCTAAAAAAATAAATCTTGCAATTAATATTGAAACAAAAAATGGAATACAAAATATTGATGAAATTTTAAATGAAGCTAATGGAAAAATTAACGGGATCACTATAGGTAGAACAGATTTATCAGCTAGCTTTTTTTCAAAAAAAATAACAGCAGATAGTGCTTATATAACGGATGAAATTTCAAATCTTTCAGTAAATATAAAAAATAAATATAATTTTAAACTTACTATTGGTGGGAACGTTAATAAGGAAACATTAAGGATTTATAAAAAAAATAATATAATTCAAAAAAATGTAGACAAAATAGAGACAAGAAAAATAATTTTTAAACTTAATAATCTTACAAGTAAACCACAATTGTTAAAAAAAGCTCTTGAGTTTGAAATGAACTATTTGAAATTAGTTTATGAATTTAATAAGATAAAAAATAACCCAAGATTAGTAAGATTAAAAAAACTAGTTAACAGATATTAATATTGTTTTAAAATAATTTTTTTTGCCAGCTATCATCTATTTCCACAAATTTTGGATCTTGCTCTATAAATCCTATATTTTTTCCAAGATATCTGAAAGGTGGTATGCCATTATTTTTAAGAAAGACTTCTTTTCGTATAATCCAAAATGATCCATTAAAAAAATAAACATCATTAAATGCATCCTTTGTATTTATGTTACTTAAGTTTCTGATTTTTTTTTCTAGAATTTTTTTTTCAAAAAAATTTATTAAGAATGATGATTTATATTTTTTGTAAGCTCTTATAGGATTATACATATTATATTTAGCAACACTTATAACAGAGTCTAATTTTTTATTATTGATAAGTTTTTTTATTCCTTTATCTAAATCTACAGTCTTCGCCCCAAAGCTATTTCCTAAAATTATAATTACTATATCAAATTTAGTACCTTGTTTTTCTATTTTATCCATTGCATGTTTAATTGTTAAAAAGTGAGAAGCTTTGTTGGTACATAGATTTTTAGGTCTTTTGATATAATTAATCTTTTTTTTAATAAGAACTTTTTTATTAATATTTATATCAGTTGTAATATGTACACTTGAAATTAATTTTGAATTTAAAGCATAATCTATATTATGCATAAATAGAGGTTTTCCTTTGATTTTTAGTAAATTCTTATTTTTTACTGACTGACTATTTCTTCTTACAGTAGAGATGCATATTGCTTTAATAGCCATTTTTTAAAAACCTTTTATTTCCGTAATTTTTTTATTTTTAATTGTGATTACTCTATTACATTTTCTTACAATATTCTTTTTATGTGAGACTATTATTAAAGTTTTGTTTGATTTAAGTTTAAAAACATCAGTTAAGAAATTTTCTTCATTTTTTTTGTCCAAAGCACTTGTGGACTCATCTAGAATTAGCACTTCTGACTCTTTATAAAGTGCTCTAGCCAATCCTACCCTTTGTTTTTGGCCTCCAGATATTTGAATACCTCTCTCACCAACATTTCTATTCATATTAATTGATTTCAATTGAGAAATACTTAAGCTTTCTCTAAGTTTTTTTAGATTGTTATCATTTTTATTTTCATAAAAATAGATATTATTTTTTACACTGTCATCTTTTAAGTAAACGTTTTGAGGAACATAGCCAATTTTTGAAAACCAATTTTTTTTGTTTTTGTTTATATTTATGTTATCAACTAGCACCTCTCCCTTTTGTGGTTCTAACAGACCTATAACAATATCAATTAGTGTAGACTTACCAGACCCGCTTTCACCATAAACACCTATGACTTCACCCTTATTTATGGTTAAATCAGCTTTATCTAATATTTTATTTCTTTGATTTTTATAAAAAAAAGTTAAATTTTTAATTTCAATTTTCTTATTAAATTCAAAATTATTTTTCGAACTAGTTTTAATTTTATGAACTTTTTTAAAATTGTTTATTTCATTGTAAATTAGTTCAAGAGCTGGTTTATAATAATTTAAGTTTATGTAGGATGATGAAAGTTTATTGACCGATGGCAAAACTCTTGAAAAAACTCCTATCATCAATCCAAAGAATACGATTATTTCGTCTTTAGGCATTTTAATATTTAAAAAATAAATCATTAATGTGACAATTGAAATTACGACTATAAATTCTAAAATGATTTTTGGAACTTGTTGCAAAACTTGAAATAAATAATTATTTATTTTAACGTTTTCACTGTTTATTATAAATTTTTGTACAACTTGAGTTTCTTTATTATTAACTTTTATTTCTTTAATACCCCCTAATGTATGTACGATATTTTTCAAATTTATAAGAGAAAATTTTTGTCTTTTATCTCCTAATTTTTTAGATTGTATATTTAAAAACTTTACAAGAATTAAGGAAATCAATCCTGTTAATAATATAAAAAGTAATAATTCATTTGGCCTATAATAAAATAAAAAGCACGTCAAACCAACAATTACTAATGTTTCGAGGAAAATGTTTGTAAGAGCCCCCATATAACCGATCGAACAAGAATGTATTTCTGACATTAAATTTCTAATTAGTTTTGGAGTATCGTTTTTAATATGAAATATGTAGTCTTTAAAAATGTAATTTATATACAATTTGTTCAATAAAAATGTAAAAAAGGTAAATATAAAGTTATTTTGATAATGAACTAGAAATAATCTAAAAATAGATTTAATAAAAAAAGCAATCACAAATACATATAAAATTTTTTTTATTGAAATAAAATCAATTAAAAAATCAAGATCATTTTTTATTAGAAAGTTTTTTATAATTTCGTCATTACCAACTAAAATATTTAATATAGGAAGCAGCATTGCAATTGAAATAAGCTCTAGCACAGTTCCAATAAGAATAAAAAAAATTAAGAAAATAAATCTTATTTTCAAATTATTTGGTAGTAAATCTATTGCTTTTTTAAAATCTTTAGTCATATTTAAGAACAATTTTTTATCAACTTTAGTTGATTAAATATAGAAAATTTAAAAAAATTAAACTAAAAATTAAACTAATTTTATAAGAAAAAATCTGTTTGAAATTTTGAAATTTTTAAATTTATAGATTGCTATTTTATAATTGACGAAATGGTTGTTTTAATTTGTTTTAGATATATACCAGTATAACTTGTTTATAAAAATGAAAAAAATAATTAGTTTTATAAAATGATGATATTTCGTAAATTTAGTTTTTTATTAAATAAAAGTTTACCTAATTGGAAAAAAATTTTAAATGGCAAAACTCTCAATAAAAAAAAAAATAAGAGGATATTAATTGCAACGCTTTCTGGAGGCCATAAGGTGGCATCTACAATAGACTCTTTGGTTGGTGTGGGGCTAAGTTTAAAAGGGGCAAATATTAGTTATCTTCTTTGTGATCAATTTTTAGACAGTTGTATTATGAAAACTAATAGAACTAATGTTTCAATAGAAGAAAATAATTATCATAATACAAAACTTTGTGATGATTGTTACAAATGTGGAAAAGTTGCATTTCAAAACACAAACTTTAACTTTTTAAAATTATCAAGTTATCTTCAAAAATCTCATGAAGAGAAGATTAAAGAAATTTTGAAAAAAAATAATTCTCTAAAAAAAATATTAAGTTTTAAAATAAATAAAATCAATATAGGTGAACAAGTTAGTGCTAGTATATGCAGGTACTATGCAGTATCAAATTTCAAAAAAGAAAAAAATGTAAATTTTATTGCGAAAAGCTATTTTAAAAGTGCTTTAAAAGCTTACTTTTCTATCAAAGTTCTCCTAAAAAAAAAAAAGTTCGACACTATAATAGTTAATCATGGTTTTTATATTCCGCAAGGAATACTAGCTGAAGTAGCAAATAAAAAAAATATAGATTTTGTGACTTGGACAACCGGAGCAAGAAAAAATAGTATAATATTTAGCCATAATAATATCTATTATAAAGATTTTACTAGTGAACCTGTATCTAGATGGAAAAATATAAATTTAAAAAAAGTTAGAAAAAAAACTATCAATTATTTAAATTCAAAAGTATTAGGTACTGAAGATTACAAATATCGAGATAATAAAGTAGATCTTGATGCATCTTCATTCTTTACTAAAAATAAAATTAATTTAGATAAACCATTAATTGGGCTTACAACAAATGTAATTTGGGACGCACAATTACACTACGATGATACTATTTTTAAAAACATGATGGAATGGGTAATTCAGACAATAATTTATTTTAAAAAAAGGTCAGACCTTAATTTAATAATTAGAGTCCATCCTACAGAGGTAAACGCTGATAGACCTGCTAGAGAGAAGGTTGCCGATGGAATAAAAAATTTTTTTAATGACCAATTGCCTCAAAATATTTTCATAGTAAAACCAGAAGTTGAAACTAGTACTTATTCGATATTAGATAAATGTAGTGCAATTTTAACTTATGGGACAAAGTTGGATATAGAATACGCAGCCAGAGGATTTCCAGTTATAGTTGCAGGGGAAGCAATTTCTAGAAACAAAGGATTAGTATTTCAGCCAAAAACCAAAAAAAAATATTTTAAGTTACTTGATCGGCTACCAGTGATCAAAAACAAAAAAAAGGATAACGCTTTAAAGTTTGCTTATCATTATTTTTTTAAAAGAACAATATCAATAAAATCTTTAGAAGAAGTTTCCTACTCTTTTCCACCATTCAGAATTAAAGATAATTTTGTAGAAGAATTTACATGTGATAAAAATTTGAATTCAATCTGTAATTCAATCATTAAAAAAGAAAAATTTAGTGCTATTAATGATTAAAAAAAGATCAAATACTTAAGATAGATTAAATACTTTAATAAAAAAGAATTTGAAGATATATTAATATTAGTCTTTGTCTAAAATGAGGAATTTTCAGATGATAAATGGCTAATTTTAGAAAATGAGAATATTAAAAAAATTTTTTAAAAAATATTTTATAGATACATTTTTCAAAAAAAAAATAGATAAAGATCTTGAAGTAATTAAAAAATTAGTCGGTTCAATAAAATCTGAACAAAATAGATTAAAGAATAGCAAAAATATAAATGAATTTGAATTTAAAGTTTTTTCACAATTTGGTGAAGATGGAATAATTCAACATATAATAAACAATATAAATATAAAAAAAAAGTTTTTTGTAGAATTTGGAGTTGAAAATTATGAGGAGGCAAACACTAGATTTTTACTAGAAAATAATAATTGGTCAGGACTTATAATTGATTCTTCTAAAGATAATATTCAATATATTAAAAATAAAGATTATTACTGGAAGAATAAATTAATTGCTATTTTTGATTTTATAAATGCTGAAAATATAAATCAGATTATAAAAAAAAATGATATTGTTGGCCAAATTGGTTTGTTATCAATAGACATTGATGGAAATGATTATTGGGTTTGGAATAATATTGATATAATCCAACCAGACATAGTAATAATAGAATACAATGCTAGATTGGGATTTGAAAAATCTTTGACTATTCCTTATGATAAAAACTTTAAAAGAGGTTTTGGAAAAAATAAAATTTTTTACGGAGCATCTTTAAATGCATTATATAAACTTGGTACAGAAAAAGGTTATAATCTTGTAGCTACAAATCTAAATGGAAATAATGCTTTTTTTATTAAAAAAGATTTATTAAATAACACAAATATAGTTTCTAAATTACCTAAAGATTGTTTTAATGTAAATACATTTTCAGAAATATTAGAGGTAAATGGAAATATTATTAAAAATGAAAAACTAGAAAAAGAATTGATTGAAAAATACCCTTTCATTGAAGTGTAAAACCTTTCAAAAATGAAAAAAAAAATTTTGATTACTGGAGTTAATGGCTTTATTGGATTTAATTTATTCACTAATTTATCAAAAGTTTTTAATGTTTACGGAATTGGAACCAATAAACATTACAAAAGGAAAAAAAATTCAAAAATTTTTAATAAAAATATTACGAAAAAAAATTTACTTAAATTAAATTTGAAACCAAATATTATAATTCATTGTGCTGGCTCAAGATCAGTTTTAGACTCATACAAAGATAAAAAGAAAGATCATCAAAAAAATTTTGAAACTACAAAAGAAGTTTTAGCTTATTGTAAAACTACAAGCGAAATTAAAAAACTAATTTTCATATCTAGTGCTGCTGTCTATGGAAATTACAAGTATCTAAATAGATTAAAACCAATTTCTCCATATGGAAAAAATAAACTTAAAGCTGAAAAACTATGTATTAACTATCAAAAAAATAATAATATCGAATTGGCAGTTCTAAGACTTTTCTCTGTTTATGGAATCGGTTTAAAAAAACAATTAATATGGGAAGGTTGTCAAAAATTAAAAAAAAAAAAATTTCTCTTTTTTGGAACAGGAAGTGAGTCTAGATCCTGGGTTCATATTAAAGATGTAATTAATGCAATTCTATTAATTATAAAAGATAATAAAAAGGTTATAATTGCTGATATTGGTGATGAAAAAAATATTATGGTAAAGGATATTTTATCTTTGATCTGTAAAAATTTGAAAATTAATCCTTCGTATTTAAGATTTAACCAAAAAAAGAAAAAAGGTGACCCTAAATATCAAAAAGTTTTAAATAAATTTATTTTTAAAATGGGATGGAAGCAATCAGTAAGTATTAATAATGGAATAAGGGAATACGTGTCATGGTTCAACAATCTATAAAAAAAATTAAAGTTGCTTTTATACTGTCAAATAATAAAAATTGGTTAGGCGAATATAATTATTTTAAAAGTTTAATAGGATCAATAAATCAATTAAAAAATAGTAACCCTTTTGAAATATATTTATTCACTAACTCAAATAAAGAAAAATTTATAAAAAAAAATAAAAGAATTAAGATTATCAAAACAAGTTTTTTTAATGATACAGGTTTATTTTCAATAGTAAAAAAAATTTCATCTTTTTTATTTAAAAGTTATGATCCCTTAATATTTTTTTTATTAAAAAGTCATTCAATTGACGTAATATCACATTATAAGCCGATCAAAGGCTTTAAAAATATTGCTTGGTTTCCAGATTTTCAGCACATCCATTATCCAAATTTTTTTTCAAAAAAAGAAATTGTCTGGAGAGATAGATTGTACAATGATTATGTCAATCAGTCTGATAAATTAATTGTAAGTAGTAAAAATTCTAAAAAAGATTTAGTAAAATTTAAAAAAACAAAAAAAAAGATAGAGATTTTAAATTTTATTCCAGAATTCGATTTTTCTAAAATAAAAAAAAAAAATTTTTAAGAAACAAAATTAATATAGCTAAAAAATATATTTTTACACCGAATCAATTCTGGGTACATAAAAATCATATTTGTATTATAGAGGCTCTGAAAATTTTAAAAAATAAAGGTATAATTATTCAATGTGTTTTCACCGGAAGTAATTATGATCATCGAAGACCTGATCATTTTAGATTTTTAATGAACAAAATAAAATCATATGGACTACAAAATCAGATAAGATATCTAGGAATTTTACCTTATAATAAAATAATTAATTTGTTATATCATTCGGAATTAATTATTAATCCTTCTTATTTCGAGGGATGGAGTACTGTGGTTGAAGAGTCTAAAATTATTGATAAAAAAATATTGTTATCTAATATAGACGTCCATTATGAACAAAATCCAAAAAAAGGAGTTTACTTCAACCCAAAAAATCCTAATGATCTCGCAATAAAAATTGAGAAAATTTTTAAAAAGAAAGAAAAAAAGAAAAATATAAATGAGCTTATAAAAGTGTATCGTACAAAAAGAAATATTTTTGCAAAAAAATATATAAACATAATTTCTAATCTTAATTAATATTTGTTTTA